>ERZ1066130.297-NODE-297-length-21178-cov-10.712304_pt1 | contig 21178 bp, 20 predicted proteins | sample MGYA00382777_ERZ1066130 | MGnify/ENA primary metagenome ERZ1066130 (study PRJEB33369, sample SAMEA5778360) | biofilm metagenome | biome: Industrial cooling water; feature: Water cooling tower basin; material: Biofilm | place: United Arab Emirates | collected...
ATTTTAGGCAGCCCCTTCGGGAATTTGAATTTTTGCTGGTAAATACCGTGATCAAACGGGATATCCACCAGTTCTAACTCAGGAAACACCTTTTTAAGTTCTAATCGCACAAATTTGTCCATGCCATAATTGTCATCTATGTGCAGAAAACCACCGGCCAGTAAATAGTTACGCAGATTCGCGGCTTCGGATGGTGTAAAAACCACATTTCCGTGGCCAGTCATATAGACATAAGGGTAGTTGAAAAGATCAGGACTCCCCACCTCCACAATTTCTTCTTCGGGATGTAGATTCATGCCCAGTTCTGTGCGACAGAATTGAATCAGATTGGGTAAAGCTGTTTTGTTGGCATACCAATCGCCACCTCCATTGTATTTCAGCTTGGCGATTTTTAGTTGAGCACACGCATGGATTGAGGTAAAGGCTATGGTTAGCCCAATCACCATTTGAACACATACGCTAATTTTTTTTTTCATCGACATTAAACCTTTCATCATTTTCTGTCTCTAAGCAACAAATAACATAAAACTGACCATGAAAACAATGAAAAACCTATCCTTTGCCTTGTTGGCGCTTTTTATCACCCTGATTTCCTGTACAGAAACAGAGCGGTTCACAGCCAACGATGCCCAAAACATTGAAAATGAAGCCGCTACTGACAGCTTTTTTGAGGATGCTGATGATATTTCCAATGTGGCACTATTTTCAGATACTGAAACAGCCGGGGGAAAAACTTCAGGCAGCGGCTCCCGCTCCATTGTTATTAATGACCTTCGCTTCCAATGCGCCACTGTGGAAATTACTCCTGGCGCGAACAGTACACCAGAAGTACCCACCGGTACCATTACTGTTACTTTTGATGGTTCCTGTTCAGATATCCGTGGCAACGTGCGTTCCGGTCAATTGGTGATCAATTATAACGGAAGACGCTACCTGCCCGGTGCTGTTCGCACGTTTACTCTGGTAGACTACCGGATCAATGGAATTGAGGTAGAGGGCACCCGCACGGTTACCAACATTTCTGGAAGCACGGATGAGGCTCCGAAATTCAGAATAGTTTTAGAGGAAGGAAGAGTTACCTGGCCCGATGGAACCTTTGCTACCCGCACGGCTGACCGCACCCGCCAGTGGATTCGTCAGGCTAATCCGATAAATGATTCATGGGTGGTTACCGGCAATGCAGCCGGAGTGAATCGCAGGGGAAGCAGCTACTCAATGGAGATCACCCAACCGATGGAATACAAAAGAGAATGTGCGGTGAGTGCAAGAGTATTTATGGCTGTCGAGGGAACTAAAGTGTTGACAATTGATGGTGAACGCCAAATGACGATCGACTATGGAAATGGTGAATGCGATCGTGAAGTAACCATTACCGTGGAAGGCGTAACACGCACAGTGACCGTTCGTGGGGATATTTGAGATTACAGGTAGTTGAGTTAGTTTGAAAAGCCCCCAATGGGGGCTTTTTTTATGGATTTGAAATGATCTCTTCCAAAAATCTGTCGACAGCGTTACCTTGCTCCCTCATTTACAAATCTATGCAGCAATATCTGGATTTAATGAAGGACATCATCGTTTCCGGGGCAATGAAGACAGATCGCACTGGTACGGGCACTAAATCTGTTTTTGGTCGGCAACTGCGTTTCGATCTCTCACAGGGATTTCCGCTCGTGACAACTAAAAAACTTCATCTAAAATCCATCATTTATGAGCTACTCTGGTTTTTGAACGGTGACACCAACATCAAATATCTGAATGATCATGGGGTAAGCATCTGGGATGAGTGGGCGGATGAAAATGGCGATCTGGGACCTGTTTACGGAAGTCAATGGAGAAGCTGGCCAGCCCCGGATGGTCGGCATATTGACCAGATATCCAATGTATTGAATCAATTGAAAAGTAAACCCGATTCCCGGAGACATATTGTAAGCGCCTGGAACCCGGCTGAAGTTGACCAAATGGCCTTGCCGCCTTGCCATGCACTGTTTCAGTTTTATGTGGCTGACGGCCGGCTGAGTTGTCAACTGTACCAGCGCAGTGCCGATTATTTTTTAGGGGTTCCCTTCAATATTGCTTCCTATGCCCTATTGACCCATATGGTAGCCCAGCAATGTGACTTCTTGCCGGGTGAGTTCGTGTGGACCGGAGGGGATGTACATCTGTATATCAACCATCTGGAACAAGCGAATCTTCAGCTTTCCAGAAATCCATATCCATTACCTCAATTAATCATCAAGCGTAAGCCTGCCACATTGTTTGACTATCAGTTTGAGGATTTTGAAATCAGTAAATATCAAAGTCATCCACCTATTAAAGCTCCTATTGCGGTTTAACTACTCTTGTTTGTCATCCTACTGACAAAGGAGAGAACGGGAAAAGGTCAAATTTGCGAATATTATATTGTGTATGCGCAAATTCTGGTTTTTGGTATTGTTAATGGGTTGTGCAGAAGTTGACTACTTCGATGATCCGATTGTAGGCGAGCGAATTGAAGTGGAGCAAGAGCAAGTTGCCCTGATGTCTGGGCAGATGAGTGTTCTGACGGCCGCTTATTTTGATCCCTACGGAATTTCTCAGGACGTCACATTTGTTTGGAGTAGCACCGTTCCTTCGGTAGCCACGGTGGATGCTCAGGGTAAAGTGACAGCGATCATGGACGGACAAACGATCGTACAGCCATCCTACAACGGTTTTGCCGGACCTCCAATTAATGTAACAGTAGTAAGTGATCTGACTTCAGTAGCGTTTGTGCAAGTGACATCCCCTAAGACTAGTTTGACACTAGGCGAGAAGGTACAATTGACCGCCTCCGTCAGAAACATTAATAATGAAATCCTTCCGGGAAAAACGGTGGAATGGTTTTCAGAAAATAGTTCAATCGTCACAGTTTCCACATCCGGAGAAGTGACTGCGGTGGGTCAGGGCGTGGCGGAAGTTCATGCAAAATCAGAGGGCGTAAAAAGCAATAGTGTGATTTTCACCATCGGTACAAGCCGCGATGGATCGTTTGTACCGGCCGGGGGCTATCAGGCTCGTGGAACTGCGATACTAAAAAATGAAAACAATCAATTGATCCTGGAATTAAGTAGCGACTTTCAGACAAGTTTTGCGTTGGGTACATATATTTATCTTGCCAATTCTACCAATGGAGGAACGGTTAAAACCAGTGGCTTTGAGGTGGCTCAAATTTCAACCAATGGAGCTAAAAGTTTTAATATCACCCAGATAAATCCGAATATCAATTTGTTTGATTACCGATACGTTATCATCCTTTGCAAACCGGCAGGACTCACCTTTGGATTTGCTGATTTAAACTAGAAATATCATGAACAGACGTCTCATAGCGCTTATTGGAATGTTATCTCTCATTCTTACTCAAGGGTACGCCAGCGGTTGGCCACAACCCAAAAGAGGAGGTTATTTTAAATTGGGCCAAAACTGGATTATTTCGGATGCCTTTTATAGCCCCTCAGGAGACATTACCACGATCCGCACCAACAGTTTTTTTACCACCAGTCTTTATGCTGAATATGGTTGGACAGATCGGTTTACCACCACTTTGTATTTGCCTTTTTTTGTGAGTAGTTCCCTGGCTGAAGTTCGTTTTCGCCAGAGCGGAGGCGTGGAGCCTTCCGAAACACTCAATTCTATTGGCGACACTGATATTGGCTTTAAGTATGGGCTGATCGTTGGTAAACCGGTTGTGTTGAGTGGTTCCATCATCCTGGGGCTTCCCTTGGGAGAAACTTCAGGCGGAGCCAGCGGAATTTTGCAGACCGGTGATGGGGAATTTAATCAGCAGATCCGGCTGGATGTCAGTCATTCGTTTTATCCGAAACCGTTTTATGCCTCCGCGTATGGAGCCTTCAATAATCGAAATGAGGGTTTTTCCGATGAAATCAGGGGTGGAGCGGAAGTCGGTTACACTTCGAAAAGAATTGTTGCTATCGCCAAGTTGAGCGTGGTGGAATCACTCTTCAACGGAAGCGATAACGTTGCCAGCAACGGAGTTTTTTCCAACAATACCGAATTTGTATCACCTTCTATTGAGTTGGCCTACCTGTTTAAGAAAGGTTTAGGGGTGTCTGTTTCTTACGCCACCGCCTTCTCCGGTAGAAATATTCTGGCATCGCCCAGTTTGGGCGTTGGCCTATTTTACAAATTGACACCACCAGGCAACTAGTTGTTTAGCTAAGCGTATTAAAATTCCTGACAAAGGCACCCTCTTACTTCTCGAAAGCCTATTTTTGCCGTTCGTTAAGAAATACCTCTAAAAGGAACATTTCTGTCCGAAAATGAAAACCTTTTGTAGGCCTTTTTCCGTTAACTACCGCGTATGGCTGAAAAAAGCAGTGTTTTTGATATGATTGGCCCTGTCATGATTGGCCCATCCAGTTCACATACAGCCGGAGTAGTAAGAATTGCGCGTGCCGCCATTCAGATTTTAGGCGGTGTGCCGGATCAGGCAGAGATCATTTTTTATAATTCCTTTGCCCGTACGTATGAAGGCCATGGAAGTGATCGGGCTATCATCGCAGGTCTGATGGATTTCAAGACGGACGATGAACGCATTCGGGAGTCGCTAGAAATCGCTGCAAGCAAGGGACTTACGTATACTTTTAAATCCATTGGCAACGCCTCGACATTACACCCCAACTCCATTCGTCTCAAACTGAAGCGAGGTACTCGTGAAATTGAAGTGTTGGGTGAGAGCAAAGGTGGAGGAATCATCAATATAGCCGAAGTAAATGGGTTGAAGGCTGATTTTACAGCGAATCTTCACACGCTAATCATTTTTGCAGCCGATACAAAAGGCTCCATTGCCTTTATTGCCAATATATTGGCTCATGATGATTGCAACATTGCCACCATGAGCGTTTCCCGGAAGGGAAAAAATGATTTGGCATGTTTGGTTATTGAAATGGATTCAGGCATCAAGACGGTAACATTAAATTATTTGCGGAGTCTAAACTGGGTAAAAGAAGTTATTTATATCACGGACATAGGATTATGATTAAAAAGTTATTGGTTTTATGGATAGTGGCCGTCCCTTTTGCCGGGTGGTCTCAAACACGCAAACTTACCCTGAAAGAGTGCATTGATGTGGCGTTGGAGAAAAACTTAAATATTCAGCGGAGCCAGAATAATGTGGATATTTTTAAAACGACATTACTTCAATCAAAGGCATCTTTTTTACCTACATTAAATGCGGCTGGATCGTATAATCAGAATTTTGGTCGGGCGCTGAACCCGGTAACCAACCTTTTTGTGAATCGGGACAACAACACCCTCAATGCCCAGGGATTTGCCTCCGTCACACTGATCAACGGTCTTCGATTACAATATCTGCTTAAGCAAAGCCAGCGGGATGTATTGGCCGCTGATAAAGATCTGGCGAAAGCCAAAAATGATGTCACTTTAAATGTCATTACACTTTACGTGAACGTCATATTGAATCGCGAACTTTTTGAAAATGCGCGTTTTCAACTAAACTCCAGCGAACAGCAACTCGATCGGATCAAAAAACAAGTAGCAGCAGGTTCTTTGCCGTTGGCCAACGAATTAAATCAGGAAGCTCAGGTGGCTACCAATGAAGTAAACCTGATCAATCAGGAGAACCAATTAAATCTTTCCTTGCTACAGTTGAAGCAAGCCCTTCAGTTTCCGGCATCCGAAGTGATTGATATAGAAATACCTGAGATACCCCTTGAAGATCTGGTGTTAGATCAAAATACCGAAGAGATTTATGCAATTGCTTTGGCGAATATGCCTGAGATTGCCAGCGCCAGATTAAAGGTAGAAAGCAGTGATTTTGCCTTGAGGGCTAACCGAGGCTCATATTACCCTCGCCTGAGCGCCAATGCTTCAGCTCAGTCTAACTACGCTAGTGTATCAGATGTTCCTCGTTCAGAGTTGGATGGCACCATTAGCACTTCAACTACTCCGCTAGGGCAAACAATTGCAGGAGAACAAGTCTTTGGATACGTGCCTGGCACTCGGCAGATTTCAGATGGTTACGGACGAGGGGATCAGCTACAGGATAATTTGTTTAGGTCCGTGGGGATTCAGCTAAACGTGCCCATTTTTAATAATCTTCAAACTCGCTCCACTGTTCAGCGCTCTCTTATTCAGAAGAAGAATGCAGAAATTGCTGTCTTGGAATCAGAAAACACGCTTCGCCAGACCATCGAGACAGCGTACAACGATGCCTTGGCCACATCCAAAACATATAGTTCAAGTTTGAAACAGGTGCGCGCACAAGAAGAAGCTTACCGGATCAATAAACAACGTTACGAGCTAGGCGCGATTAACTTTGTAGAGTATAATGTTTCTGAGAATAGCCTGTTTCAATCCAAATCAGACTTGGTACGGGCTAAGTACAATTTTATCTTCCGGAAAAAAGTACTGGATTTTTATCAGGGAAAAGAATTAGGATTTTAATAGTATAGATTATAGTTAATACCCCATGGCGAAGCAAAAACAAAAATCAAACAAAGCGATCTACATCATATTGGTAATTGTCACTCTTTTGGTGGCATTCCTGATCATAGGATCCTCACAAGGGTGGATCGGCAAACCAAAAGACCTGGAAGTAGAAGTAACTCAAGTCAAACGAGTTTCGATCACCGAGAAAGTATCTGCCTCTGGCACTGTTCAGCCCGTGGTTGAGGTGAAAATCGCCCCGGAAGTATCGGGCGAAATTGTAGATCTTTTTGTCGAGGATGGCGACTCTGTTAAACTCGGTCAGTTGTTAGTAAAAATACGCCCCGATGTGCAAGTGAGTCAACTGGAACGCGCAGAAGCAGGATTACAACAGCAGAAGGCAAATCTGGAGTCTTCCAGGGCTTCTCTCGCCCGTGCAGAAGCCACCTTTATGCGAGCCAAACAGGACTATGACCGGCAGGATAAATTGTGGAAAGAGAAGGTTATTTCAGAGGCCGACTGGCAATTGGCTCAACAGAATTATAAAGTTGCCATGAACGATCTAAAGTCTGCTGAACAGAGTGTGGAGGCCAGCCGATACATTGTGACCAGTACCGAGGCTAGCGTTCGGGAATCACGTGAAAATGTTCGGAGAACCACCGTGGTAGCTCCCATGAAAGGGATTGTGTCCAAGCTAAATGTTAAACGGGGAGAACGAGTGGTGGGTACGGCACAAATGGCTGGTACGGAAATGCTCCGGATAGCAGATCTGAATAAAATGGAAGTGCGCGTGAATGTAAACGAAAACGATATTGTAAGAGTACATTTGAATGATTCGGTCATGATTGATGTGGATGCTTACGCGAGCACCGACAAACAGTTTAAGGGAATTGTGACGAACATTGCCAACACGGCCCGGGACAAAACTTCGGCTGACGCTATTACTGAATTTGAAGTTCGTATCCTGATTCTTCAGGAGTCCTATTTCGATTTGATCAAAAAAGGAAACAAGTATCCCTTCCGCCCGGGTATGACGGCCAGCGTAGACATCATTACTTCGCGGAAAGACAATGTTACTTCCGTACCTCTGGCTGCGGTAACTACCCGCGGAGACGACAAAAAAGACAAACCTAAATTTGATGATGACGATGATAAGCCACAGGTAACCGATACCAGCAAAAAGCCTGAGAAAAAAGAAGATAAAATTGTGGTGTTCATCAATGATAATGGAAAAGCAAAGATGGTGGAGGTTAAGACCGGTATCAGCGATTATGATAATATCGAAATTGTTTCCGGATTAGGGGATAGTGCCCAGGTAGTAACAGGACCGTTTTTAGTGGTTTCAAAACGTTTAAAAGAAGGAGATAAAATTCGACCGAAAAAGGAAACCAAGAAAGAAGAAGAAAAAGACAAGGAGTCAAAGTAATTAGTGCTCTGAGTCGCAAAGACAAAAGCCCATGGATCGTTCCATGGGCTTTTGTCATATATGGATGAGATAAACCCTCCAATGGGAAGTTAACTTCACCGTTTCTATTTCTTTACCTCATATTCCACGGTGCGACCATTTTTATTGGTCAGTGTCACCATATTATCACAGGCGCCATCTCCGTAATCAATGGTCAACTCCCGAAGCCCTTTTGTCACCAACTTTACCCCACTGACAGGAATAAAAACATCTTCGGAGGCACATGCGCGGGTGTATACCAGCGGCTCAAGAATTTCGATGGAATAGCCACGTCCATTTCTTAAAGTGCCTTGAGCTGATCCATAGATAATCAAGCGATCTAATAAATTGTTTTCGTTGCGCTCGTGCTCACGTCTGCGGGTTACTTCCCGGGTAGCCACTCGACCATCAGGCCAGGTGATCCGACCACCCACTAAAACGACATCATAAACGGAAAGTTGTTCGGTGTAGCTGACCACGGTAACGGTCCGTGTTCCTTCGATGATAATTTCGTTTATCGCATATTCGTCAAAAGAAATGGACCAGGTCGAACCGGCAAGGTTCCATGCGCCATTGTGGGTGACAATCATAGCACCGCTTCGACTATTACCCCGCGGATCTATGCAGCCAGCGCCAAAATCAATTCTCAAGATTCCATTTGAACCATCGCCTTCATAGGTAACCGTGGCACAGGATAACCTGTCGTCAATAGCTTTTTTGCCATTCGCAGAGCCTCCCGCGGCAGCAAAAGCTTCCCCCACTAAATCATCAGCATCATCAAAATAGGAATCTTCTATGGCATCCAAAGAGGCATCTTCAGTATCTTCCGATGAAAAGTCAGGAGTTTCGTCCTGCTGACAAGCTCCCAGTGTAAAGAGGAAAGCAGCGATGAGTGCATAGAGCAGATTCTTTCTGATCATATGCAGAGAATTGTTTGTTTTCATGAGCATTTTTTTTGTTTGTGATGCTTAGAGAGGAAGTATTCACAAAAGTTTAATGCTTTACATGATTATTGTTTCTTGCGAGCGATTCGGAATGGATGATCAAACTCGATTAGACAAACAAGAGGGATTCGGGTTTAATCTGTGCGATCTTTTTATCAAAAAAATGAGCAGAAAAAGAATAAACCTTTTTAAGGAAACTCTTCATACAGCTACGCATCTCATGATGAACGGTGCATTTTTAAAATCTTTTTTCTGCCAGCGCAGCTACGGTTTCGCCAATTGCTAATGATGAAGTAGCCGCAGGGGAGGGGGCGTTACAAACATTGATGACGCCCTCACTTTCCAGGATCAGAAAGTCATCCACCAGGCCACCGGTGCGATCACAGGCCTGAGCTCGAACGCCAGCTCCTCCGTCTATCAGATCACTTTCCTGTATTTCGGGAATAAGCTTTTGTAGAGCTTTGGTAAACGCAGCCTTAGAAAAGGAGCGATACATTTCACCCACACCTGTGCGCCAGTATTTGGCTGCCACTTTCTGAAAACCAGGCCATAGTAAGGTTTCTCCCAATTCCTTTAGGTTAATCTGCGACTTTGAGTACCCTTCGCGTCTGAAGGCCAAAACCGCGTTCGGGCCTGCCTCCACTCCTCCTTTGGCCATGCGGGTAAAATGAACACCTAAGAATGGGAAATTGGGATCAGGAACCGGATAAATGAGATTTTTGACCAGATACTCTTTTTCAGGTCGCAGTTTGTAATACTCTCCCCGGAACGGGATGATTCGTAAATTCAGTGGAGTAACAGTAAGTCCGGCAATCTTATCTGAATACAGGCCGGCACAATTGATCACTAACTTTGTCGCGTAAGATTGTTTTTGGGTAATAACCAGCCGGTTGTTTTCTTTTTTTTGAATGTCCATTACTTTTTCTCCCAAACGAACATCGGCCCCATTTTTTTGAAGTACCTCACCATATTTTTCGGCTACAATCTTATAGTCGACAATGCCGGTTTGAGGAACGAATATTCCTTCAATTCCATTGACATGTGGCTCAATGTCTCGAAGTTCTTCACGCGAAAGTTTGCGTAGACCTTGCAAGCCGTTTTGGCCTCCCCGGACAAAGAGATTTTGAAGCAAGGGTTGCTCGGCTTTATCGGTGGCAACAATAATTTTCCCACATAACTCAAAAGGAATATCCTGAGCCCGGCAAAAATTAATCAGCAGTTCGTACCCTCGAATGCAATTGGTAGCCTTTAGCGAACCAGGCTTATAATAGATTCCGGAGTGGATCACCCCGCTGTTATTGCCAGTTTGATGACGCGCCAAAGAACCTTCTTTTTCCAGCAGGAGTATTTTTTTTAACGGGTGTTTTTGTTGAATCTGTAAGGCAGTACCCAATCCTACGATTCCACCTCCGATCACAACAACATCATACACGACTTTAAGATTTTTCGAAAAATGCAGAAATTATTTTGGATTCTCAGCCAATCAAAAAATCATTCTACTTTTTTCCGGTTTGCCTAAACGCCAGCGAGGCAGAGTTCATACAGTACCGAAGCCCTGTAGGCTGGGGACCATCTTCAAAAACATGACCTAAATGGCCGCCACATCGGCTACACACTACTTCCTCACGTACCATCCCATAACTCACATCGCGCTCTATCTTGACGGCCTGGGGAGTGATCGGCTGAAAAAAACTAGGCCAACCGGTACCTGACTCAAACTTGGTGTCGGAGAGAAACAACTCCTGGCTACAACCCGAACATGCGTAGATACCCTGCTCATGGTTATCCCAGTATTTTCCAGTGAAGGCCCGTTCGGTTCCTTTTTCGCGCAGCACATGATATTGTAAAGGTGTCAATTGCTGTTTCCATTCTGCTTCCGATTTGACCACTGGAAAAGTAGAAACAACAGGTTTTTGCTGATTTTGGGCACAGGCTGTGATCAGGAAAAGAAAAGAGGAAAGACTTAAGAGAGAACTTTTCATAAAGCTTGAAATGATTGGTAATTGATTGAAAGCAAAAAACCCCTCCGTCCGAGGGGTTTTTTGTTACCTAAACCTAAACCTATGAGAAGAATTGCTCTACTCTGTTGGTAAGAACGCAGGCTGGTACAAGAAGTTACCCCTTGGCTGATTTTTTTTTATGGTTTTAACATGAATCTAATGACTCGTTGAGTTTGTTAAAAAATTGTCAATTCTGAGTCGCGCCCAAAATTCTCTTACTTATTCAGCTTACTGCCAAATTGTTTTTTGAACTTTTCCACCTTTGGCCGAATAACATATTGGCAGTACCCCTGTTCCGGGTTGAGCGCGAAATAGTTTTGATGGTAGTTTTCTGCTTTATAAAATACCGGAATAGGGCTTATTTCTGTAACAATAGGGCTTTTGAACAACTTGGCGGCCTCTAATTGTTTTTTATACTGCTCTGCCTGCTCCTTTTGTTCCGGGCTGTGGTAGAAGATCACCGATCGGTATTGTGTGCCTACATCAGCACCTTGTTTGTTGAGGGTGGTGGGGTCATGGGTGTTCCAAAAAATCTCCAGAAGTTCCGTAAATGAAACGATGGAGGGGTCAAAAGATATTTGAATCACTTCCGCATGGCCGGTCAGTCCGCTGCACACCTCCCGGTAGGTCGGATTTTTGACTTGCCCACCGGCATATCCTGATACTACCGACTTTACGCCCTTGACATCCAGAAAAACCGCCTCTGTGCACCAGAAGCAGCCACCTCCAAAAGTGGCCAATTGAAGAGTTTGATTCATTACATTTTTGGTTTGATTCGTTTGGCTGGTACCACTGAAAAAGGGCATTACCAGCAGAAAACATAAAAGATTCTTTCTCATAGTATGATCACTTAACCCAAAGCCAGGCAAAAAGGTTTTGCGAAAATGTCCGTTAACTAACAAACGAATAAACTATTCGTGCTGGATGTGGCTGTTCAAAAAGGTTGCGACTTCCCGGATAAATTTTTTTCGTTCCTCAATGAATGGGAAGTGGTCACTATCTTCGAATATCAGTAAGTGTGATAGCTTCGCCCGTTCCTGAATCCGGTTGATGCTGGCCAGGGGGATGGCGTCATGCTTTCCGTGAATTAACAACATTGGAAAAGTAAATCCGGAGACATCACGATACCAGTCATATGCTTGCAGGTCAGCACCCATGCCTCTATACAACGAACCAGTGGCCTTGGCAAAGTTGGAGGGTAATGTGAGAAACAATGATTGAAAATTCTTCGGATTGTGAAAGGAATGCCGGAACGTATACATCATTAGTCGTTGATAGGCTTCTGCCTTTCCCCCCTTAAAATCAGGTGATCCCATGATAATGGAACGATCTGTGCTATCGGACGAAGTGAATCTGCTTTGTTGGGTTTTTTGCATCGCCTGATCGTATTCTTTGCTTAACGGAACAGGATTAGATAGAATCATTTTGCCGATACGGGATGGATACTCTTTTGCGTAAGAAACAGCTACCAATGCTCCCCAGGAGTGCGCAAGGATATTTATTTTTTCAACGCCCAGCCATAGCCGGAGGCTTTCGATGTCGTCCGCTAAAAAAGAGAACCGAAGAGAATCATTGGATGGAATCGCAGATTCACCACTGGCGCGTTGGTCGTAAAAAACCAATTTATTCTTTTTGCTGAGGCCATTCAAATGCGGATGAAAATAGGTTTGGTTAAGACCGGGGCCTCCGTGTATGATCAGTAATGGCTCTCCACGACCCAGAGTCCGGATAAATGTACGATGACCATTGATGGTCACCCACTCTTTTTTATCCTGTGCGAAAGCGGAGCTACAGAGATGTACGATAGTTACGAAGAAAAGCAGTTTGGGGTTCATCTTCGGGTGGATTTAGAAGCAGCCAAGGCACCTGTCATGGAAGCAAACCCTCCCACCAAAGCACCTACTAATCCTGTCAGGACAACGGAGTTTATTGGAAGTAAGCGATTCATTTTTTCAGTGAGAATAGATTGTGTCTGGAAATCAATCCACAGAGCCAACCCCATCCACAATAATCCGATACCCAAAAAACCGATCACAAAGGATTGGAGACTACCATTGTTAAAAACATAACCAATGATGACGCAACCAATGGCCATGGACCACCAGGGCAAAAAAGTTTGAAGGATAAAGCAGATCGCAATTGTGATCAGAAATTGAAAAAGGAATTTCATGGGGTAGGGATAAGGGTAGTGATGGTAAGGGAATACTTTTGTATCTTTTCTAACGATGCAAAGTTGAACGTGAGATAATTGTCTTTCACCCAGGTGTCAATCAAGTTGTTGTAGTAAGGACTTCCTGGGTTACCTGATTGTCCGCCCGGATAAATCCCCCAGGCTTTTACTCCGGTTTTTTCAAGACTTACCACCATGCGCCAACTTGGGCCGTGGGTTCGGGAGTGGGCATTTACAATGTCGTGATTTCCCCCGTGCCGGACGTGGTAACTAAAGGCCGGTAACCCTCTTAGCAAATGGCCAATGAAGGAATTTTTATAATCACCCCAGGCCGGATTAATGCCTTTTTCTTTTTTCCACTTTTCAACTGCCTCCACGCCTTTACTAAATGACTTTTGCAAGACTTCGCGGGCAGTTTCTTTTTCGGGGGTGGCCATAACATCGAAAAAGACTAATTCGGGTTTTGTCTTAATCAGGTGAATCGTGGTATACGTAGTTGGGTATTCTAGCGCAATCGAGTCGTTGTTCATCTCATCCCAGATCATTGGGTAAAGTGCATCCCACCAAGCTTCATAATAAGAGGCTCCTTCAGAGTCTGCATCGTTAACATAATTCCATCGACTCAGCATAGTAAACGCCTTCCGTTCATCGGCTGATAACAGAGTGGTATCAATTGATTTCAAAAACAAAGGCAGACTTTCCTCCGCTTTCAAGTTATAATTATCGGCTTGCAGTTCTTTCATATCTGCCGGGGTAATGTCTTCGCTTTCCGACAGAATTTTATTAATTCTTCGGTTACGATAGGCTTCCCAGCTGTTGCCATTGATATAATAAGGATACGTTTCATCTACCGGAAACTGATTGGCAGAACTCACAAAATTCCGGGAGGGGTTTTTGTATGTAATATTGTGCTCGTTCGGAATAAATGCTTGCCATTCTTGATTCGTTTGCGTTCCATCCAGAACAAACTTGCCTTCACCAGGTCTGCGCACGGGGAAACGCCCTTGAATTCGCATGGCCACATCGCCACTAACGCTGGCAAACACAAAATTTTGGGCGGGAGAACTATAATGATCTAAAGCGTTCATATAATCACGATGATTGTTGGCTTTGTTAAGCTCATAAAAGGTCTGCAATTCATTAGAAGGGTCATGGGCGATCCAACGAAAGGCGTAGTGTTTTAACTCTCGTTCAGGTTGAAACCCTTCATCATAAACTACCGGGCCATGATGGGTATAGGTGACCGTATCATAAAAATCTTCTCCCCCCTTTACTTTGATGTGTTCGATCACCTGACGTGACGGTTTCCAGGCATCATCGCTGAGATACTCCTTTTTAGAGGAATCCTTAAACTTAATTTGGAACCAATCGACCAGGTCTCGTTGAGCGTTGGTGACTCCCCAGGCAATGGAGTCATTAAAGCCGCTGATCACAGCCGGGGAACCTGGTAAAGAGGCGCCCATGACGTTGATGCCAGGGGCATGAAGCCTGACGATATACCAGATGGATGGCAAGCTAAGATTGAGATGCGGGTCGTTGCAAAGAATAGGGGAGCCAGACAATGTCTTGTTGCCATTAACTGCCCAGTTATTGCTTCCCACGTCTACAGGCATTTTAGGATTAGGGGGGATGGAAGCTAATCCCGCGGGCAAAGCCAACGGTACACTATCGGTGGTGACGGGTTGAAAGCGCCAGCCCTCTTTTTGATCAACAATCGGATCACCAACATTTTCGAAATCAGGGTAAAGTAGTGCCACCATTTCCTTCCCGAACAAATGAAGGGTATTGGTCATTTCCAGATCTTTCTCACCCATGTTTAGCGTCTGAGCCATATTTTTTAAGAGAATGGCCGATTTCATTTCAGTCCATTCCTCTGGCGCATAATCCAGTAACTTATACTCCAGAGGAAAATCTTCGTAAGTCAGTTGACTGATATAGGCATTAACGCCTTTGGAAAAATTTTCAAGCATCCGGGCGGAGGTCGGATTATTCTTGATACCATCATAAGCTTGTTGGGCGCCAAACATTAAACCGAGTCTTCGTTGCTGGCGGTCATAACTGAGGGCTGCGGAGCCAATGATTTCTGAGATACGACCAGCTCCGGCATGGGTCTGGAATTCCATTTGCCAAAGGCGATGCTGAGCTGTTACAAAACCCTGGGCTAAAAACAGGTCATCTTCGTTTTGAGCGAAAATATGAGGGATCAGAGCGCTATCATAAACAATGATTACTTCCCCCTGAAGCCCAGAAATGGTTATCGATTGGCTGGCGGTAGGAGCCTTTTCTGCATTTTGCCAAAACCCATGAAAAGGATCCAAAAATTTGCCTAGGGGTGGAATAGACTGCCCCACATTCCAGCTTCGGTTTAATGTCCATATCAGCGATACGGTGATAAGTGCCGAGAGACCAACCTTGAATATTTTCATCGTAAAAGGTATAATTTTCCTAATTTTAGGGTTTATTTAAGATATTTCTTAGCGAAATGCCGGTAAAAGAAGTGCTGGAAAAGTACAGCAAGGAGCAAATAAAGAAAGCCGTTAACATCCGGGCACTGTTTTTTGATGTAGATGGGGTTCTGACGGACGGTAAAATTATTTACGATGATTCCGGTAAGGAAACAAAGCAATTCAACGTGAAAGATGGCTATATCATCAGCCATTTGAAGAAAACCGGCATGGTTGTGGGGATTATTACCGGTCGTGAGTCTGCTGTAGTCACCAGGCGTGCGGTCGAGTTGAAGCTGGATTTTTGCCATCAGGGTATTGTGGATAAGTATTCAGTATTTGAAAAACTGATTGAATTTCACAAACTGAAGAAAAAGGAAGTTGCGTATGTAGGGGACGATATCAACGACTTAAAGATTTTAACGAATTGTGGACTGGCGGCTTGTCCGGCTGATGCATTAGATTATGTGAAATCGAAGGTTGATATCATTACGAATGCCAAAGGTGGTCGTGGGGTAGTGCGGGAGGTAGCGGATTTGATTTTAGCGGCCCAAGGTGAGTTAGAAAAGATTTTGAAAGTGTAACATGGAGAAGTTTAAGAATAAAGTCACCCTGACAGATTCCATCACTTTAGGGGGGGATCGCATGGTGTTATTTTCTGGTCCTTGTGCAGCGGAGAGCTATGAAATCTGCCTGCAAGTAGGAGTAGAGATAAAAAAGGTATGTGAAGAATTGGGTATTGATTATGTTTTTAAAGCATCCTTTGACAAGGCTAATCGCACTTCGTCCGGGTCCTATCGGGGAAGCGGTATAGCGGAAGGGTTGAAAATATTGGAACGAATCAAAAAAGACCTTCGGCTGCCGATTGTGACAGACGTGCATGAATCTTATCAGTGTGAAGAAGTAGCACAAGTGGCCGATGTGCTCCAGATACCCGCATTTTTATGTCGTCAGACTGATTTATTAAAGGCCGCTGCGCGTACCGGTAAAGCTGTAAAAGTGAAGAAAGGCCAGTTTATGGCCCCGGAAGACATGAAATATGCGGTAGATAAGGTTCGAGGTGAAGGCAATGACCGGGTTTTTTTGACGGAGCGCGGTGCATCATTTGGATATCATACCCTGGTGGTGGATATGCGTTCGTTGCCCATTATGCGTCAATACACCCCGGTAATTTTTGATGTAACCCATAGTGTGCAGCAACCTGGAGGAAAGGGCGGCAGTTCAGGAGGCCAACGGGAGTTTGCTCCGTACCTGGCCCAAGCGGCTGCAGCTGCCGGGGTAGATGGTTTTTTTATTGAAACGCACCCGCATCCGGAAAAGGCACTGAGCGATGGACCTAACATGATACCGTTGGAGGAGATGAAAAAGTTTTTATCAAACCTTCAGCAGTTCTGGAAACTACAAAAGTCCTTGGTATGAATGCGTGGAGTGTCCCCTTTTTGTTAGCATTATTGATGTTGGCTTCATGTGTCTCCAATAAAAAATATGTTTATATGCAAAGGGATGATGTTAATCAAAAGATCATTCCTAAAGACACAGCCTTTCGCACGTACCCTACTCGGGTAGTTGATTATGTCTTACAGCCTAATGATGCTGTTTATGTTGATATTAGGAGCATTGGTGATAAGCAGTTTGATTTTTTTAGTATCGACCAGCAAGTGAGGGTAGGAGGAGGAGCTCAGGGATTCGTCATTAATAGTGAATTAGTAGATCCGGAAGGTTTTATCAGTTTTCCCGTGGTAGGAAAGATTCCGGTGGCAGGCAAAACTATTTTTGAAGTGCAGGAGCAATTGCAAAAAGTTGCTGAACAATACCTGGAGTCTCCGGTAGTAAAAGTTCGTTTAGTTAACTTCCGGTTCACCGTTTTGGGAGAGGTTGTTCAAGAGGGTACCATAGGCTCCTTGAATAATCGGGTTACGTTACCAGAGGCGATTGGCCTGGCGGGAGGTATAAGCGACCTGGCAGACAAACAAAATATTAAAATAGTTCGCACCGTTAATAATCGGACTCAAGTGGCGTATATTAACTTATTGGACGAGGCGATCATAAGTTCACCTTACTATGTGATACATCAAGGAGATCTCATCATTGTCCCTGCATTAAAACAGCGACCCTATCGCAAATACTTCGGGCAAAACATCACCGTGTTTATTGCTTCAATTTCGCTTTTGCTTACCATTATTAACCTGAGTAAATAAGTGAACGAACTTACATCGGAAACTCCGGATCGGCAGCCTATTCAGGGCTTTGCGCTTAACTATAAACGTATCTTATCAAGAGCCATTGAGTATTGGTATTGGATTGTCGCTAGTTTATTGTTGGGAGTCACCATCGCTTATTTAGTTAATCGGTACACGACACGGATTTACCCTGTTACGGCTTCTATCATCATACGAGAATCTCAAGAGAAGACGGATGCTCAATTTTTGTTTAATAATTCATTAGTCAGCGGTTATCGCAACTTTTATAATGAGCCCTATATTATCCGCTCGTATCCCATTATTCAATCGGTGATTGTGTCTTTAGGATTTGAAATTAGTATTCAGAAGGAAGGAAATTTTCTGACGACAGAGCAATATCAACTACTTCCTCTTCGTCTGATTTCGGTTGGTGAGATTTCTCCGAAAGTCATCTCGTTGGAGGTGACAGATGACAAACATTTCCGATGTGGAGGAGACACCGAAACCGAACAATTGTATTTATTTGGAGATACGGTAAAGTGTGCAGGCAACCGATTTGTAGTGTTTGCTACGGGCTCACTAAAGGATGTTTTGGGAGAGCGCTATTTGATACGATTTAGTGATCCCCAACAAGTGGCTGCCAGCTATATTAGTAGATTACAAGTAACATGGGCTCAGCAAAACTCCTCGGTAGTGAACCTGGATATTAGTGGTCCAATCCCACGGAAGGAAATAGATTTCCTAAATAGGTTAATATCTTTTTATCAAAATTATGATCTTGAGAAGAAAAATCAGACCGCCAAACGTTCATTGGATTTTATTGACAATCAATTAGACGAAATTGGTAAGCGATTACGACTCTACGAGAATGAATTGGAAACATTCAAAAAACAAAACTTTATTACGGATCTCTCAAGCGAGGCGGTTCATTTATATACAGAGTTAAAGGCCATTAATGAACAGCATGCGGCTATCTCTTATGCGGAGAATTACTACCAATACCTGGATTCCTATCTGGCTCGTGCAGATGACCCTGTCCAGATTATTCTTCCTACTGGCCTTGGGATTAATGACCCGGTAATTAATGAATTGGCCTCCCGTCTGGTAAGTTTGCAAACGGAGTTGAATACCTTGCCGCAGCCCAAGACTAGTAGTAACCCCATGGTAATAACCCGGGCTGCCCAATTGCGCAAGGGTATTCAAGAGGTTCGGGCACAGCTTAGTGAATCGATCAAGAATCAACGCCAATCCGACCGGATAAAGGTAAATGGTCTGAATGCTCAAGCGAATCGCATTGAACGTGATCTTTTATCTATACCCGGAGCACAGCGTGAGTTGATCAGTATTCAACGCAACTATACGCTGAATGAAAACCTATATTTGTTTTTGCAGCAAAAAAGAGCTGAGGCAGGGATTTCCCAGGCAGCCACTACTTCTGATATTGTTGTTGTCAATCCTCCACGACTGGCAGGAGGTGCTAGTACCCCTAAAGTCAGACAGAATTATGTCATCTATCCAATGGCTGGCGTTCTTCTTCCATTCTTGATAATCGTTTTAATGGAAATACTGAACACTAAGATTCAATCGAAGGAAGATATTGAACAGATCACGCAAATACCTTTTATAGGTGGTATAGGACACAATTCTTTGCCTACGAATCTGGTGGTTGTCGAAAAGCCCAAATCAGCTATGGCAGAATCATTTCGCGCGTTGCGCTCCAATCTTAATTATTTCACGGGGGGGCAAGATCAAAAAGTATTTATGGTTACTTCGTCTATTAGTGGGGAAGGCAAAACATTTACAACCATAAACCTGGCTACTGTACTGGCTCTTTCGGGAAAGCGTACGATCATTATGGGTGCTGATCTACGAAGACCAAAAATTTTTGAAGATTTTCAATTAGGGAACGACCGGGGGTTGAGCACCTACCTGTCTGGGTTGCATGAATGGCAAGAGTCTATCCAAACAACGACCATTAATAACTTAGATCTGATCACAGGCGGACCAGTGCCTCCTAATCCGAGCGAACTAATCCTCTCTTCCCGGATGGGTGATTTAATTGCGCAATTGAAGCGGAAATACGATTTTATTTTGATTGACACTCCTCCTATGGGATTAATTACGGATGCGTTAGTTCTGAACTCTTTCGCTGATCATACGTTGTATTTGGTTCGTCAAAATTATACTCCCCGGGAACTTATCAAGGTAGCAGACGAATTATACCGCTCTGGAAAAATCAGTAAATTATCCCTTGTCCTGAATGATGTTCGCAAGGTAGGTCCAGGGTACGGTTATGGATATTATAGCTACGGTTACTATGGCTATGGATATTATGGTTCAAAGCGGAAAAAAGGAGATAGTAACTACTATAGTTGATAGATTAGTATGCTTTTTAATTCCGTAGAGTTTGTTGTTTTTCTTCCTATTTGTTTTTTTTTCTATTGGTTCGTTTTAGGCGAAAAAACACAAGCGCAAAACCTCTTTTTACGGACGTCAGCCTACGTATTCTTAAGCAGGATTTTTTTCGAAGAGTTTGATTCTCAAATGGAGGAAATGGTAGTGAAGCAAAAGGTTCGTTATATCAATTTAAAAGATTTTAACAACAAAGTTGAAACTACGGACGGCAATCATTTGAGCCGTGCATCAGCGATGGAGATAAGTAAATTCTTAGCTAAAGAAATTAAATCATACCATGCTAATTAAACTGCTTGTACTCGGCACCAATCAACTGAATTACCCAAAATTTTTGTACACGGGTCTACGAAAAATCTCGCATGAGTTTCGTGTAACACTTGGAGTTAGGGCAAGTGGATCGGATCTGAATTTTTTTGATAGTACAATGTCATCTGAACTTAATGTCAGAAGTATCCTGGCCGGTGCGTTATCTGTAGGAGCCAAACGGATTTTCTGGCAATTACTTTTTTTTATTCTTCTTATCGAAGGAAAGTTTCGAAAAACCATTCATTTTGTGCTAGAGTGGATATTGGCAAACGCGTTTGTTCGATATAATGATGATTTTAAGTCTATAGATGTTGTTCATTTTCACTTCATTCAATATAGTTATATACGACATCTTTTTTTTGTCCCAAAGTCAAAAAGAATTGTTTGCTCTTTTTGGGGATCTGATTTGCTTAGAACTCATGATACTTTTAATCACTTAATTGTTAAGAAGGCATTAGAAAAGTCTGATGTTATAACAGTTCAGTCCATGGAGATGCAGCAGATTTTGCTAGCAAAATTTGGCCGTCATCTAAACCCTAAAGTCAGGATTCTTAAATTTGTGTTAAATCAGGATGTATTTGAGGCAATAGATACATTAACTACTCATGAAGTCAATGAGTTTATGGTGCGATGGAATCTTGACCCTAAACTAAATGTTATCCTTTTAGGCAATAGTGCTAGCCGATACAATAATCATCTGGATATGATCAGGTCGATAAAAGAACTATCCAATCATTTGTCTGTTCAACTAGTGATACCGTTTAACTATGGAATGGAGCTAGAGGAAAGGATGCGGTATCGGAAGGAGTTGGAGTATTCTTTGCTTGACACTAAATGTCCATATGTTTTTAT
>ERZ1066130.298-NODE-298-length-21143-cov-10.551309_pt1 | contig 21143 bp, 14 predicted proteins | sample MGYA00382777_ERZ1066130 | MGnify/ENA primary metagenome ERZ1066130 (study PRJEB33369, sample SAMEA5778360) | biofilm metagenome | biome: Industrial cooling water; feature: Water cooling tower basin; material: Biofilm | place: United Arab Emirates | collected...
GTAGAAGAACGCGGTGAGGAAAGCTGCAAAGCCGAGGAAGCCGAGGGAGGAGATGAAGTTGAGCAGACGGTTGAACCACTCGGCGCCGGTGGTGAGTGCCTGCCGGCCGATCTGTTCGCGGTGGGAGTTGAGCCAGTTCAGGCCCCACGAGGTGGCCTGATAGAGCGGGCCGGGCTCGGCCGGGGGCTTGACGTCCGGGGGCTGGGGCTGGATTGGCGCGGGGATGAAGAAGCACCTCGGTCCGTCGGGGCCCGGGAGTTCGATCGTGTCCGGTGCGGGGGCGGGTATTCCGATGAGCAGCAGGGCGTCCCGAGCGCGGGTATCGGCGTCGAAGTGGGCAAGGGCTTCGTGGTATCGGGCTTGCTCGGCTTCGAAGAGTTCGGCCTGAGCAGCGGAGAGCTTTTGCTGGGCGAGCCAGTCGCGGAGGTCGTCCCACGCGGGGCCGGGGGAGCGAGCGCGGAGATCGACGCGATCGGGAGATTCGACGGATCGGACGAGCCACTCGGCGTTTCGGGCGATGCCCTGAGCGGCCTGGGCGCCTTGAACGGCGGCGAAGATGATGCCGACCACGGCGGGGATGACGACCACGAGGGCGGCGACGACGATCATGGAGGCGGCGGCGCCAGCGCGGGAGAAACCTCGTGCCGAGAGCCAGCCGATGACGGGCTCGGTCATGTAGGCGAGCGCGAGGGCGAGGAGGATCGGGACGGTGACGATGCTCGTCAGGTAGCCCAGGTGCAGCAGCCCGAGCAGCACGACGACCAGCAGCAGGTCTCGGATGGGCTGGATCTGCCAGAGATGCCGGTCCGCCCAGTGAGCGGGGGGGCGAGATGGGCTGTTCTGGTTGGACATTCGAGCGGAAGGCTACCGCGCCCGACTACCGCACGCCGGGCGAGCCGGAGACGAGGTCGGCGAAGGCCTCTTCGAAGTCGAAGACGTCCTGGAAGTCCTGGAGCGAATCTTCGTCGGTCTTGCGCATCCAACCGGCTTCGACCATGGCGAAGACGATGCGACCGAAGTCCTCGGTTCGGCGGACGCCCCAGCGTTCAAGGACGGTGCGGGCGAGCAGGCCGTACTGCTTGAGCGCGAAATCGCGGAGCCCGAGGCAGAGTTGCTGCCCGGAGACGTGGCGGGATTCGTCCTCGGAGTCGCCCTTGTCGCCGTGAACCATTTTGACCGTGTGCGCGAGCCCCTCGCGGACGAACTGATAGGCCTGATCGGGGAAGGGGCCGGCCTTGGCGCGGATGGCCTTCCAGTCCGGAGCGGCGGGTTCGGGCGCGGGTTGAGGATCGGGCGAGGTGGACACAGCATCATCCTTCGGTCGGGCGGTCGCCGGACCTGAGAAACCAGAGCCCCGGATGGTAGGGGCGTGCCGCCGGGTCCGACAAGATCGAGCCGGCGTACGGGCCCCGTCGGGTGCTGACCCAGGGGCTCTCGGGATCAAAGAACCTCAGGGGGGCGGTTGTCCACGCGGAGCCTTGGCTGACGCCCACACGGGCGGAGACAGCCACGCGTCGTGGAGGCTCGCCGGGGGAGATCCACAATGGTGCGCACGGGCGGAGAGGGATGGAGTCGAGCCTTCGGTCGATGTCGAGCGCTCGGCAAAGGCGTGCGGGGCCGGAGGTGGGGGCCTTGGCGTGTGGTGCGGAGCGGAGGAGATGGGCGAGGCGGAGCGGCTCGGCGGCGCGGATGAGCACCGCGGCGGGTCGGTCGGGATTGCCGCAGACGACGTTGAAGCAGTGGTGCATGCCGTAGGTGAAGTAGACGTAGGCGATCCCGGGCGGGCCGAACATGGCACGGTTGCGTTCGGTTCGCTTTGCGTTTCTGGCGTGGGAGCAGGCGTCTTCCGGCCCGACGTAGGCCTCGGTCTCGACGATGCGAAGCGTGGCGATGCGGCGTGGTGCGAATCGACGGTGAAGGGTGGCGCCGAGGAGGCGCAGGGCGAGGGTTCGCGCGTCGGTGTCGAAGAAGGACTTCGTGGCGTGCACGGATCAGGCGTAGGCGTGGAGGCCTGGGAGGAGCAGGTTGACGCCGAAGTAGGTCCAGAGCATCACCACGAAACCGACGGCGCTGAGCCACGCGGTCAGCAGCCCGCGGTTGCCGGTGGTGGTGAAGCGGAGGTGGATGGCGATGAGGTAGACGATCCAGGTGATGAGGGCCCAGGTCTCCTTGGGGTCAAAGGCCCACCAGCGGCCCCAGGAGTGGTCCGCCCACCAAGCGCCGAGGAGGATCCCGACGCCGAGGGTCCAGAAGGCGAGCTGGAGGACGGTCATCTGGGCGGTGTCGAGGTCGGAGAGGGTCCGCGAGGTGGAGGCGGCGCCCTGCGAGCCGAGGGCGGCGGCGAGCACCGGAGCGGCGGGGTTGGAGTTGGCGCGGATCTTGGCGAGATAGTGAGTGGCGAGATAGAAGCAGGAGATGATGAATCCCAGGGCGATCAGGCCGTAGGAGACCAGAACGGTCGTGACGTGGTACTTGAGGAGCACGGAGGTGTTGAGGATGGCGGCCTCGCGCTCGATGTTCTGGCCGGGGATGTTGGTCTGCGTCGCGGTGACGAGGACAAGGAACCCGACGCCCGCGGCGGCGGCACCGTAGAGCCACTGGCGCTTGGCGATCATGATGACCAGCCCGACGACGGCGGCAAAGAGGGAGACGCCGGTCATGGATTCGAACTGATTCTGGATGGCGAACCGCTCGGCGATGAGGCATCGCGCGGTGAACCCCGTGGCGTGCATCGCGATGCCGGCGAGGAAGAAGAGCGTGCCGGCCCAGCTGAGCCAGGAGCGTCCGGTGCCGAAGGCCAGAAGCAGCGTGATGAACGAGAGGGCGTACGCCCAGAAGCCCCACTCGAAGGCGTTGAGACGGTTGTAGAAGGACTCGAGGGAGCGACGGGTGGTCGGATAGACCTCGGGGTTGATGGTCGGAAGGATCGAGGCGAGCTGGACGATGGCGGCGTTGGCGGCCTCGGGGTTCATGTCGCGCCACGCCCGGCCCAGGGCGAGCCCGGCCTGCCTCGCGGGGTGATCCGCGGGGAGGGAGGCCAGGTGCTTCCAGGGGTCATCACGCTGGGTCGGCGCGACCAGGAGCATGTTCTGCGGGGAGTCCTGCCAGAGGCTGACGGCGGTGTGGAGTTTGGCCATCGCCTGCTGGTACGAGGGCTCGCCCATGTGCAGCTCGTCGAGCTTCTGCACGTGCCGGGCGAACATGGTGGGGGTGATGCGGAGTTGGCGCAGGGCGAGGTCCTGGGCGCGGTCGTCCTGGGGGTGCTCGTGCTCGATGAACTCGCGGCGGAGGGGGAGGTAGTCGACGCCGAGGAGGGGCTTGTCGAAGTAGTACCGGGGGTCGATGATCAGGTCGAGCAGCGTGAAGAGCGGATCGTGCTTGACCTTGAGCAGGCGGACCTTGCCTCCTTCGGAAGGTTGGGGGAGGTAGTCGGTGTAGACGCGGGCACCGGTGATGGTGCGGATGGTCTCGCGTGCGAGCGTGTCGAGGATCTTGATCCGACCGTTGTGAGACACGGCGCGGTCGCGGAGGGGCGAGAGGTCGAGCTGGGCCTCGAAATCACGCTTCTGCTCGATGGTGGGGGGGGCCTTGTCGGTCGAGGCGATCTCGCCGAAGGGGTTGGCGAAGGAGTTGCCCGAGACCATCTGGCTCTGCGGGTGCGCGTTGCCCTCGGGGGCTTGCGCGCGGGCGGCCGACGCGAAGCACCACAGCGAGACGAACGCGACAGCGACGGAACGCAGGGAAGGCAAATGGAATCGGCTCATGCTCGTGCCTCTTGCTCGGAGGGTGCGGCGGCGGGATCGGCGGGGGTACGGCGCGCGGGAGGGGTGAACTCGCCCGCGGCGAGCTGCTGCTGGATCTTGAGTTTCTCGCGTCGGACGAGGTAGGGCTTGAGGTAGAAGGCCCAGGGGATGCCCAGCGTCATGAACACCGAGCCCAGGGCGACGATGTGGATGCCGGGATTGTTCCCGACCTGAAGAATCGTGAACTGCACGTAGGGACGGGCGATCTCACCGCGGTCGGCGGCGGCCTGGGTCTGGCGCCAGGTCTGCTGGTCCCACCCGGCCTGGGAGAACTTGAACTGGTTGGGGTTGAGCCCCGCGTAGATCCGGCCGGTGATGTTGCCGAGCAGGCTGCGACGGTCGGACCAGATGTACGGCGCGGTGAGGGGATAGTTGAGGCTCGCGAGGTGCTCGAAGGGCTCGAAAGTTCCGGTCGGGGCTTCGACGATGACGTGGGACTGGTAGTCGCGTGGCGCGCCGCGGTGGTCGTAGGCGATCATCTCAAAGTCACGCAGGCGCAGGGCGAGGTTGGGGAGTTGGTGGTAGAAGCGCCCGAACTGCAGGGAGACGGTGCGCCCGTCGGGAAGGGGGATCTCGCGCGTGAGCCCGCCGCTGGAATCGAGGTAGCGGACGAAGGGGAGCCAGACGATGGAAGTCTGCTCGCGCGGAGCGCGGCCGTCGATGTTGAGCGTGCTCGTCCAACGGACTTCGACGGCGAGGGCGGCCTTGTCGTGGGTGCCGACGCTCCGGCGATCCTGCTCGCGCTCGGGCACGGGCGAGGGACGCTCGATGCGGACGGAATGCTCCCAACGATCGGCGACGATCCAGCCGATGTTGTCGATGACGTTGCGGACGATCGGGTTCTGATCAGGGGATTCGGAGACGGCAAGTTCGCCCCCGGCCTTTCGCACGATGAAGCGGGTGGTGCCGCCGGGAGTCTCGTCGATGTGAAGCGAGGTGGGGCGGGAAGCGTCGAGGTAGGAGATCCGGATGGCGGGGTCCGCGGCCATTCGCTTGGGCATGCCGTTGGGCGAAGTGTCGCCCGTGAAGTCCTGAGAGATTTCCGGGAAGCGGTGATAGACCCAGCGATCGAACGTGCTGCCCGCGGGGGTCGTGACTCGGAGCTGAACGAGGCTGCTCTGGGCGTTCTCGTAGCCCGGGGTGATGATCGGGAAGGGCGGCTCGGGCATGATGTCGAGAACGTCGATGGCGTACCCGGTCGAGCCGACCTGCACGCGGCGGCCTGGCTCGATGGGAGCGACGACTCGGACGGGCTTCTCGCCGGGGACTTCGATGACCAGAGCGTGGAGCGTGCCGTCGGGGAGAGGCTCGGAGAGGTCGCGCCAGCGTTCGTCCGTCGCGCCGAGGGTGTACTCGATGGCGATCATCGAGTCCTGGCGGATGCGCGTGCGGGGCGAGCCGGGCAGGAGCATCAGCGCTGGGGAGGAGGCGATGGGCTCGTTCTGCTGCGGGCCCAGTGCGCGAAGGAAACGGATCGGGTTGGCGGGGGTATCGGCGGGCTTGGACGCAAGGTCAGCGCGGAAGTAATCGTCCAGCAGCTCGGCGTAGTAGGCGTACCCGATGACGCGGAAGGAGAGGTTCCGGACGAGCGTGCGGCGGAAGAGGTCGCGGGAGATGTCTTCCGGGAGGGCGCGGAGATCGATGGCGTGCAGGTCGGCCTCGGTGGGCCCCTCGCGGATGAGGCGGTCGATCGTCGCGGCGGGGAGGCCGACCTTGGTCAGGGCGCGGCGCAGGGCGCGGTCGAGGTGAGGCAGTCGAGGGGCATCGAGGGGGATGTCGAGCGTTCGTCCTTCGTCGGTATCGCTGTGGAAGTCGGTGTTGGCGACGGCGCGGGCGCTCGGGCCTGAGAGGGCGCGAAGGTTGTAGTCGTTGTAGCGCGGCAGGCTGGGGATCATGCGTTGTTCGAAGGCCCCGCCGGTGGAGATGTGGAGCGCGACACGGGTGTTGTCGTAGAAGCCGATCTGCGCTGGGCCGATCCCGGGACGCTTGGTCTGCGGGTCGATCGCGCCGGCGATCAGGATGGTGTCGCCCTCGAGTTTGAGCCGCGAGTAGTAGATGCTGCCCAGCGCGATCAGGACGATGCCCGTGTGAACGGAGAGCACGCCGAGGTTTTTGAAGGTGAACTCGATGCGCCGCACGGTCGCGACGATCATGTTGAGCACGAAGGCGAGCAGGATGATGCGGAGAGGCCACCAGGAGTAGAACTCGAGTTCGGACATCTCGACGCCGGGGAGTCGGCGGAGCGTGATGGCGGCGTTCCGCTCGCAGAACTCGGCGAAGAAGCGCAGGCCGCGATCGTTGATGGGGTCGTAGTGAAGGGTCGGCCAGACGAAGCGGTTCCAAGCCCAGAGGGTCGCGACCCCGAGCAGGATGGAAAGGGGGAGCCCGACCGCGAAGCGACGGCCGAGCGACTGCCGCCTCATCGCCCGGGAGACAAGCCAGACCGGCAGGGCCGCGCCGATCGCCAGAGCGACCAGAACGGTCAGGCCGTAGACGACGTAGGTGGGGACGAGGGCAATGAGTCCGATGGGGATGCTGGCGAGGATGCCGTACGCCGCCACCAGGGTGAGCAGAATGACGGCGAACCAGATGGAAGAGAAAGCCTGAAGGACAAACTTGGCCGGCCACGCCCATGCCGGGAAGTGCTGCCGATCCCACTCAAGACTTCGCCGCCATTTTGCGCTCATCGTGCCGGGTTCCTTATGCGTGGGCAAGTATAGGAGTTCTTGTCTATGCGTAAGAATTTCCGAGACACAAGAACTCGGGCGATTCGGTCCGTTGAAGTACCGATTGCAGGGGGTGTTCGTTCGGACTGGTCTGGATCGCGATCACGCCGAGCGGACGCGAGTCGGGGGATGCAGGATCGAAGAGTCGGACGGCGGCATCGGGGAGGCCGAGGGCGTGCGCGCCGTGAAGGGTGGCCATCCGCAGGAGCGTCGCGGGGTCGGTGTGGTCGCGAGCGGCGAGGAATCGCATCTCGTCGAGGACGGAGAGGGCGTGGCCGGGGGTTTGATCCGGGAGATTGAGGATGGAGTCGGTTCCGAGGGCGACGGGCACGCCGTGGGCGAGCAGGTCGCGGTAGCGGTGGGGGCCGAACGTCTCGTGGGCGAGGAAGTAGTCGGAGGACCGAGGGCAATAGACCGCGGCCGAGCGGGAGGAAGCGACGAGCGCGACGTCTTCGTCGGAGAGCTGGTTGAGGTGGACGAGGAGTTTCGGGGGTCGGCCAGCGGGTCTTTCAAGCCATGGGCGGAGGTGCTGGACGGGCGATTGGCCTGCACCGAGGGATCGGGCGAGGTCTTCGGTCCAGAGGCCGAGCGATTCGAGAAGGGCGCGGTGGGGGCCACGGGCGTGCGCGATGAACTCCCGCTCGGCAGGGCTTTCGGCGAGGTGGGTGCACTGGGGGAGACCGAAACGCTGGGCGAGGTCGGCAGCGGCGAGGTACCCGGCGGTGCCAACGGTGTAGGGTGCGTGGGGCTGGAGGCCCGCTCGAATCCTGCTGAGGGTGGGGAGGTTGAGGCAGGCGGCCTGCAGCGTGGAGATCGAGGCCTGCTCCCGGGAGCCGATGGCGAAGAACTCAAGGAAGGAAACGCCGGAGAGCGGCGAGGACGCAAGGGTGTGCAGCGGCGTAAGTTCGGGCGATCCGCGGAGGGAGCCCGCGATGTCTCCGACGGCGGCGACACCGGCGGCGAGGCTGAGCTGGATTCCGAGTCGGACACTGCGAGCGATGTCGGGCGGGGTGGACGCGCGGCCCGCCCGGACCAGGTCGATAAAGGCCGGGAAGTTGCCTCGGGCCTGGGGCGCGGGGCCGAGGTGGGTAAGGTCGAGGTGGGTGTGGGCGTTGATGAGCGCGGGAAGGAGGAGATGGCCCCGCCGGTCGAGGTGCGTAGCGGCGGGGGGGAGGCGGTGGGCGTCTGGGGTGGTGACAACGCGGCAGGCGAATGGGGCGGGGTCGATGGGGGAGGCGGGGGGGGCGTGGTCGAAGCGGACGAGAAGGGTCGCGGGCGCGATGATGTGCCCCGCCGGATCGATGGCGGCGGCGGCATCGACGCGGAGGTGCCAGGGGCGGGTTTGGCCGGTCGGGTCGTTCATGCGGGTCGAGGGGATCGGTCGATGAGAGGGCGGCAGAGCGAGCATACAGTGGTACACGTCCGGGCTGTGCTGGGCCCGATCGAGTCGAACACGAAGCAAGCGGTCCGGCAGGAAGCCGGGCGTGGAGAGCACACATGGGCACGAAGTCGATGGTGGCGGTGGCGGGAATGGCGCTGAGCGCGTTGATGCTCGGCGGGTGCATCGGTCAGGCGGACTACGACAGGCTGCACGCGCAGGTGGACAGCCTGACGGACCGCAACGGGGTCTTGCAGCGTGAGCGTGACGCGGCGATCCGCGACCGCGATTCGGCGATGGCCCAGTTGACCCGGACGGAGTCGGCGCTGCAGGAGATGCAGCGTCTGAACGCCGACCTGGTCAAGCGGCTGCAGGACGCGGGCATGAGCCTTGCGGACCTTCAGAAGCGTCTTGAGGGGATCCAGTTGCAGGCGCTCGATCCGACGACGGACGCGCTGCTTCAGGAGCTGGCGAGCCAGTTCCCGGATCTGATCCAGTACGATCCGACCCGCGGGATGCTGCGGTTCGCGAGCGATCTGACGTTCGACTCGGGCTCGGACGTGGTCAAGTCCGAGGGGCGTGAAGCGCTCGGGGCGTTGGCGTCCATTCTGAAGAACCCGGCCGCGGAGCCTTACGACGTGATCATCGTCGGGCACACGGACTCGCAGCGGATCAGCGCGGGGACGGCCCAGCGTCACCCGACGAACGTGCACCTGTCGGCCCACCGCTCGATCTCGGTGCGTCGCGTGCTTGTCGATCAGGGCGTGACGCCCGGCAAGATGCAGGTCGCGGGGTGGGGCGAGTTCCGCCCGCGCGTTCCGAACAACCCCCCGCGGGGCGACACCCCGGCGAACCGTCGCGTGGAGATCTTCCTCACGAGGCTCAAGCTCGATGGCGGTTCGGGATCGGCGGCTCCGGACGCGGATACGGGCGGCGTCAACGAGGCGGCGCCCAGCCGCGGGCGGACTCCCTCGCGTCCCGCAGAGATCACCAAGTAATCAACCCCGCGATCGCGCCGGGCGTTGATCGACAGTTCGAGTACCGAGCACCGGGCCCCAGCGGTCCGGTGCTTTTTTTGGGGATGCACGCGGGCCCCTACGATGCGGCATGTCCGTTCATGCACGAGGGAGTTCGCGGCTTGCGCTCATTGTCGGTCTGGCCCTTTGCGCCGCGATGGCGGCGTTGATGGTGCTTCGGGGAGGTCCGGCGCCGGTGCCCTCGGCATTCGCGGAGGGGCTGACGCTCGACGAGGCGATCTCGCGGAGCGTGAGCACGGGGAAGCCCGTGGTGGCCTTCGCGACAGCGGACTGGTGCGGGCCATGCCAGGTGATGAAGCGGTCGAGCCTGCGTGATCAAAGGGTGGATGTGCTGCTCCGTGAGCGTGCCTTCCCGGTGTACGTGGACGTGGACAAGTCGCCGCGTCAGGCGGCCGCGCTCAGGCCGATGGGTCTGCCCACGACCTACGTGCTCGCGGGTGACACGATCGTGGCGCAGATCAGCGGCGTGGTGCCGCCGGAGGACTACGCGTCGTGGCTCGGAGCGGCGATCGATCTGGCGGGGAACGCCCAAGAGGTGGAGCGGATCCGTCGCGAGATTCCGGGTCGGTCGGCTACGCCAGATCGTTGACGAAGAGCCCGGTGGCGAGCTTGGGGTAGAAGAAGGTCGACTTCTGGGGCATGAGTTCGTTCGCGCGGCTGACGGCGCGGACGCTTTCGAGGGGTGTCGGGCGGACGATGACCGCGAGCTGCGCGAAGCCGCTGCCCCCGCCGGCGCCGGTCTCTTTCCCCCTCGAGATATCGAGCACTTCCTCCACCGAGTGCGGGAAGGCCCACTTGACGGGCTGACCGGCGTTGAGTTTGGGCTGGCAGATCTCCTCGACGATGGAGAACTGGGTGATCGCCACGTCGAGCTCGCGCCATGCGACGGGTTTGGTGGCGAAACGGCGGGCGAGCGGATCGGTCTGGACAAGGGTGGCGACGAAGCTGCGGCCGGTCGCGCAGTCGATCAGCCCGAGCACGGTCGAGTGATGCCCCGGGAGCGACGTGGGCATCGACGCGAGCATGGCGTCCTCGATGCGGCGAGGGTCGGCGGGGCCGGGCGAGATCTGGAACGTCCCGCGGGCGGCTTCGGCGAAGCGTTCGAAGGTGTAGTCCTTCATGCCGCCGAGGACGCGGTGGGTCGGCCCGATGACCAGCCCCGGGTCGGACATGCTGACGAGCACGAACATGCAACGCCGCGCCGGGTGGTGAGGGGGGAGTTTGTGCTGGGATTCGAGATGCTTGAGGTAGTTGAGCGCGGTGGTGTAGCGGTGATGCCCGTCGGCGATGAAGACGTCCTCGTTGGCGAGAGCGTCCTGGTAGGCGGCGATGGTGGCGGGGTCGTCGATCGACCAGACTTCGTGGAGCACATTGTCGAGGGGCGTGGTGGCGTGAAGGTCGGGCTTGCGCGAGCCGAGCACCGAACGAACGAGGGCCGAGGCGGTGCCTCTTTCGTCCTGGTGGAGCCCGAAGATGGGCGAAAGCTGGGCCTGGGAGGCCTTCATGAGGGCCATTCGGTCTTCCTTGGGGCCGGAGAAGGTCTCTTCGTGCGGGAGGATTCCGCCGCCGGGGGCAGGGCCGAAGGGCTTGAGATCGAGCGTGCAGGCCATGCCGCAGCGTTGCCGTGTCTTTCCCGAGAAGGTGAAGGTCTGTCGATAGGCAAAGATCGCGGGCTTCTCGCGCCGCTTGAGCCAGCCCTCGGTGAGCCACTGGCGGAAGGTCTTGGCGGCGGCGTCGTAGGTCTCGGGCGGGCCGAGTTCCTTGGCGGGAACGTGAGGGAGGTCGATCGCGACGATGTTGCGCGGGCTCTGATCGAGCAGGGCCTGCTTTCCGCGGGCGTCGAGCACGTCGTAGGGCGGCGCGACGTACTTGGAAAGGTCCGAGCCTTGGGTGAACTGAACGGCTTCGAAGGGATGGACGACGGGCATCGCGGTTCTCCTGACGGCGGGAGTATACCGACGGAACCCTGCTCCATAGGATCCGGGCATGCCCAAGGCGATGGTGATCCGTGCTCCTGGAACGAACTGCGACGCCGAGCTGTGCCGGGGCTTTGCTCAGGCCGGGGCTCAGGTCGAGCTGGTGCACGTGGAGGCGTTGATCCGCGAGCCCTCGAAGCTCGATGGTGCGGACCTGCTCGGGATTCCCGGGGGCTTTTCGTACGGGGACGACATTGCGAGCGGACGCATTTTCGCGATGAAGGTCCGCGAGAGGCTGTACGGCCCGCTGCGTGAAGCGTTGTTGCGGGGTGCGCCGATGATCGCGCCGTGCAACGGGTTCCAGGTCGCGGTGCAGGTGGGGCTTTTGCCGGGGCCGGAGGCGGGCGAGCAATGGCCTGCCGGGGAGCCGCCCGCGCAGAGCCTGGCGTTGTGCGACAACGTCGGTGGTCGGTTCATTGATCGCTGGGTCGGGGTTGAGGTTGAGGCGTCGTCGGTGTGCGTCTGGACGCGGGGGCTGTTCGATCAGGTGCCCGAGGAGTTCCGCAAGGACGTCTCGATGCTGCCGATCGCCCACGGCGAGGGGCGGCTGGTCGGGTCGGGACCCGGTGCGATGGCGGCCCTTTCCTCGTCCGGGCGTGTGGCGCTTCGGTATGGGGAGAACGTCAACGGATCTGAGGACGCTGTGGCGGGGGTGTGCGACGCGTCGGGCAGGCTTTTCGGGCTGATGCCCCATCCGGAGCGATACCTGGACTGGACGCGGCATCCGTACTGGACGAGGTTGCCCCCCGAGATTCTCAAGGGGCCGACCCCGGGCGCCCGCATGTTTGCCAACGCGGTCGAGGCTGCCTCACGGGCCTGGTCGGTCGCCTGACCGGTGCGCGAAGGGGAACCGGGCGGGGGAGTTGTGGTACAACACACGGATGGGTCGACTTTCGCCGAATCGTGATCCGAGCGCGTTGTTCGGCGGTCGCGCCCGAAAGACGGCGAGGCTCAGCGGGGGCACGTGCCGCAACTGCGGGTACGACCTGAGCGGGCTGGCGTTGGACGGCTCGTGCCCGGAGTGCGGGACGCCCGTGGGCGGGGGCACCCGCCTGCTGGACGACAATCTGGTGCTGGCACCGCGTTCGTATCTGAAGGTGCTCGCGCTGGGGTGCGTGCTGCTGGGCGTCGGGGTGCTGGGCGGCGTGATCGCGATCGGCGTGTCGTTCCGGGAGCACGGCCCCCTGTGGGTCGTCGCCTCGGGTTTCCTTGCGTTGTACGCGGTAGGTGTGTGGGTGATTACCCGTCCTGCCCGGTCGACCGTTGCGGCGGGTGGAGATCCGGTGCCGGCGTGGCCCAAGTGGTGGGCGCGTGTGTCGCAGTGGGGGTGGTCGGCGGCGCTGGGGCTGCAGTGGGGTGCCACGTTTCTGAGTCTGCAGGCGATCGCGGCGGGCGCAGGGCCGGGCCCGGAGGTGCGATCGATGCGGGTCGGCGCGCTGGCGGCGGCGATCGTCGCGGTGCTCGGGGTGGTGCCGACGTGCGTTCACGCGTCGGCGCTGGCGGCGTGGGCGGGGGCGGACGCTCTGGCGGAGAGGCTTCGCATCGCCGCGGCGTCGACGATCGTCGGCACTTTGGCGTCCGGGGCCTCGTTCGTCGCGATCAACTGGGCGTCGGGTGCCGGGCTGCTCTGGACGCTTATTGGAGCGTTCGGGGGGCTGCTGACGGTGGTGGGGGCCTTGCTCCTGATCTGGTCGATGGTCGAGCTCATGGGCATGGCGATCTGGGCACTGGACAATTCCAGGAAGACCATCGAGCGGGATCAGCGGGTCGCCGAGCGACGCCGAAGCGAGTCGGAACGTCTGACGCACGGGCTGGAGGCGGAGCGGTCGGTGTCACCCCTCGCGCCGGACGCGCCGCGGCGGCCGAGGCGGGGCTGATCGTTGGGGCATTTCGACGGTCAACGCCCATACGATCGGACATGCTGGCCGGTCCGGGAAACATGGCGAACTCGTCTAAGGGCAAGGTGCTCGTGGCGATGTCGGGGGGTGTTGATTCCTCCGTAGCGGCGGCGTTGCTGGTTCGCGAGGGGTACGAGGTCGTCGGGTGCTTCATGAGGTTGGGCTCTCCCGGCGAAACCTTGGACGAACTCAAGCCTCTCGATGCCGGGGCGTGCGAGATCAATCGCTCGACCAAGCCCGTCAAGATCGGGCACCAGGGATGCTGCTCGATCAACGACGCGGCGGACGCGCGTCTGGTGGCGGCGGAACTGGGGATCCCGTTCTACGTCTGCAACTTCAAGAAGGACTTCGGGCGGATCATCACGTATTTCGCCGACGAGTACGCGGAGGGGCGGACGCCCAATCCCTGCGTTCGATGCAATGACTGGCTCAAGTTCGGGAAGCTCCACGAGTACGCGGGGCAGATCGGGGCGAGTTTCGTCGCCAGCGGGCACTATGCGAGGATCATCGACGGCGGGCTTTATCGCGGGCTCGATCACTCGAAGGACCAGTCGTACGTCCTCTTCGGCGCGCCGCGGGACCGGCTCGCGTCGATGATGTTCCCGGTGGGGCACCTCCCCAAGCCCGAGGTTCGCGCCCTCGCCGAGCGGTTCGGGCTGCCGGTGTTTGACAAGCCCGACAGCCAGGAGATCTGCTTCGTTCCCGATCAGGATTACGCCGGCCTCGTCGAGCGGGTCCGTGGCGACACGGCCAGGCCCGGCCAGATCGTGAACACCGCGGGCGAAAGGCTTGGCGAGCACCAGGGGCAGCACCGCTTCACGATCGGGCAGCGGCGTGGCGTGAACGTCGCGCTGGGGTATCCGATCTACGTGGTCGGCAAAGACGCGCGCACGAACACGGTGATCGTCGGCGGCAAGGCGGACCTCGAAGTCGTTCAGGCCGTCTGCGGCGAGGCCAACTGGCTGATCGACGAGCCGACCGCGGACGCTGCGCTGCGGGTGATCGCCAAGTACCGGTACAACTCGCCCGGCGTCCCTGCGATGGTGCGGGTGCTTTCTCCGGGCGACGCGGCGACGCCCAGCGGGCGAGCGGGCCGGTTCTCCGTTCATTTCGATTCGCCGCAGCAGGCGGTGGCGCCCGGCCAGGCGGTGGTGCTGTACGACGCCGAGGTTCCTGATCGGGTGGTCGGCGGGGGGTGGATCGAGTCCGTCGAGCGAGCCTCCCGCGACGCGGGCCGGGGCCTCTGATCCGAGCGGCGGCGTTCCGGGCCGACTTCTGGGCTCCAAATTCGGGTCTACTTCGAGTATGCTGACCACCTCGGCGTGTTCTTGGGTTGTGCGGGGAACGACTGGCCTGAGGAGAGAGTGATGATTCGGAGACTGTGCGCGGCGGCGGTGATGTCGATGTTCCCGGCGATGGCAGCGATCGCGCAGGGTCCCGCGTCATCGGGATTCACGTATCAGGGCCAACTGAGCGACAATGGCACGCTCGTGACGGGCGAACGATCGCTTCGGTTCCGCCTGTACGACGCGGCGGTCGGGGGCGAACAGATCGGGCCGCAGCTCGAGGCTGCGAGTCTGACGATCGCGGCGGGGCGATTCGCGGTGATCTTGGATTTCGGGGCCGAGCCGTTCGCGGGCGAAGGTCGCTGGCTCGAGATCGACGCCGGCCCGGTGGGCGGTCCGTACACGACGCTCACTCCGCGGCAGGCGCTGACGGCGACTCCGTACGCCCTCTACGCGCTGAACGGCCCGGCTGGTCCGGCCGGTCCTCCGGGGCCTCCCGGGCCTCGGGGCGATTCGGGCCCGCAGGGTCCTCAGGGCGCGACAGGTCCCCAAGGACCGCAGGGACCTGCCGGGCCTCAGGGTGCGACGGGCCCGCAGGGTCCTCAGGGCGCGACGGGTTCCCAAGGACCACAGGGACCTGCCGGGCCTCAGGGTGCGACGGGCCCGCAGGGTCCTCAGGGGCCGGCCGGGCCCGTGCGGACGACGGCTTCGATCGAGCTCGCCCCCAGCGTCGCGAATCGAACGGGCTGGACCCGGATCGAAGTTCTCGGGGATGATTCGTGCTTCTCGAACATCCCGCTCGGGTTCACGTTCACCGGGTGGGGAACTTCGGTGTCGTCGATCTCGGTGTCGTCGAACGGGCTGCTGGTCTTCGGTGACGGCTGCAACCCGGAGTACAACAACGGCTCGCTGCCCACGGGTGCATCCTTGGATCCGGTTCTCGCGTTCTTCTGGGACGATCTGCTCGACTTTGGCACCGGTGAGTTCCTCGAGTACACCACGCAGGGGTCCGGTCCCAACCGTGTGTTCACGATGTACTTCCGCAATCGGTTTTTCAGTGGCCTATGCGGGGCGGACTCGATCACAGCCGTGATCTCGATCCACGAAGGCTCGAACCTCATCCGCGTGAGTTATCAGGGGCTGACGGCGTGCGCCAACATCCGCGGCGGTTCCGCCACGCTGGGCCTCCAGGGACCCGGGGGCGAGTCCGCCGCCGACGTCGTGCAGGTCAGTTGGAACACGGTGATCCTGGACAACGCGGCCCCGGTCCAGTCGATGACGTTCCACCCGCCGCGGTGAACGGGAGTTTTGAACCTGAACGCCGGCCTCGTGCGCACGGGGCCGGCTTTTTCTTGGGCACGTCGGGGTCTATCCTGCGGCATGACGAACCTCGTGCCCATCCGCCGTGCGCTGATCTCGGTCTCCGACAAGCGAGGACTGGCCGATCTCGCAAGGGCCCTGGCTGAGGCGGGCGTTGAGATCATTTCGACTGGGGGCACGGCGGCCGCGATCGCGAAGGAGGGGATCCCGGTCACGCCCATCGACGCGGTCACGGGGTTTCCGGAGATCATGGACGGGCGGGTCAAGACGCTGCACCCCAAGGTGCACGGCGGGCTGCTGGCGGTGCGGGACAATGCCGAGCACGTCGCGGCGATGGAGCGTCACGGCATTCGCCCGATCGACCTGGTCTGCGTCAACCTGTATCCCTTCGAGGCCACCGTCGCCAAGCCCGGCGTGACGCGCGAAGAGGCGATCGAGAACATCGACATCGGCGGTCCCAGCATGATCCGCTCGGCCGCGAAGAACCACCGGTCGGTCGTCGTGCTGACCGATCCGGATCAGTACGCCGGGCTGATCGAAGAGCTGCGTGCGAACCGCGGGGGAACCACGCTCGCGCTGCGCGAGCGGCTGGCGGCGGCGGCGTACGCGAGGACGGGAGAGTACGACCGGGCGATCGCGGGGTACCTCGGCGGAGCGACGGCGGGCGATGCCGGGGCCGTTCCCGCCTCGAAGGCGTTGCGTCTGATCCGCGTCGAGACGCTGCGGTACGGGGAGAACCCGCACCAGCGCGCGGGGCTGTATCGTGTCGAGGGGGACGCTGCCGACCGGGCGGGCTCGCTGGCGACGGCGAAGAAGCTGCACGGGAAGGAGCTCTCGTACAACAACATCAACGACGCCGCCGCCGCCCTCGAACTCGTCCGTCAGTTGGGTCAGATCGATCCGGACCGGGTGGGGGCGTGCGTCGTGAAGCACATGAACCCGTGCGGGGCGGCGGTCGCCCGGTCGGCCTTTGACGCGGTGTGCGAGGCGATCGCGGGTGATCCGCTCGCGGCGTACGGCGGGATCCTCGCGATCAACCGGACGCTGGACGCGGCGGCGGCGCGGCGGCTCTGCGAGAAAGACATCTTCATGGAGGTCGTCGCGGCCCCAGCGTTCGACGCCGACGCGGCCGAGATGCTGAAAGCGCGGTGGGCGAACCTCCGCATGCTCGAGACCGGGCCGCTCGCGCCCCTGGCTGCGGGCGAGATGGAATGGCGGAGCCTGCCCGGGCCCGGCGGGGGCTGGCTCGCGCAGGAACGCGACGTGCATCTGGTCGCGCCCGGGTCGTACGAGCACCGGGCGGGGCCCGCGCCCACCAAGGAATCGCTGGCGGCGGCGGGGGTGCTCGAGGCGGTCTGCCGTTCGCTGCTTTCCAACGCCGTCTGCCTCGGTGGGGCTTCCGAGACCGGGGGCGTTCGCCTCTACGGCGCGGGCGCAGGGCAGATGGACCGCCTCACGAGTTGTCGGCTTGCCTGCGAGAAGGCCGGCGCAAAGTCCGCAGGAGCCGTCGCGTACTCCGACGCGTTCTTCCCCTTCCCCGACGGCCCGGCGATGCTGATCGACGCCGGTGTCCGGACCATCGTGCATCCCGGTGGGAGCAAGCGAGACCAGGAAACCTTCGACCTCTGCAATGCTCGGGGTGTCACCTGCCTTCTCTCGGGCGTGCGCCATTTCCGCCACTAGGAGCAGTTCCCGCTCAGGGGCTCAGCGGCGGGGCTCGACGCCCAGCAGATGCCTGACGAAGTGGTCCTTCCGGCGACGTTGGCCGTAGGGGCTTTCGCCCGCGCCGTGCCCCATGTTGGGCAGCACGATCAGGTCGAAGTCCTTGTCGGCCTTGATCAGTGCGTTGACCACCTGCATCGTGCTCGCCGGGTCGACGTTCTCGTCCATCTCGCCCACGGTCAGCAGCAGCCTCGCGTCCGGGCGGAGCAGGTGGGCGTTCACGGCGTTGCTCGAGGCTTCGTAGTGCGGGCCCATGGGCCAGGACATCCAGAGTTCATTCCACCAGATCTTGTCCATCCGATTGTCGTGGCAACCGCAGTCCGCGGCGGCGACCTTGTAGAAGTCGCCGTGCCAGAGCAGGGCCGCCATCGCGTTCTGGCCGCCGGCGGACCCGCCGAAAATGCCCACCCCGCGCCCCTGGTTCTCCAGGTCCATCTCGGGGTGCTTGGCGGCGGCGGCCCGCAGCCAGGCGATGCGGTCGGGGAACCCGGCGTCCCTGAGGTTTTTCCACGCCGCGTCATGGAACGACTTGCTGCGCCAGTTGGTGCCCATCCCGTCGATCTGCACGACGATGAACCCCAGTTCGGCGAGTTCCGCGGCGCCAGAGTGCTCGTCGAAGCCTTTGGGCACGTGATGGTCGTGAGGTCCGGCGTAGATCGCCTCGATCACGGGGTACTTCCGCGCCGGGTCGAAGTTCGTGGGGCGCCGGATCAGCCCCCAGATGTCCGTCGTGCCGTCGCGTCCTTTGGCGACGAAGACCTGCGGGGCGCGCCAGCCGGTCGCGAGCAGCGGGGACCAGTCGGCCCGCTCCAGTTCGAGTACCCGCGAGCCGTCCGAGGATCGGCGAAGTTCGGTGACCGGGGGCAGATCGGCCCGGGAATAGGTGCTGACGAGGTATTCCCCGGTGGGCGAGGCAACGATGCTGTGCGTGCCGTCGGCCTGCGTGAGGAGTGTGAACCCCGAGCCGTCGAAGTTCACCCGCGCGAAGTGAACGTGATAGGGGTCTTGGCCGGGATAAACGCCCATCACGCGGAGTTCGATCTGGCGCTTCTGTTCATCCACGCGAATGACCTGCCTGACGACCCACTCGCCCGAGGTGATCGGATTCTTGACCGTGCCGGTCCGCGAATCGATCAGGTAGAGGTGGTTGTACCCGCTCCGCTCGGACATCCAGATGATCTCGCCGGAGGCTTCGAGGTGATGGAGGAACGTCTTGGCCGCGTAGTCCACGAACGTCTCGGGCTCTTCTCGGATCAGAGCCGTCACGGCGCCAGACGCCGCATCGATGCTGAGGAGTCGAACGACGCGATGCCCGCGTTGGTTGTAGAGGAAGGTGAACCTCGACGAGTCGCCCTCCCATCGGAAGTGGTCGATGGACCACGGGGTGGGAAAGAGCTCCTCCGAGACGGGGATCTCTCGCCGGGAGGACAGATCAAAGAGTCTTGGGCGCGACATGGGGATCTCGTCGCCGGGCTTCAAGTAGGCGTACGAACGGAGCCTTGGCTGAAGGCGATCGGGGGGCGAGCTCTGGATGTACTGCACCCGCCGGTCCGATCCTCGCGTTGTTCGGATCGCGACCGCGTGCGTGCCCGCGGGAGAGACGAACACTCGGCCGTCGTAGCGGTCCTCGGGCGTGCCGTCGGTCGTCAGCGCGATGTCCGCGCCGCCCTGCGGGTCCTTGAGCCAGACATTGTGGTCCTTCACAAAGACCTCGGGGCCAGCGCCGCTCTCACGGCCGGGCGTCGGCACTCCCGCGGCGCTCGGGTTCGGCAGTGGGTTGCCGGGCGCCGGACCGATCAGCGCGATGCCCGGTCGGTCGGCGCCCTCGAACCACCCAAGGTCCTTCCCTTCTTCCGTTGTCGCGACCCACACATGCCCGGGGAAGGTGTGCTGCCGCCGAGACTCTCCCGATCCCACCCGGCCGTACGCCCGGCGTGCTCCCGACGGGTCGACCCAGTGCAGGGTCACGGGCGACTGGGTTCGATTGGCAAATGTGATGGACGTGTCCCGGCCGCCGCCTCCGCGGCTTTCCCGCGGCCCGGGCAGCAAAGGCAGGTGGAAAGCCGAGGGCTTCTCCATCGGCCACGCGGTCAGCGAGCCCGCCTGATCGAGCAGCCAGAGTCTCGCGTCGTCCCGCACCATGAGCAGAACTCCTGCGGGTGTCGGTTCGAGGTCGTCGATCGGCAGTCGCTCCGCGTCGACGCTTCGGCCCAGAGAATCCGACAGCGCTCTGGCGAGCGCCTCTGACTCGAACAGCGGCGACTTCGTCGCCTTCTCCGCATCGACCCTCCAGTACGCCCGGCGTCCCTCGGACAGCTCAACCCGGTACCAGAACTCCTTGGGCGAGATCCACCTCGGCGAAACCGCCCGGTTCAGGACCTTTCCGGAGACCCTCGCGCCGAGCGTCGCCGCACGCTCGTAGTCGGCCCGCGTTCCTTGTGCAGCGGCACCCGAAGAGAAGGCGAGAGAGAGGAGGACAACGACGTGCTTGATGTTCATGGCTTTAACTTGGAATCCGCAAACTCAGGGCGATTGCTCGGAACGATCCGAAGACGCCCGGGACAACGAATGAATGATGATGACCAGCAGCACGCCCGCCGCGATAAGCCCCGACCCGGCATACCACCGCGAGGTTTCAAGCGTCAGGGGAAATCCGAGCAGCACACGCGCCGCAAACCACGCGGCGACGCACCCGACCAGCCCGATGCGCTCGTAGAGAAGCGAGACCATCGCCGCAAAGCCCAGCCCGAACACCGCGACGGGCGCGAGGCTGTCCGCCGAACGAACGCCGGTCTGCAGCCACGCCGCCGTCGTCAGCACCGAGGCGACGACCCCGAACAGAATCGCCCGATCGGGCAGCACGCTCCGCAGGACCAATCGAGCCAGGCACACCCCGAGCATCACCAGCAGAACCGCCAGCAACGCGTTGGGGATCGAGAGCGCCATCTCTCCGAGGGAGGGCAGCACGCCGTTCAGGGTGCCGGCGAAGGACACGAGCGGGGCCGCGCGGCTGTCCATCGCGACCATCCCCGCGATGCCCGCCGCCCAGAGCGATCCGGCGGCCATACCGGCGAGAACTTCGCGTGAGACCCGTGCGTCAGAGACGTTTCCGCGGACGAGTTGATACCACCCGGCCACCGACGCGTTCCACGTCCGCCGAAAGACGGGCTCGGTCCCGAGCGCGAGCACGCCGACGGTCGCCGCCGTCAGCAGGGCGCCTCCCAGCAGCGAGGGCACGAGCGACAGCAACTCGGGGGAGGCCGACCAGGGCAGCTGGCAGGCGTGCCCCACGGCGACGCACGCCGTGGACACGAGCCCGAGCCGAACAGCGGACCCGACATCCGCATGCCCGAGCCTGAGCGAACCCGCCGCGAGCCACAATCCGCCGCCATAGAGCACAACGTAGAACAGAAGCCCAGTAAGGAACGCCGACGTGTCCGCGGATTCCGCCGGCTTCGTCGCGGAATTCACCGCCCGGCTCTGGTACCACACCGGCCTGCCCGCGAGCGTTGCCGCTTCCGCCCGCTCGGGGCCGCGGCTTTCGTCGCTCCAAGTCCACGCGTACCGCGCGGTGTGGGGCACCATCGGCGCCAGCCTCGGCTCGACTTCCGCCGCGTGCGAGGGAATCCGAAGGGCACCCCGCAGGTCAAAGCCCTCGGGTGCAGGCGAGGCCGCGCCCACGCTCCACATGGACAGCAGCCGACCATGCGCGTCGAGCAGCACCGCCGCTCCCGGCGTCTTGCCGGGCGGCGGTTCATCCTGGCTCAGCGGACGGTCGATCGCGGAGGGCACGAGTGGCTCGGCCGACCAGCGAGCCCAGTACCGCAGCGTCACCGCGTTCGGCTCTTGCTCGACACCCCGGATGTTCGACCCCGCGGGAACTCCGGCTGCGGCGAGCACTTCGTCCGCGATCCGGTGCAGATCGGCGGGATGACTCATCGGAGCGCGTTCGAGCAGCCGAGCGTGTCGCGCCGCAAGAAGACACGCGGCCATCGCG
>ERZ1066130.300-NODE-300-length-21082-cov-11.806059_pt1 | contig 21082 bp, 11 predicted proteins | sample MGYA00382777_ERZ1066130 | MGnify/ENA primary metagenome ERZ1066130 (study PRJEB33369, sample SAMEA5778360) | biofilm metagenome | biome: Industrial cooling water; feature: Water cooling tower basin; material: Biofilm | place: United Arab Emirates | collected...
CTCTATACCTTCGCTCAACTGTGATCTCTGCGAATAAACCCCCGCTGGCGGAGCGGATGCGCCCTGTCCGTCTGGAAGATCTGGCGGGACAGCAGCATCTGGTCGGCCATCAAGGCATCATTCGCAAAGCCATTGAAACCGGGAATGTGCCCTCCATGATTTTGTGGGGCCCACCCGGGGTCGGAAAAACCACGATTGCAAATATAATTGCCAATGAAGTCAAGCGACCCTTTCACGTACTGAGTGCGGTGAGTGCAGGTGTCAAAGATGTGCGCGAGGTAATTGACAAAGCCAAACATACGCTGCGAACCATCCTGTTTATTGACGAGATCCATCGTTTTAACAAATCACAACAAGATGCGTTGCTGGGAGCAGTCGAGAAGGGAACGATCACTCTGATCGGAGCTACTACTGAAAATCCTTCGTTTGAAGTTAATTCCGCATTGCTTTCGCGCTGTCAGGTGTACACCTTGCAGGCACTCACAGAAGATGATTTGATTCAATTGGTTCAGAAGGCATTGGAAAAGGATTCCGAACTAAAAAACCGAACGATTCTTATAGAGGAGCATCAGGCCTTGTTGGGAATTTCCGGGGGAGATGCACGTAAATTGTTGAATCTGGTAGACCTGATTGCTGAAGCGACTCCTGGCAACATCACGATTACAGATGCTTTGGTGATGCAGGTGGCACAAAAACACATTGCCCTCTATGATAAAGACGGGGAGCAGCATTATGACATTATCTCCGCATTTATCAAATCGATTCGCGGAAGTGATCCCAACGCGGCCGTCTACTACCTGGCGCGGATGATCGAAGGAGGCGAAGATGTAAAATTTATTGCCCGCAGGTTAGTTATTCTGGCGAGTGAAGACATTGGAAACGCCAATCCAACCGCGCTGGTGCTGGCCACCAATGCATTTCAAGCCGTGACCATGATTGGCTATCCGGAAGCACGGATTATTTTGTCACAGTGCACCACGTATCTGGCGTGCTCAGCCAAAAGCAACGCAAGTTATGAGGCTATTGAAAATGCTTTGGCGACTGTCAGAAAAACCGGTGACCTTCCGGTGCCGTTAGCCATCCGGAACGCACCCACCAAATTGATGAAGGAGTTAAACTATGGCAAAGGCTATCAATACGCCCATTCCTTCAGCAACAATTTTGCGGACATGGAGTTCTTACCGGAGGAAGTGAAGAATACAAAATTTTATGAACCTGGCAAAAACCCCCGGGAAGAAGAACTCCGCCAGTTTTTAAGAAAGTTATGGAAGGAGAAATATGGATATTAAAAGGAGACGGAAAGTATGTACAGGGTTGGTGGAAGCAGTCGTAACCCATAACTTGCATCAGATCATTTACCCCTGTTGATGTGTGAGCCGGCTTCAATTTGATTCTTCACCTCTATTTATTTTTCTCTGTCTGGCAGTAGGGGCTGGGTATGCCTTTCTTTTGTATCAACAGAAACATCCCTGGAGTACCACGGTTAATCGGTTACTTTTTGGAAGCAGGGCTTTGCTGGTCAGCGCGCTTACCTTTCTGTTACTGGGTCCGATTCTCAAATGGACACAAACCACTTATGAAAATCCGACTTTTGTTTTTTTGGTAGATAACTCTGCTTCCGTCAAAGAAACCACTGATTCGGTCGCGCGGCTGAAATGGTTAAGCCAACTGGAAGATGTAAAAAAACAATTGGAAGAACAGGATTATTCCGTGGCTATCACCGGATTGAATGATGATCTCCTCAAAAAAGGGTCGTTTGATTATCCTTCTTCTGATTTGTCGTCAGCGCTTCATCAGCAATGGCAGAAGTATGAAGGAAAAAATCTGGCTGGCATCGTCTTACTTTCAGATGGCATTTACAATCAGGGGATCTCGCCTTTGTATGCCCCTGTGCGTCAGCCCGTGTATACCGTGGGAATGGGCGATACGATTGAACAAACCGATATCCAGATCAAAACGCTGGTGTACAATAAAATCGCGTATCAGGGAAATCAGTTTCCGATACGGGCAGAGGTTATGGTCACGGAGCTTCCGGATCAGGAGATCGTGGCTACCCTGACCCGCGAAGGAAAGGTTATGAGTCGACAAACTAAAAACAGTGGTACCTCTTCTTTGCTTTCTTTTGATTTTACAGCCGTGGCCGAAACCAAAGGAATGCAACGTGTGGAAATAAGTGTGAGCACCGTGCCGGGTGAACGCAACATCAGGAATAATCGGGCAGTAGCGTTTGTGGAGGTCGTGGAAGGGAAACGAAAAATCCTGCTGATCGCACCGGCTCCGCATCCCGATATCAAAGCCTTGCGAAGTGTCATTGAGCAAAATCAGAATTATGAATTGTTCGTTCATATCCCGGGTCTCACGCCCACCGATCCAGCCTTTCTTCAGGCGGGTCAGGCGCCACTGGTCATTTTTCATCAACCGTTAGATCAGGCCGGAAAGACACAGACACTGTTTAATCAATTGGTGAAGCAGTCATCTGTCTTGTTGCTCGTAGGCACGCAAAGCAATCTGGAACAACTGGCCCTCCAGGGCATTCCCATTTCTTTTCAACGGGGAAATTCATGGGATCAGGTGAGCCCCGTAGTTAACCCGGGCTTTAAAGATTTTGTATTTGATGCGCAAACTCCCGGAGCGTTCACTTCTTTTCCACCGGTACAAGCACCTTTTGGTAAAGTAAACTATCCACCCAGTGCCCAGATTCTTTTGTTTCAACAGATTGGCAGTGTGGTAACCGATCGACCCCTGCTCCTTAGTTGGGAAGAGGGGCCACAAAAAAGGGCGGTGCTCACGGGCGAAGGAATCTGGCGGTGGCGATTACATGAATTTGCCGATCGGGGTAATACCGAAGCTTTTGATGAAGTTTTCTCCAAACTGATTCAATACCTGAGTACCACCGATGATAAACGAAGATTTAAAAGTTTTCCGGTGCAAAATGAATTTACCGAATCGGAGTCCGTTCTTTTTGAAAGTCAGGTATACAACACGTTGTTTGAACCCATCTACGGATTTACGATTGACCTGACGATAACAGACGAAACAGGAAAGGTGACCCCCTACCGTTACATCACCAGCCCGGGAAGCACGCGATACCGGATCGGTGGCCTGAGAGAGGGAATCTATAGATACCGATCAACGACCGTACTGGATGGCAAACGGGAAGAAACCCGTGGAGAATTTTTGGTGACGGCTCAAAGCATCGAAGCGCAAAACCTGACAGCTGATTTTGGTTTGCTGCGTAAGTTGGCGAGCGAAACCGGAGGACGATTTTATTCAACAGATCAGATTCAACAGTTAGCGACTGATCTTCCTCTCCAAAAAGCCAAAGCGATTGTCCGTGCCGAAGATGAATTTCATCCGCTGATCCGTCTGAAATGGATTTTTATCATGTTGTTGATACTCGTCAGCCTGGAATGGTTTACCCGGAAGTTTTTGGGCGCGTACTAAAGAGACCGGCAATCAAAGCAAAAAGGATTTTAAAAATACAGCCCTTTGGTGGAATGTGGCTGACAGTATCTTGTGGGTTGGGGTCATGACCAAAATGAAAAAGCCCACGGTTGGAACCATGGGCTTTTTGTGGATGATCTTAATAACTGATGTTACGCAAATTTATTAAAGTGTGTCAGGTTGAGGCTCTCGAAACCGGATTTAACACTCGGAATCGACTTCGAGAACCTCAGTCTGACAATTATGCTTCGAATGCTGCGTAACATCAGTTAATAAACACTATTCGCTCTTTTTCTCTTTCGAGGATTTTTTCTTTTTAACGGAAATCGTCAACGTATCTCCGGTACCAGGGTAATCCGCCACCAATGTGCCACCTTCTTCCACCTCGCCTTTCAGAATTTCTTCGGCTACCGGATCTTCCAGATAGCGTTGGATGGCGCGGTTTAACGGACGGGCTCCAAACTGCTGATCATATCCTTTTTCCGATAAGAAATCTTTGGCCTTTTCGGTTAACTCTACCTGATAGCCAAGCGTGGCAATCCGGGAAAATAGTTTGCCGAGAGAGATGTCAATGATTTTGTGGATATGCTCCCGCTGAAGTGAATTGAACACGATCACATCGTCCAATCGATTCAGAAACTCAGGACTAAATGCCCGCTTCAATGCGTTCTGAATCGTTGACTTCATCACCTCTTCGTCATTTTCGCGTTTGGCTTTGGGAGCAAACCCAATCCCTGATCCAAAGTCCTTTAGATCACGCACGCCAATGTTAGAAGTCATGATGATAATGGTGTTTCGGAAATCTACTCGTCTGCCCAAGCCATCAGTCAGGATGCCATCATCTAATACTTGCAATAAGATATTAAATACATCCGGATGTGCTTTTTCAATCTCATCCAGCAGCACCACGCTGTAAGGTTTGCGTCTGACTTTTTCGGTCAGTTGACCACCCTCTTCATACCCTACATACCCCGGAGGAGCGCCCACTAAACGGGAAACGGAGAATTTCTCCATATACTCACTCATGTCAATCCGCACCAGCGCATCCTCTTTGTCAAACAAGTAGCTCGCCAGTACTTTGGCTAATTCTGTTTTTCCCACTCCGGTCGGACCGAGGAAGATAAAAGAGCCAATAGGTTTTTTAGGATCCTTTAAACCCACGCGCGTGCGTTGAATGGCTTTGGTGAGTTTATTGATGGCTTCTTCCTGACCAATTACTTTTCCACTCAGGGAAGTTCCCATCGAAAGCAGTTTGTTACTTTCTTTTTGGGCAATCCGGTTGGCCGGAATTCCGGTCATCATCCCCACCACATCGGCTACGTTTTCCTGATCAACTGTGTACTTTTCGGTACGGGTCTTTTCTTCCCATCGTGTTTTAGCCAGATCTAATTGTTCGATCAGTTTTTTCTCCTTGTCACGGAGCTGAGCCGCTTCTTCATATTTCTGACTTTTGACCACGCGATTTTTCTCCTTCTTTACATCTTCGATCGCCTCTTCGAATTTAACGATCTCATCGGGTACATGGATATTATTAATATGTACACGGGCTCCCGCCTCGTCCAGGACATCAATGGCCTTATCTGGAAGGAACCGATCACTAATGTACCTGTCCGAAAGTTTCACACACGCTTCAATAGCTTCTTTGGTGTAGGTCACATGATGGTGATCTTCGTATTTCTCTTTGATGTTTTCCAGAATCTGAATGGTTTCTTCCACGGAGGTGGAATCAACCATCACCATTTGAAAACGTCTGGCCAGTGCTCCATCTTTTTCGATGTATTGACGGTACTCGTCCAGGGTGGTGGCGCCAATGCATTGGATTTCCCCACGGGCCAGGGCGGGTTTAAACATATTGCTGGCATCCAGTGAACCGGAAGCTCCACCGGCCCCGACAATGGTGTGCAATTCGTCAATGAAGAGGATGACATCCGGAGATTTTTCCAATTCATTCATCACCGCCTTCATTCGCTCTTCAAACTGGCCACGGTATTTGGTGCCTGCCACCAACGATGCCAGATCCAGTGTCACTACGCGTTTGCCAAACAGCACACGCGATACTTTCTTTTGAATGATGCGCAGGGCCAAACCTTCCGCTATGGCGGTCTTTCCAACCCCCGGCTCACCAATTAAAATAGGATTGTTCTTTTTTCTACGCGATAAAATCTGAGCCACACGCTCAATTTCTTTTTCCCGTCCAACGATAGGGTCAAGTTTGTTGTCTTCAGCCAATTTGGTGAGGTCGCGTCCAAAATTGTCCAGCACCGGAGTGCGCGATTTTTCTGTTCCTTTTTTCTCTTTACCACCCGCGGCAGCACCCGATCCAAACATTTTGGAAGAATCTTCATCCGGATCATCGGTGTCGCTGGCGGCCGTGGGCTGATCGCTTTGGTATTCGAGCATTTCTTTTACCACGTCATACGCCACATCGAATTTATTAAGTATTTGGGTAGCCAGGTTATCCGGATCCCGCAGGATCGACAACAACAAATGCTCTGTTCCGATCAATTGTGCCTTGAAAACCTTTGCTTCGAGGTAGGTGATTTTCAGCACTTTCTCAGAAGCGCGGGTCAGTGGAATATTTGCGAGATTTTTGACGTCATGGGTGGCCGTGCCTTTGGAAATTTTTTCGATTTCACCGCGGAGTTGATCCAGTGGTACTCCCAGTTTTTTTAACACACCCACCGCTACTCCTTCACCCTCGCGAATCATGCCGAGGATTAAGTGTTCGGTGCCGATGTAGTCATGTCCTAACCTGAGTGCCTCTTCCCGACTTAGTGATATAACTTCCTTTACCCGGTTAGAGAATTTGGCTTCCATATTTGGCATACGATTGTGTAATGTAAATGTAAAGTTTTTGATTCTGATATTAAAACGTGCTTGGACACGGAAAATTAACCTTTCCTGCCCAACAGCATACAAACAACAGTAATTTTTTATTTGTTCACTTGGGGATGACAAGAGGCCTTTAAAAGAGGGCGGGCTTGAGGTCCCTGACAAAACAAAAGATCAATCACACTCATGTTCTCTGCAAACGTGTTGCCAAAAACCTGATAATAGGGGAGAGCCTGGTAGAACAATCGATTGGAATGCGGTTTCTTTGCCGAAATCAACGATCTGAGATCGTATACCCCAGGTTCGGCCTCAGGTCGATACGTCACAGTTTCCGATGTGATGATGGGAAAATGTAATTCACGCAGACAGAATGACAGCAAAGGGATGGTTAGTTGAATCAAGAAAACTGGTTTGTTAAACAAAATCTCTTTCAAGTCATCGCTGTAATGTTCAAAAAAGGGTGCTTTCCGATAGGCGGACTCGATCGTGCGCCACATTTGCTTTTGCCAGGGAATGGAATAATCAATGACCACTTCACGCAACAAAACCTTTCCATGCTTTTGCGTCAATGGAATGGTGAGCGGCCGGATGCCTTGAGCGGTGTTGATATAACACCTGTTTCGATAACTCTGCTTGACATAATGTTCACTCACTTCCCACTCCACCGAGGTGGCTGGTGTCAAAGCGCAGAAGTATTCGATGCTCGGAAGAAAATGAGGTTCAATAAGTATCCGGGTCATGCTAGTGAAACAATGAAAAATCTCCCAGCCCTTGTCGGGTCACCTCCGGCTCACCCGAAGTGAAGTCTACCACCGTGGAGGGGATGTTCCCTCCCATGCCTCCATCGATCACGACATCCACCAGGTATTTAAAATCTTCAAAAATCTCTTCCGGGTCGGTAGTATATTCTTTGATCACGTCATCGTCTTTGATGGAAGAGGTGATCAGCGGATGCCCCATATGTCGCACAATTTCACGCGGAATGGGATGATCCGGGATACGGATGCCCACCGTTTTTTTATTGACATCCAGAATTTTTGGCACTTCGGTACTGGATTCAAAGATAAAGGTAAAGGGTCCGGGCAGTGCTTTCTTTAAAATTTTAAAGACCGGTGTATCGATCCGTTTCACATACGTGGAAATATGACTCAGATCGTTACAGATAAAAGAGAGGTTGAGTTTTTGCGGCTTCACATCCATGATTTTACACAAGCGCTCAATGGCTCGTCTGTTCATCAGGTCACACCCGATTCCATAAATGGTATCTGTCGGGTAAACGATGATCCCACCCCGATTGACCATCGTGACTACGTGATGGATTTTGCGGGGTTCCGGATTTTGCGGATGTATTTTTACCAGTTCGGCTTGCATGACTATTTCACTCTCGAAAAAAAACACTTACGCGAGTTTCTCCAGGTCACGGATTAATATCCTGCGTCTGTCAAAATTGATCAGATTTTTTTCTTTGAGTTCGTTAAGGATGGTGGTCACCGTCTGGCGGCTGGTGCCGGTGAGGGCTGCTATATCTTTGTGGGTCAGCTTGGTGGGGATCAACGTTTCATACCCCACCTTCTTACCCTTCCAACTGGCGGCATCTTTTAAAAATTCGATAATGCGGGTGCGGGCATCTTTAAAAACCAGCAGTTCCAGTTTGCGCTCCAGTTTCATCAGCCGCAATCCCACCAACTTCAACAGGCGAAAGCTTAATTCCTTATCGTCCCGCATCAGCGCTTTTAAATCATCCAGACCCAACGGACAAATGGCTGTGCCATGATCCATCACCTGGGCAAAATCTCTGCGCGTTTCTTCTCCGGCTATCGCCAGTTCGCCAAAGATCTCACCTTTGGTGAGAATGGCTGTCACCACTTCCTTCCCATCTTCCTGATAGTGACCAATTTTTACCCGGCCTTCGGCAATCATGTAAATGCATTTGGAGGGCTCTTGTGGGAGATAAACAAACTGATCGCGCTTAAAGTAAAGGAATTGATGCTTGTCGGGCATGGTCTTCACCTTATGCGGACAAAGAGTGTTAAACAAATTCACACTTTCAAAATACCATAAGGCAACTTCGCGAGCCATGGGGCCAAGATAGCAAAGAAACACCTGATAAAAATGATGATTTGATAACTCCCCGTGAAAGATGATGAGTCACTGTCAGGGGTGCTGACTGATTGATTACCTTTGCCGGACGCATCATGAGTTATACGCTGACCGAAATATGGATTTATCCCATCAAGTCCCTGGGTGGCATACGGGTAAAAGAGTCGGAAGTATGGATCAAAGGGTTGAAATACGACAGGCGATGGATGCTGGTAGATGAAAACGGTGGATTTTTAACCCAACGCACTCACCCGGCCTTGGCTTTGTTCAAACTTTCCCCAACGGATCAGGGATTTCAAATTTATTATGAAGGCGAGGAGAAGCAACTTCGGATTAAGCCCGCAAGCGGAGAACCGATTCGTTCACACGTGTGGGACGATGAAGTAGAAGTGATAGAAGCAGACACGCTTCTTAGCCACTGGTTTTCAACGCACCTGGGATTTCGGGTGCGACTGGTTCAATTTCCGGAGTCACATGCACGCCCGGTGGATGCCCGATATGCCCATGCAAACGAACAGGTGAGCCTGGCGGATGGCTATCCGCTCCTCATCATTGGAGAAGCATCGTTGGCAGACTTGAACAAACGCCTTCCTTCACCCGTTCCCATGAACCGCTTCCGGCCCAATCTTGTTTTTTCAGGAGGGCATGCATACGAAGAAGATGCGTGGAAAGAGTTTCGCATCGGAGAAAGCCTGTTCAAAGGAGTAAAGCCCTGCAGCCGATGTGTACTCACCACCATTGATCAGGATACGGGCGCCCAGGGAAAAGAACCCCTGGCCACGCTGGCCAGCTATCGAAAGAAGGAGAATAAAATATACTTTGGCCAGAACGTATTGGCCCTGAATGAAAAAACAATTTATGAAGGCGCAACCATTCATGTTTAACCGACAGACCTTTTATGGTGTTACCCTGTTCATCCTGGGGATGATAGGGTTCAGTTCCTGTCAGCAGCAAAAGCCACTTCCCATCTTTGGGCAGCGGGAAGTAATCAATGGCGATACCCTTTACCACACCATTGCCCCCTTTCAGTTTGTCGATCAGGACAGCGCCATCATCACCAACGAAACCTTTCGCGATAAAATTTATGTGGCCGATTTTTTCTTTACCACCTGCCGCACCATTTGTCCGATTATGAAAACCCAGATGCTACGGGTATATGAAGCGACCAAAGGAGATGATGAGGTGCTGATACTATCACATACCATCGATCCGGAATATGACACCGTAGCGTTGTTGCATGACTTTGCCGATCGGTTAGGAGTGGAAAGCCGGAAGTGGCATTTTGTGACGGGCGTCAAAGATTCCATTTACAAAATAGCACAAACCAGTTACTTCGCTACCGCCATGGAAGACAAGTCGGAACCGGACGGGTTTATTCACAGTGGAGCGTTCCTGTTGATCGACAAACAGCAGCGCATCCGGGGAAAGTATGACGGCACCAAAGAAGAAGAAGTCAATCGCCTGATCGTGGATCTGGCCCGACTCAAACAATCCTATGCGCGCTAGATTCGCGGCCCCGTGGCTAGTGCTTGGCATTCTTGCCTCCTGTGGCGGGCGCGATGCCCGATTTCAGCAATACTTTGTGCAAGGTGAAAAATTGTACGAGCAGCACTGCAGCAATTGTCATCAGAAAAACGGACAGGGCTTAGGCAGGGTGTATCCGCCTGTGCATGCTTCCGACTTTATGCAACAAAACTTCAACCAGGTGATCTGTCTCATGAAGTATGGCATGTCCGGTGAAGTGGTGGTGAATGGCATCACCTATAACCAAGCCATGCCGGGCGTAGCGGCCTTAACACCGCTGGAGTTAGCCGCCATTGCCACGTATATCTATAATACGGGGGAGCATGCGCGCGGCCTGGTGGAGCAGACAGAAGTTTCGGTCGCTTTGCAAACCTGTCGGGAATAAAACCAGCGACTAAACTATTTGAAGATCCATATCACGATTCCATTAACTTTCTGTTAATTTTCGGGATTAACCCATGAAACGCCACGACAACAAAAGGGGATTGATCACGATCCTGAGTATCTCCACGGCCTTCGCTTTGTTGGTGGTAGCGCTGGTCCGGTATGAGAGCGATGCCCCGGGCACGAAAATTCACTCATGGGTGGATGGTGTCTGGTATCTGGCGGAAACACTGACCACCGTAGGATATGGCGATATCCTGCCCGTGACCCCTTACGGGCGAGTCATCGGTTTTATCTTTTTACTATCAAGCTTTGGTGTATACGGTTTTATTATAGGACAGATTGCAAATTTTATGAGCACATTACGCGAACAACGGGAGTTGGGACTGCTGGGGTCAAAATTCACCAACCATGTGGTGATGATTGGCTGGAATGATTTTGGCCAATCGGTGGTCACCCACCTGGTCGGTGCCGGCCGGCAGGTGGCCGTCATTACCAAAGACCGGTCCCATATTGATATCATCCGGGAATATTATGATACCGATCAGGTGTACACATTGTATTCCGACTATAACAATTACGACATGCTGGAAAAAGCCAACATCCAGAAGGCCTCCATTGTCTTTGTCAACCTGAATGACGACACCGAAAAACTGGTGTACATCATCAACATCAAAAAACATTTTGCCAATCTGAACTATGTTGTTACGTTGGACAATGGCAATCTGAAAAGCACCTTTCAGAATGCCGGGGTCACGTATGCCATTTCCAAAAATGAAATTTCATCCAAGCTGCTCGCCAGCTACATCTTTGAACCCGATGTGGCTTTGTTTAGCGAAGAGATACTGGCCTATGCGCACGAAGATCACGAGTATGATTTGAAACAGTTCCGGATGTCGGCTGGCAACCCGTTGGTGAACACGCCTTATGACAAAGCCTTTTTCGATTTAAAAAAGCAATGCAATGTGATCCTCACCGGCATTGTGAAAACAGGCAACGGCCAGCGAACTTTTTTAAAAAACCCGGAAGGCGAGGTGCGCATCGAAGAAAACGACTACCTCGTGATGATGATGGACCGCAAAGGCGAAGACCGGCTCAGAAGGGTGTTCAAGATGGAGGAGGGGGTGTGAGGTGGTTTGGGTTCCTGATGGAAAATGAAATTATACTTTAGCAAAGTAGCTTGTGAAAGGGGTATAGTTTAATGTTTTGCAATTCTGATTTCTTACTCAAGAATCTATGGGCAGCCTACTAAAACGGTATTCGCACAAGCAAGCATAGACCCTCTAGCGGAATTCACTATGCTTCACTTAATTTTTTCACGGACAATTTCAAGGCACATTAATCTCGAAAGAGCATTTACCGGCTTTTTAACAGAGCAGCGAATGCACTCATCGCTGGTATTTTAAACTTTGGCAAAAATCCTTACTTTTAATAGCTTGAAGCATTGATCTGCTCGTTTTGTAACTAAAGAATATGTTTATAATTCAGATTACATAGAAATGAAAAAGAATGAATTTACTGGAAAGGCTTTAGGTCTAATAACAATTTTCGTTTCCTTACTTACTGTTGGTCAGTTAAATGGTCAGAATTTTGGTGTAATGAACGCACCTGTCCCACCTTCCCCCACAGCAAGCTCAATACTAAAGTCAGTTGAAGTTCCTGTTAATCATTATACGGGATTACCGGATATTGTTGTTCCACTCTTTCACTTGAAAGGTAAAGATCTATCTCTTCCGATTAACCTGACGTATAATGCTAATGGTTTTAAAGTTGATGAAATCCCAGGTTGGGTTGGTTATGGATGGGAATTATCTTGTTCGGGAACCGTTGCAAGAACAATTATGGATGCACCGGATAACATAGGTCATGGGTATGCTTCCGATGACATGGATACCTATTATAACGGTTTGGGAGACCCCATCACCAATGATTGTGATGGAGTAACTGCAATAGGATCTGCACAATTTGCAAAGTATACTCTGCTTTTTGGATCAGCTCCTAACAGCAACAATTTTTTTGACACAGAACCAGATATTTATTCCTTTAGGATTCCAGATGGTCCGGGGGGAAGGTTCGTAGTTGATAGAAATAACACTATCAGAGTAATGCCCAAATCAAGTCTTAAGATTTCTATGAGTCTGGGAAGCAACTTAGATGACCTAAACTTTCAGATTCATTCCGGTGAAGGAACGCTCTACACATTTCAAAGCTTTGATAGGATCCAATCAACCACGTGGTCAACGAATTATTTGATGAATGGAGTGGGAAGATGGGGCTCAATTTATCCCAAGAATGCGTGGTACCTTGATGGTATTTATTCTGCTAAAAGTCGAGAAAGCATTCTATTCTCTTACGTGGCTGAGACCACCGTTTATAAATCACCGTTGATGCAGTCAAAAGGATTTTTAGTGCATCCCACTTATCCTGATGATGAAGTTGGGATAAACTATGACAATACCGATTATAGTAGTTATAGCAATACAATAGTTACCGGGCAACGACTCAGCTCAATATCTTTGAACGGGTATTCTGTTCAGTTTATAGCGGAGAATCAATCCCGTCTGGATTTGGAAGGAGGTCATAGGCTAAAACAGATTGTTGTTACCTATCAAGGAGATACGATCAAGAATTTCAAGTTTTATCACTCCTATTTTTATGAATCTTCGGCCGAAGGGTATTTACGGTTGGATAGCCTGGTAGAGATTGGGAGAAATGGATCCCATATGCCAGCACATAAGTTTTCGTATAATAGTCATTCTTCTCAACCCCATAAGTCCAGTTTTGCAAAGGATCATTGGGGCTATTTTAATGGAGCTTATAATACCACGTTGTTGCCAACTTACTTTGTTCCTAAAGTTTCGTATCACCCATCCTTGACTTATTCGGTCGACTATCGTGGAGCAAATAGAGATCCCAATGCGGAATTTTCCCAATTTGGTATGCTTAACTCAATAACTTACCCAACCGGAGGGAGTTCCAATTTTGAGTATGAAGCTAACTCGTATTCGAGGTTTGGATTGGAATATGAAAAGATCAAGCGACTTGGCACAGTATTGATCAACGGATCATCTTCCGGGAATACCATAGGACCCAATGGAAGATTTATTAATTTCGTTGACTTCACTTTGCCGGACACTACGTATGTATTTGTCGATGCTCTGGAAATCTGTGAGGATACCTCCGGACAAGGCGGTATTTTTGCTGATTGTGGGATTATTATTTTGGGACTTAATACTCTCTATAGTCAAGCACTACTGGTTGATAAAACATTTTTCAAGATTCCTCCGGGGAATTTTCGGCTTCAGGCAGAATTGGGCACAAATCGTGTTTCCGATGTAATCGGGGCTACTATTCGTTGGTATGATAAAGGGAATCAACTTCATACTAAACAAGGGCCGGGGCTACGAATAAAATCAATCAAGTTTTACGATCCGGTCAAACAAGATACAGTGTTATCTAAGCACTATGAGTACAAATTGGAGAATGGTATCTCCAGTGGATTGCTGCATGACTTGTTAAGGTATGATTATGATTACCGGGCCACTAACAATGGTCAAACCAATGAGGCAGTCATTCAACCCGGATTTCCTGGAATACCGAGTTGTGAGAATAACCTGCCATACATATTACGAGTACTTGAGAGTAAATCGTTAAATTCTTTTACCCAACAAGGAACAACGGTAGGATACGATCGGGTCATTGAGAAGTTGGTGAAAAGGGATTCAAATGGAAGTGTTTCTAATAATGGTTATTCTGTTTTTGAATTTTATAATGAATTCACGGTGAATGATATGGAAAGGGCTATTAATCCATCCGCGGGTTCTCCGAATGCGCTTATAAATTCAGAAACAGGGTTAAGTGGCAAGCCCCTTCGGAATCAAATTTTTGATACATCTAACAGATTGGTTTTTAAAACTGAGAATACATACCACCTCACGTCCACCACAAAAGTTGTTGGATTTCAGGTACAACCTACCTATAAAGAAAACTGTGGCTATTGTTTATTCTCATTTGGGGTTTATCAGCATAACAGTTTGGGAGTCGAATTAGCTTCCAGTATCTCAACGACCTATCATTACGGGTCAAGTGGATTCACTTCGCTTCAAACCCAAACAACAAATGTCTGGGAGTTTAGAACAACTCCGGGTCGTGATTCTTATTTAATCCTCAAAGATATTCAGACCACTAACTCCGATGGGTCGACTGAAACAACTCACTATCGCTACCCCTTCGATTTTTCTGGCCAACCTTCGGCTACACAATCGCTTTTAAACTCATTGACAAATTCTAACCGCTTGATTCCTATTTTGAAATTGAATTCCAACTCTCGGGTTGGCGTCACGAATGGGATTTTATTGGATTATGAATTGGATATGAATGGCGGCCTTTTCCCAGCTCGGGTAAAATCTCAATATGAAATTCTGACAAGTAGTTCAATAGGACTATCAATGGCATTGGCCATATCAGATCTAAAAAACCCGCCACCATTGTACAAGAAGCGATTGGCCTATAAATACGATGCCGCTGGCAATATATTATCGATTCAAAAAGAAACCGGAGAAAATTCAGTCTTCCTGTGGTCAGACGAGCCCGATAGTAAGTTGATAGCTGAAGTGTCCGGGGTACATGAAAACGAAGTTTATTTTGAAAATTTTGAAACTAGTGGAACGATGGATACAAGCGCTAGAACTGGATTGAAGTCGCGGTCAAGCAATTTTATGTTTAGCCCACCCGGAAACCTACAATGGGGGCCATCCAGCATGTTATCCTATTGGTATTGGGATGGATCCTCCTGGAATTATAAAGAGGTTCCTTTTTTAGGCAACCCCGTCAACATACAAGACGGATTCAAAATCGATGATCTAAAAGTCTCTCCTAAAGGAGCCTTGATGACCACCTATACCTATCGATCAGGCATAGGGGCATCTTCGGCTACAGATGCCAATAACAGAACTATGTATTATGAATACGATGACTTTAACAGACTTAGATATGTGAAAGATGATAAACGAAATATCATAAAAGAATATTTTTATAACATGGCAAATCAGCGATAAGATAAGGGTTATCAGATTTTTTTACTTATTTAGTAGTGGCTATACATAAGCACTTAAACGCTAAAAAAAAATGGAATGAAAAAGAACGGTAGAACGGTAGGAGGTTTACTGGAGGCTTGGATGAAATCTAAACTAAAGCTTGTATTTCTGACTGCTTCTTTGATGATTTCTGATTACGGCTATGGACAGCAGCAGTACACGGCTAACCAAATAGTAACAGAATATCAAACCGTTGTGCCATCTCCCAATGTTTCCGGATTACTCAAAGCGGTAAATACTCCTGTCAACGGATATAGTGGAACAGCCCATGTAAGCATTGATATTTTCACCATTCCGGGCAAAGGATTTCAGATTCCTATATCCCTTTCATACAGTACCTCTGGATTTAATGTGAATGAAATTCCTACCTGGGTGGGAGCCGGATGGTCATTATCCGGTACTGGCGTGGTGGGCCGATCCATCCGGGATTTGCCTGATGAATCGGGCTTCTCCTATTACGGCAGCCAAAACAATGCATATTTCCGTGCCGATGGTACTCCTAAAATCGATTCTTTATTGGCTACCATGGGAAATGGAATAGGTGACCCCTCAGCTAAATTCTTATTACTCTATCAGGCAGCCTACAACGCTACGCCCGGTAATCCTACCTTCTTGCAGGGAGCAAATTTTGATACAGAACCAGATAAGTATTCCTATACTTTGCCTACTGGCATTTCCGGTGGTTTTGTTTTTAACAGACAAAAACAAATTGTAAAAACAAGTGAGACCCCGATGGACATCACATACAACGACCTGTCAAGCCAACCGTTTACTCTTCTCTTAAGAGATGGTCAGGGGAATCGGTATACGTTTTCGCAGGAAAATTTTGAAACGGTTAATCCTCAATCTATTTGTGCTGGATCATTTGGTCTGGTTTCGTTCCTGCCTACAGTCTCAGCCTGGCACCTCTCATCAATAATATCAGGGGTATCTTCCGATAGTGCACTATACACCTATGTTTCGGAAACAGTTCAGTATCCAACATCAACCAGTTACACAAAAGTGGTGAAATTGGCATCGGAAGGTTCTTCAACAAATATACAGGAACCACAGGATCGGGATTGCTACCTGAACCAAACTTCTACGACCAGACGGATCAGCCAGATTAGCTATAATGATTATGTGATAAAGTTTGAAGCCGATCTTGCGGAGAGACTTGACCTCACCGGAGGGCATCGACTCAAAAGAATTGTAGTATTACATAAAGGCGACACGATCAAACGATTTGATTTCTATCACTCCTACTTTAAAACAGATCAATTTTTAAGATTAGATAGCATAGTTGAGCGCTCGGATAATCAGGTGCTGCCTCCCTATAAGTTTATATATGATGACGATCTGGCAAGCCCGTTTCCGGATCGTAATTCTAATGATCAGGATTATTGGGGTTTCTTTAATAATGCTGGCAACACCGTATCGTATCCCGAAACATGGATTTATGAGTATCCTATTGATGAAAGCATCCTGCCGGGATTGGTCGTCCATCGCTACCAGCCGGGAGCTAACCGGGATCCGAATATTGCCTTTGCCACAAAAGGGGCACTCACCTCTGTCGTTTTCCCCACAGGGGGTAGAACTGATTTTACGTATGAACTCAATTCCTACCGTAATTTTTCCCCGGAATATAAAAGCCAAAGACAAAAAAAGACGTTTGCAGGCGGAGTTGGGAGTACGCATTTATCCATCGTTGGGACGAGATACCCGCAGGCCGGTGAGACGCCCAAAAATTATATTGCGGTTACCGATCTGGTGACGTGCGCAATCCCCGGAGGAGGTATTCCTTTTGGATGTGGGACTGTAACAATAAAAACGTCAACCGGACAACCGGTTTATACTTTTGTGGAAGGCAATAATCTGCTCTTACCCATTGAACCCGGTAATTACATTGTTGAAACAGGTTCTAACCCACAATACGGAAATTCCGGTATTACCATAGAATGGTTTAACTATGATGTAAACACATTGCTGAAGGAAAAGCAAGGAGGCGGCTTACGTGTGAAAGAGATAGCCCGTTTTACCGAGGGAAATACCCTCGCCAGTAAGGAAGCATGGGAATATCAAGGATCAGATTCAATATCTTCTGGTAGTCTGTTTACTCCGATCATTCCCTGTAAAACACAATTGTATGTGTCAGGATATATGGTGCCAGTTCAAGGTTGTCAGGAGGATGGACTATTTCGGGGAGAGTATGCGATGGTCAGCAGTAATCTTGAATACACCATGCAACGGGTTCTCGGAGGCTATGTGGGGTATAGCAGGGTAGTAGAAAAAGTAGTTGCAAATAATACTCAATCTCAGGTATCAATAGGGGCGAAAGTCAAGGAATTTTTAAATGGAGGGATAACTAATAATATTTTTCCGGCAGGACCTCCCGTGGCTGATGTCAGTGGAATAAACGGAAAAGTCACGAAAGAACAAGTGTTTGATGAGGCCAACCGTTTGCTTTACGAAAAGAAAATATCTTATACCTATAGCAGCTTTCCAAAAGTTTGGGGATTCCGGCTAGAATCTCTTTCGATTTCTGGTTGTCAGAACCTGATCTTTCAACCCGCATACTACTATGAAACCAATGATTTTGCCAAAGTTGACTCCGTCAGAGAAATCTCTTTTTCCAATAACGAGGCTCAATCTAAATGGCAAAAATCGCAATATGTTTCATTTCAGGGAACCTATCTCCCCAGTAAAACCATCTCATCTCGAGCCAACGGGGGAGTATTGGAACAAAGATTTACCGAAAACTTTTATCCGTTTCAGTTAGGGTCGGGGTACTCAGCCATGTTGTCTAATAACTTCGTCACCCAACCGGTCTTTGAAATCAGCGGATCAGGTAATTTTATTTTGAGTGGCATTCAACGAGAGTATTCCTTTGCGGGCGCGGCAACCCTTCTTTCGAAAGTTAACTTGCTGCCATCAAAAAAAACGCCCCTCAGTCAGTTGACATCCCTTTTGAGTAATCCGCAAACATATTTTGAAAATGTAATAGAGTTAAACTATGATTCACATCAACGTAAAATCCGACAGAAACAAAATAGTGGAAGATTGACAAGTTTTGTGTGGGGCGATTCTGATGAAATTCCGGTGGCCGTGGTCGAACAAGCCGAACCCTCGGATATTTATTACAATGGTTTGGAACTGGGAGCCGGGGCGATAGATCCTGCCGAAGGTAAAAGATGTCATGTGCTTTCTGGAACCTATGCTACAGGATTTGCTCCTTCCACTACCGGGAATTATTGGCTTAGTTATTATTACCGAACAGCAGTGAATTCCCCCTGGGAACTTAGAACCATTCTTGTCAACTATCCATCTGCCTCTTTTACCATTCCTGAAACAACCGGATTTATTGATGCGATTCGGATACATCCGGTGGGAAGTATGATGGAGAGTTATTTTTATCAGCCGGGAGTTGGTATCCAAAGCATGGAAGATAAAAATCGGAAATTTTCGAGATACGAGTATGACGCTTTCGGAAGATTGGAATACATAAAAGATGACCAAAAAAATATTCTAAAGAGAAGTGAATACTTCTATCGGGCGCAAGAATAATAAATCAAATATTGTTTGTTTCTGTTTGAGACTTTAAAAAGAATAGTAATACCTACCAATATCATGAGAAAATTAGTAACCCTTATACTCGTTGGTTGTCTCCCGGTATGGGCGATGGGTCAAATCAACGGTCCATCCCCTGTGTTGGTAAACACCAACCATACGTATTCTTTTGATGGCCTCGGCATTAATGCAAGCGTCATGTGGGCTGTGACGGGTGGTACTATGAATTCTTTTTGGCAAAGTGGCACCGAATTTTATGTAGATATAACCTGGACGTCTGCAGGGATAAATCAGATTCAGGTAGCAGAGGACTTTTTGATTTTAGCCACCCGGTATATTACGGTGAATAATGCAATCCCCGATCCTCCCACAGCCACCAGTGCGACTGCCATTGCTTCAACCTCTTTTACCGCAAACTGGAATGCTGTGTCTGGCGCTTCTGCTTATCAAATAGACGTATCTGTCAATAGCGCTTTTTCAAGTTTTGTTTATAATAATTCCAATACAACAAGCACAAATTTTAATGTGTCCGGCCTTACACCAGCAACAACATATTACTACCGGGTGCGGGCAAGCAATGCCAGTGGAGGTTCAGCTTCGTCTAACGTTATCTCAACAGTGACGCTTCCGGCTGCACCGGTGGCGCTGGGGGCATCCAATCTCACAACTACTTCTTTTATGGCAAACTGGAATGCTTCTCCATCCGCCATCAGTTATCGATTGGATGTATCTGTCAATAGCGGATTTTCAAGTTTAGTAAGTGGTTATAATAACTTGTCGGTTACCGGCACTAGCCAGACGGTTACCGGGCTTATTGCCGGTACCGTTTATTACTATCGGGTGCGTGCGGTGAGCAGCAGTGGTACCTCCGCCAACTCAAATCTGATTACTACAGGAACTTTAACAATAGCCCCCACGGCAAATGCAGCATCTTCCATTTCCGCAACAGACTTTATTGCTAACTGGAGCAGTGTAAGCGGGGCCTCAGGTTACCGGTTGGATGTTTCAACGGTAAATACGTTTGCCAGTTTTGTAAGTGGTTATAACAATCTTACGGTCTCTTCTACGAGCCAATCGGTAAGCGGGCTGACGGCAAACACTACGTATTATTACAGGGTACGAGCAGTGAACAGTGGCGGTGCCGCTTCAGCGAACTCCAATACTGTGACAACCTTAACGGCTCCTGCCGCCCCAACGGCAACTGCCGCAACCGCCATCACTTCAGTTGGTTTTACAGCCAATTGGGGCAGTGTGAGCGGGGCAGCAAATTATCGGTTAGATGTTTCAACGGTAAATACGTTTGCCAGTTTTGTAAGCGGTTATAACAATCTTACTGTATCTTCTACCAGCCAGGCTGTAAGCGGGCTAAATCCAAATACTACTTACTATTATCGTGTACGCGCAGTAAACAGTGGTGGTACAATTTCTGCGAACTCGGGAACGATCACTACCGTAACGACTACCCTTGCCCCGACAGCGACTGCAGCTACAGCAATAACATCTTCTGGTTTTACCGCTAACTGGAGTGGTGTAAACGGGGCCTCAGGTTACCGATTGGATGTATCTACGGTAAACACCTTTGCCTCTTTTGTAGCAGGGTACAATAATCTAACGGTTACCGGTACAAGCCAGAGCGTAGCCGGACTACTTGCAGGAGCTACCTACTATTACCGCGTGCGCGCGGTCAACAGCAGTGGAGCATCAGGCAACTCGAACATCATAACAGTGGTAACCAAGCCGCTTAACTATGACCAAAATTATATTCGAACAACGGTGGCCCTGAAGGAAGGAATTACCACCGGTTCTCAGTTGGAGGCCGCCACCTTTACGGAGAAACAAATTTCCTATGAGTTTTTTGATGGTCTGGGGCGACCCTCTCAAACCATTGCTCAACGACAGTCCCCCGGTAGTATGGACATCGTTCAACCCATGGCATACGATGCTTATGGAAGAGAAGCAGCCAAATACTTACCATATGTTTCTGGCAACGATGGCGCATTCAAAACCAACTTCCTGCCAAAAGAACATGCCAACTACGCTACCAGCAATAATGCCCAGTACCAGTTTTACCAGAATACCACACGAGTTGCCAGCGATGCCCGACCATATGCGGAAACGCTATTCGAGCCATCACCGTTAAACCGCCCCGATAAAGA
>ERZ1066130.302-NODE-302-length-20928-cov-10.279308_pt1 | contig 20928 bp, 14 predicted proteins | sample MGYA00382777_ERZ1066130 | MGnify/ENA primary metagenome ERZ1066130 (study PRJEB33369, sample SAMEA5778360) | biofilm metagenome | biome: Industrial cooling water; feature: Water cooling tower basin; material: Biofilm | place: United Arab Emirates | collected...
ATCGGCAACTGGATCGAGCGAGACTCGATCCCGTCGAAGTCGATCTTGAGCTCCTTCTTCTCGTCCTTCTTGTCCTCGGCCTTGTCGCCCTCGCCGGCCTTGGGCTCCTCGCCCCCGCCGGCCTTGCGTGTCGCGGAGAACTCGCCCGTCTGGTCCCCGGCCGTCCAGGTGCCGGTGACCTGCGAGCCCGTGACCGTGGCGTCGATCACCACGCTCATCCCGCCGATGTTGGCGGTCAGAACGAGCTTTCCAGAGGCCTTGTCGAAGGTGCCTTCGATCTGCCCGCCGCCCATCATGCTGGTGATGCTGCCGGAAACCTTTCCGTCGGCGTGCTTGAGATTGAGCGTCACCGGGATCCCGGCGGCCAACTGGGGCGAGTTCCCCTTGGCGGTGCCGGACCAGGTTCCAGAGACCGGATCGTCCGCGGCCGGCGCGTCGGCGGGCTTGGCGTCCTTCTTCTCTTCCTTCGCACCCTCGGGCTTCTTGGCCTCGTCCTTCTTCTTCTCTTCCTTCTTGAGCGTCTCCTCGTCGTTCTCGGGGAGCCAGGGGTTCTTCACGTCCTTGCGCAGCGGCACCGCGAGGATCACGTCGCTGTTCGTGTAGGCGTACGTCGTGTCGAGGTCGGAGTAGACCGGGTTGTTGACGGCCGACGACTGCTGGAAGAACAGCCAATCGCCCTTGCGGTCGAAGGCGGGAGATGACGCGCTGAACATCCCGGACGTCACGCGGTGCTTCTCACCCGACTTGACGTTCACCACCCAGATCACGCCGACGTTCGAACGCTCGTCCGTACGGGAATACGTGAGCCAGGCGCTGTCGTGTGACCAGCTCACGGAGATCCCGTTCATCCACGGGTCCTTGTCCAGTTCCTTGGTGTCGCCCGTCTCGGCGTTGACCAGGAACAGACGGCCGCCCTGGTCCGTCATCGTGATCCACTTGCTGTCGGGCGACCACTCCACGTTGCTGCGATACCCAACCCCGATGCTGGTCAGTTTGCGGGGCGAGGCGGGTGCGGGCGAGGCCGCCTCGGTCTTGTCGGCCTGCCCATCCTTCGCCTCCGCGGGGGCATCCTTCTTGGGGTCCTTCTTCTCGTCGGCCGGACGGGCGTCGGAAGGCCTCACCCACAGCTCATACTCGCCGCTCTCGTCCGACAGGTACGCCAGCCACTTGCCGTCCGGGCTCCAGGAGGGATCCCGCTCGTGGATCCCGTCGGTGCGGGTGAGGTTCCGCTGCACGCCGTCCTTCGCCGGGACCGACCACAGATCGCCGCGGGCCTGCACGATGACCCGCTTGGCGGCCGGGCCCAGAGCCATCGACTGCACGTTGCGCGACGCGTCGACCGTGCGTTCGCGGATCTTGGGGCGGTCGCCCGGGATCGTGACCTTCACGTCCTTCGACTGCTTCGTGCCCAGATCAAGCAGCATCAACTGCGAGCCGAGCTGGAACACGATCTCACCCTTGCCGGCCGGGCCCGGCCCGATGCTGGGCCAGCGGACATCGTCCGTCTTGAAGAAGGTGATCTGCTCGCGGCGGTCAGCCTTGAGGTCGTACGCCCAGATGTTCAGCCGGTGCTCGGGCCCGTTGTCCGAGAGGTAGTACACCACCGAGCCGTCGCCGCCCGGGATCCACATGGGCAGGGTGTCGGTCCCTTCCCAGTCGGTGATCATTTTAGAGGCTTTGGTCTCGAGGTTGAACAGCCAGACATCGGTCGCCATGCCGCCGCGATAGCGCTTCCACGTGCGGGTGTCCGTCGAGTGCAGCGTGTAGGCGAGCCACTTGCTGTCGGGGCTGAGCGATCCGAACCCGGCGTAAGGCACGGGCAGGCGGGTGAACATGCCTCCCGCGGCCGGCTGGAGGAAGAGCTGGCTCTGTCGCCCAAGCCCGGCAAAGCCGTTGCTGAGGTAGAGCACCGAGGTGCCGTCGGGGCTCCAGTCGCAGAGGTTCTCGCCCACCGGGTGGTGCGTGATGCGCGTGGGCACGCCGCCGCCGACACCGATCGTGTAGATGTCACGCCCGCCGTCGTAGTTGCCCACGAAGGCGATCGTCTTGCCGTCGTTCGAGAAGCGCGGGAAAGTCTCGCCGCCCGGAGGGCTGGCCAGCGGGCTCGCCACGCCGCCGTCACGTCCGACGATCCAAAGGTCGTTGGCGTAGGAGAAGACGATGTGCGAGGCCGACACGTCGGGGAAGCGGAGCATCCCGGCGTGCGGATTCACATCGGCGGCGGCGGGAATCCCGGCCGCGAGGGCGAGCAGAATCGGGGACATTTCACGCAGTCTGGTTTTCAAATGCGTTCTCCAAAGGAGGGAAGCGGACCACGGCCGACGCAGCGGCCGACGAAAATCGATCATCAGGGCTTCGCCACGCCCCGAAAGGCTGTTCTGTTTGGGGTGTATTTGGGGCGGTAAACGGGCTTCATGGACGGAACCGCGCACGGCGGGGCGAGAGTCTAGGGTTCAAGTCTGGATGTCCGATGGACGTTTGGTTGGTCAAACGCAACACAACATCGCGAGCGGCGTTATACCCTCGGACGCGTCGAGCGTTGCGGTGCTGTTGCGCCCCGATGGTGCGCACGTTCGTGGTGCGGTGACGACGAAGAAGGAGTTGACCCATGATTCGATCCCTGTTTGCCTCGCGGACACTTGGTTGGATGGTGAGCGCTGCTTCCAGAACCGTTGCCGTTGCTGGACTTGCGCTCGCGTTCGCGATTCCGGCACCCTCCGCCGTGGCTCAGCCCGGCCGCATGATGGAGATGATGGGCGGCGGGATGATGGGGCGTGGCGGCGGCGGTGAGGCGACGTACTCCTCCCGTGATCTGGACAAGGTTGCCCAGATCGTGGGGTTCGACGATGCCCAGAGGGAAGGCGCCAAGGCGTTCTTCGAGGGCTACCAGGAGAGATTCCTGGCCGAGTCGCAGGCGTTCCGCGAGAAGATGGACAAGATCCGCGAGGAGGCTCGCGAAACGGGCGACTGGTCGATCATGCAGAACTTGCGCGAGCCCGCCGAGAAGTTCGAGGCCGAGCGGAAGAAGATCGACCAGCAGTTGATGGACGATCTGAAGGCTCTGTGCACGGAAGAGCAGGCGGCGAAGTGGCCCGTGTTCGAGCGGACCGTCCGTCGCGAGCGTGGGCTGGGTCGCGGCTCTTTCATGTCCGGCGAGTCGGTCAACCTGTTTGAGGTGGTCGAGAAGCTCGAATTGAACAACGAGAGCAAGGCCGCGGTTCAGCAGACGCTGGGTCAGTACGACCTTGAGCTCGACCGCGAGTTGCAGAACCGCGAGCGCGTCCAGCAGGAACTTCAGAAGGACGCGCAGGGGATGTTCGGGAACATGCGGGGCCTTCAGGACCTGCAGAACCTGGACATGAACAAGATCAATGAACTGGTGAACAAGGGGCGTGAGGCCTCCGGGCGTGTGCGGGACGTGAACCGCCGGTTCGCCAAGGTGATCGAAGGTCAACTGACGGGCGACGCCAAGTCGGCGTTCGCGGCCGAGGTGCAGAAGCGGAGCTATCCGGACGTGTTCCGTCAGCAGCGTGCGCAGCGGAGCCTGGACGCGGCGATCGGGTTCGGCGATCTGACGTCGGACCAGCGGACGGCGATCGAGGCGCTGCGTTCGTCCTACGGCCGCGACCTGGACGCGATCAACGTCGAACACATGGCCGCGGTGGACAAGAGCGAGGCGGAGTTCAGCGCCGAGCGGATGATGAACTGGGGCGGCGATCCGAACGATCCGATGCGTGCGATCCGCACGAAGAAGCGTGAACTGAACAACAAGGTCGACGAGAGCCTGAAGTCGATCCTGACGCCCGAGCAGGCCCAGAGGCTGCCGCAGGGCGGGGACGAGGAACCCGGGCGTCGGATGCGTGCACCTGGCGGCGACAATGGCGGCGGGGGCGAAGCTCCGCGTCGTCGGCCGCGGGGTGGTGGCGGTGGTGGGGGCGGGGGCGAATAAGCCCTCACGGAAGCAGGATGAACCACGGGCCGGCCTTTGGGCTGGCCCGTTTTTCTTTGGTCGCGTCCGACGGAAGGGAGTTGTTGGCGCATCCGGATGTTCCAGAGTCGGGGTGCGCGGGCGGTCTTGCTCATCCGGCGAACCGACTCGTTCACTCGGGAGACGGCCATGGGAATCCTCGGACGGACGATCGTGCTGGCGGCGGTGGCATTGGCTTCGTGCGCACTCTCCGCCACGGCGGAGGCGCAGGTGCGTATCTCCATGTCGTCAGCGGGTGCCGCGGGCGACTCGAGCACGATCTCGGCAAAGGCCGTCGATCGCTACGCCGGCATTCTGGGCCTCGATGCTGGGCAGCGTGAGGCCCTTCGGACGCTGCACTCGGCGTACATGACCGAGGTTGAGGAGGCGGGGAAAGGACTTCGCGAAGCCTCGAAGAAGGCTCGTGAGGCGGCGGAAGATGGGGACATGACGGCGGTACTCGTCGAGCTCGAGAAGGCGTCGGCGAAGCAACAGGCCAGGTGGAAAGAGCTGACGGACACCCTGCTGCAAGACATGCGTGGCATGCTCACCCCGGATCAGGAGTCGAAGTGGATCAAGCTTGAGCGGGCACGGCGACGGGAGTCGTTGCCGATGCTGGCCTGGATGCCTGGTTCGGTGAGTGGCTCGGCGGTGGATCTGTGCTTGTTGGTGGAGGGGCTTTCGCTGCCGGCGGAAGAGGCTGCGAAGGCTGCGCCGGCCTTGGAGGAGTACGAGGTCGAGTTGGACGCGTTGATCAGGGAAGGACAGGCCGAGCTGGCGAACGAGGAGGAGGAGGCGAAGAAGAAGAGCAAGGAAGCTCCCGCGCAGGAAGGCCCGGCACAGATGCTGGATCCGGTGGTGGTCCAGGAGATGATCAAGAAGACGCACGCTCGCTCGCTGCGAGCGAGGGACGTGAATCGGCGGTACGTGGAACGCCTGTCGGCGTCACTCGGCGAGGAGTGGCGTGCGAGGTTGGTGTCGGCGTGGAACAAGGCGGCGTTCCGTAAGGTGTATCGCGAGCCGCACATTCTCAAGCAGCTGAAGGCGGCGCAGAGCTTTGCGGACTTGGACGAGGATCAGAAGCGGGCGTTGCAGGCACTGCTGGCGGAGTATGAGGCGGGGCTTTCGGAGGCGAATGCGAGGTGGGCGGAGGCGTTGCTCCGTCGGGACACGGAGGGGCCTTCGATGATGCTTGGCATGAACCCGGAGGACGAAAGCGAGGCTGGGAAAGCGAGAAAGGCGAGGCTTGACCTGGACAAGGCGATCCGGGAGCGGATGCGTTCGCTGCTGAACGAATCGCAGCAGGCGAGGCTGCCGAAGATGCCCAGCGGTCCCCGGATGGTGATGCCCGGCGGCGAGGAGATGGAGATCGACCTCGGGGATATGGAGCTTCCCGAGGGAGCGGATGTCCAGTTCATGGCGGTGCCGGCCCGGTAGGCGGGTGCAACCGTGGGTTTGGTCGGTCGGTAGAGGGTGGCTCGGGCGAACGGGCGGGGTGAATCTTTGGGCGCCCGTGCAATACGCGAGCAGGACGGTCGTTGAGCCGCATGAGCCGAGGGCGGAGGGTATCCTGTGCGCACAGGACGCCGGTCAACCTCGGGCAAGGGGCATCGGACGTCTCGGTCGGGACGAAACGATCGTGACCATGGCAGGAACAGGGAGGCGACGGCGGCATGGAAGCACTCGCGCAGAATCCCGGGCAAGTTGAGGTTCTGACAGAGGCGCCGCGCGTGGAGTCGTCCGTGACGGCGTTGCTGACGCCGGAGCGGGCATTGCGGCTTCGATCGTGCCCGGTGCGCCTCGACGGGGGCGTTCTGGTGGTGGCGATGGCCGACCCTGCGGACGTGGCTGCGGCGGATGAGATCGCGGTGGTGACGGGGAGGCCGGTGCAGCCGGTGGGGATCACCCCAGAGGCGATGGCGGAGTTGATGCGGATGTGTTACGGCACGACGGCAGCGGCGATGGCGGCCCGTCTGGGCGGCGGCGGCGAGGGGGATGAATCATCGCTGACAGCGAACCTTGAAGCGGTGGAGGCGGACGACCTTCATCGGATGGCCGAGCAGCCCTCGCTGATCAACCTGGTGAACCTGATCATTCTGGAGGCGATCCGGGCGAGGGCGAGCGACATCCACGTCGAGCCGTTCGAGAAGGAACTGAAGGTCAAGTACCGGATTGACGGGGTGCTGAAGGAGCAGAGCCCGCCGCCGAAGAATCTTCAGCCGGCGATCACGAGCCGCGTGAAGATCATGGGGGGCATGAACATCGCGGAGCGTTATGTGCCGCAGGACGGGCACATCACACTGCGGTACGAGGGGCGGAAGATCGACATCCGCGTGTCGACGGTGCCGACGCTCTATGGGGAGAGCGTGGTGATGCGCATCCTGGACAAGGAGAGCGTGCGGCTGGAGTTGGGGACGCTTGGTATCCGCGAGCCGGATCAGCGGGAGATTCGCCGGATCATCAATGTGCCGCACGGGATGTTCCTGGTGACGGGGCCGACGGGATCGGGCAAGACGACGACTCTGTACACGTGCCTGTCGATGGTGTCGGACCCGACGAAGAAGATCATCACGATCGAGGACCCGGTGGAGTACGAGCTGCCGGGGGTGAATCAGATCCCGGTGAATCCCAAGCGTGGGCTGAGCTTCGCGACGGGGCTTCGGTCGATTCTGCGTCAGGACCCGGACATCGTGATGGTGGGCGAAATCCGAGATGCGGAGACTGCGGAGATCGCGGTTCGGGCGGCGCTGACGGGGCACATGATCTTCTCGACGCTGCACACGAACAACGCGGCCGCGGCGCCGGGGCGCATGCTGGACATGGGGATCGAGCCGTTCCTTCTGGCGAGCGTGCTGGAAGGCATTCTCGGTCAGCGGCTGGGTCGGCGTGTGTGTTCGAGCTGCCGAACGGAGACGGCGATTCCTGAGGAAGCGAGGCAGAGACTGACGCCGGCGGAACTCGGGCTGTTCGAGCGGGGCGTGGCGTACCGCGGGGCTGGGTGCGAGAAGTGCGACAAGACTGGGTACAGCCGACGGATCGCGTTCGTGGAGTTGTTCTCCGCGAACCCGGCGATGCGTGCGGCGATCGGGAAGAGACTCAGCGCGCAGGAGTTGCTGAAGACCGCCCCGGCGGGATTCGTGACGATGCGGCGGGACGGGCTGATGAAGGCGGCAACGGGGCAGACGACGCTGGCGGAGGTCTTCCGGGCGACGCAGGACACGGAGGGCGGTGAGTTGTGACGACCTTCCGGTACAAGCCGTCTGCGGGAGGGCCCGCGGGAACGATCGACGCGCCGGATCGGGCGTCGGCGGTTCGGATGCTGATGTCGCGGGGCGTGTCGCCGATCTCCGTGGAGGCGGAGGGGGGCGCGGTGTCCTCTGCGGAGCCTGCGGCGAAGGCTTCGGGGGGATCGGCGCGCCGGATGTCTCGTGCGGACCTGGCGATGTTCATCCGGGAATTGGCGACGGCGGTGTCGGCGGGGCTGCCGATCGTGCTGGCGCTGCGGACGATCGCGAAGCAGGGGCGCAAGCCGGCGCAGAAGGCGATGCTCCAGCGGATCATCGAGAGGATCGAGCAGGGCAAGAGCCTCGCGGACGCGTGCGCGGCGGAGGGAAACGCGTTCGGGGAGCTGACGATCAACCTGATCCGCGCGGGCGAGGCGTCGGGGAAGCTCGAGACGGTGCTGATGCAGGCGGCGGACCTTCTGGACCGGGATGTCAAGATCCGGCGGAGCGTTCTGTCGGCGACGCTGTACCCGATGATCCTGGCGGGGCTGATCTCGATCGCGGTAGTGATCATCGTGACCGTGATCGTGCCGAATGTGCTGTCGAAGATGAACGCGGATCCGTCGACGCTGCCATGGCCGACGCGCGTGGTGAGGGGCTTTGCGGGCTTTGTGGGGACGTACTGGGTGGTGCTGGTGCTTGGCGGGATCGGGGCGGTGGTTGGCGCGGGGCGTCTGTATGCGCAGCCGGGGTTCCGGTTGTGGTTTGATCGAACACTGCTGAAAGTGCCGCTGCTGGGGCGTGTTTTGGCGGACGTGGCGGTGTCGCGGTTCACACGGACGCTGGGGACGTTGGTGTCGGCGGGGATTCCGGCGGTGGCGGCGCTTCGCGTGACGCGGGGGACGCTTGGGAACAAGGCGATGGAGTCGGTGATCGAGGAAGTGTGCGAGAAGGTGACAGGGGGCGCGACGCTGGCGGAGCCGATGGAGCGTTCGGGGTACTTCCCGCCGATGCTGGTGCAGATCATCAACCTGGGGGAGCGGTCGGGTCGTCTGGACGCATTGCTGAACCAGGCGGCGACGGCGTTCGAGGAACGGACGGAGATGTCGATCAAGCTTTTCCTGACGGCGTTGCCGCCTTTGCTTGTGGTCGTGCTGGCGGGTGTTGTGGGATTTGTGATCATGTCGATTCTGTTGGCCTTGCTGCAGATGCAGGAGAGCATTCGATGAAGCGTTCGAAGCGAGTGTCGCGAGCATTCACGATCGTGGAAGTGATCGTGATCATTGTGATCATCGGTGTGATTGCCGCGGCGGTGGCGCCGAGGCTTCTGTCGAGGATCGGTCAGAGCAAGCAGAGCATGGCGAAGGTGAACGCCTCGTCGCTGGCGAACGCGCTGCGGACGTACATGGCGGACTGCGGGACGCCGGAGAGCGGCGCGACGCTCGACATTCTCCTGTCGCGGCCGAGCAACGTGGCGGAGGATGCGTGGAAGGGGCCATACGTGGAGAGCGCGGAGGCTCTGCTCGATCCGTGGGGGACACCTTACGAGCTGGTGATCCCGGGGCGGAAGAACGCGAGCTTTGACATCGTGAGTTACGGCGCGGACAAGGCTCCGGGCGGGTCGGACGAGAACGCGGACGTGGTGATGCCCTGAGGCGAGCATGAGGCGCGGCGTTGCGAGCCTGAGCGGGTTCACGATGATCGAGTTGATCGTCGTCGTGGTGATTTTGTCGGCGGTGGCGTTCGCGATAGTGCCGCGTGTGGTGGGGAACGAGGAGCGGGCGGCCGAGGCCGAGGTGCGCAAGGTCGAGAACTTTCTGACGAGCGTGGCGACGCGAAGCGTGCTGAGCGGGCAGGCGATGGCGATCGTCCTTGAGGAGGGTCGACTTTCCGCGCAGACGCTGCGGGCGATGGGAGACGCCGCCGACTTCACGCAGGAGCGGCGGTGGATCGAGGATGGGCTGATCATCCCGATCCGGTTGGATCGGGTGGAGGTTTCGGATGTGATCGCGGGATCGGCGCCGGTGAAGCCCGGGGAGTTCCGGATCGACATGCCCTCAGGGGCGGCGAGGCCTTCGGTGTCGCTTCTGCTGGAGAGCGAGCGGACGGGCAAGTCGTGGCGGGTGGACCTTGCATCGGACGCTGCGAGGGCGTACAGCGTCGCGATGGGTCAGGGGGAGAAGTTGACGCCGATCGGTCGTGGCTCGGTGGACCTTGACGACGCGGGACTGACGGAGACTCCTTGGTAACGATGAAGCGGGTACATGGCCAATCCGGGATCGCGCTGGTGGACATCGTGGTGGGCACGGTGCTTCTGGCGATCACGATCGCCGTGCTGCTGGGGCTTCTGTCGCGAGCGACGGCGAACCAGACCCTTGGCGAGCAGATGCAGACGGCGGCGATGCTGATCGACGAGCAACTGAACCTGGTGCTGGCGCGAGGGCCGGACAATTACGCGGCGCGTTTCCCGGCGGAGGGTGTCTTTGAGCCGCCCTTTGACGGGTTCCAATACCGGCTGACGTTCGCGGGAGGTTCGAGCGGGGATCCGTATCGAGTGACGGCGACGGTGCTGTGGTCTGCGGCTGGCCGCCCCATGTCGGCCTCGGTGGAGACGCTGATCGCTCCGCGGCTCGGAGAGAACACGGACCCCGATCGTGCGCCGCAGCAGGCGGTGGAACGGACGGTGGGCCAATGACCACCCGGCGAGGATTCACGCTTGTTGAGTTGATCGTTGCCGTGGTGGTCGGCGCGATCGTTGCCGGTTCAACGACGGCGGCGGTAACGGGATTCATGCGGGCCAAGTCAAGGGCGACGGCTCGCCACGACGCGTTCCGCCGTGCGGAGACGGCGGCGAGCCTGATCGCGGCCGATCTTCAGGTGGCGGCTCGCGAGCGGGATCTCGTCGCGGCGACCGTGTATCTCACGGAAGGGGCGAACGGCCCGTACGCGGCGGACCAGTTGCTGGTGTACGCGAGGTCGCTCGAACCGGTGCGGGGGCTGATCGATCAGCCCGAGGGGGGCGACCGCGAGGTGCAGTACAAGCTGTTCCCCGCGTTGGACGGCTCGGCGGGCTACGTGCTGTGGCGGCGTGTGCAGGCTGTGCCGGACGATTTCGGGGACGCTGGGGGCGTGGCGACGCCGATGGTGGAGGGGATCCAGTCGCTGAATCTCCGCGGGATGGACGCTCAGCAGTGGTACGAGTCTTGGGACTCGGATCTGCAGGGGTATCCGCACGCGGTTTCGGTGCAGGTGACCGCGACATCGGAGGATGGTCAGGTAACGGCGACGGTTCGTCGCGTGGTCGCGTTGGATCGAACGCCGCTGCCGACTTCCGCCCCGGAAACAACGGAGAGCCAGACGCCCGCCGAGGGCTCGACAACGCCGGCCACGGGAGGCGGGGGTACCGGGACGGGCACGGGTGGTACCGGGGGCAGCGGTGGGGGCGGAGGAATCGCTCTGCCGCCCGGTGGAGGTAGGCCGCCGGGGGGCGGGGGTGGTGCTGGCAGCGGTGGTGGTGGGGGCGGAAATCGAGGCGGAGGCGGCGGTGGGAGCAACCGGAGTGGTGGCGGCGGTTCCGGCGGCGCGGGAGGTGGCCGATGAACCAGCGAGCTTCCGCTGGCTTTGCCACGCTCCTTGTGCTGTGGGTCGCGGCGATTGCGTCCGTGATCATGGTCACGGTTGAGGCGATCTCGGCGACGCAGGCTGTGGCGGGTCGAGAGGCTCTCGCTCGCGTCCGGGCGGCATGGGCGGCACGGGCGGGTCTGGAGTTCGCCATCGCGAGGGCAGAGTTCGACTCGCTCAATCCGAGCACCTCGAGCGTGTTCGCACTTTTCGATGACTTGGCCGCCTCCGGCGAGGGAAGGCTGCAGGATTCGGCGTGGAGGCTGAGCTACACGGACCAGGACGGCGATCGTCTTGGCGTTCGAGACGCCCACGAGAAGATCAACCTGAACATCGCGACGGCGGCGCAGTTGGCGCTGCTGCCCGAGATGCCCGAGGACGGTCCTGATTCTGTGGCGGACTGGATCGACGCCGACGACGACACTCGACCGCTGGGCGCGGAGCGATCTTTCTATCAGTCTCGGCTGTACGGGTACAAGCCTCGGAACGGCCCGTTCAAGTCCGTTGCGGAGTTGGAGCTGGTGGTGGGGATGTCGGCCGAGGTGGTTCGCGGGGAGGATTGGAATCTCAACGGGCGACTGGACCCCAACGAGGATGATGGCGACCTCTCCTGGCCGCCGGACAACGCCGACGGGAGACTTGACGCGGGGCTTTCGGCGTATCTGACGACGGCGAGCGTTGATGGGGGGCTTGGGGTGTCGGGCGAGCCACGGCTTGATCTCGCGACAGCGACGGCGGCGCAGGTGGTTCAGCGGCTCGGGGTGGACGCGTTGCAGGCGCAGGTGATCGCGGGGTACGGCGCGTCGAGCGGCGCGACCCTGACGACCTTTATCTCCCGGACGCTGCGGCAGTTGGCGTCGACGGCGGGTCTTGATCAGGCGTCCTCGGCGGCGGTGAGGAACCTGGACCGCGAGCAACTGGGAACGCTGCTCAATGAGTGCGTGATCGGTGATGCGTCGGGGGGCAAGCCCGGCAAGCTGAACATCAACACGTGCGACGCGGAAGTGCTGGAGTACATCCCGGAGATCACCCCGACGCTGGCGGATGCGATCATCTTCGAGCGTTCGGGGCGTCCCGACGGGTTTCGCTCGGTGGCGGATCTGTTGGATGTGCCGACCATGAACAACCAGCGACTGGCGCGCGTCGCGCAGTTTCTGGACGTACGCTCGAATGCGATCATCGTGTCGTCCCGAGGTCGGGACTCGAAAACCGGGATTGAAGTGGAAATCGTCGCGACGGTCGATCGTTCGACCATCCCCGCGGTGATCACGGAGTTGCGCACGCAATGAGCCAGGGACGGACAACCAGCACGGCAAGCCCGGCGAAGGGGCTGCAGAACGTGGCGGCGCTCTGGGAGCGTGGCGGGGCGGTGCGTGTGGTGGTGGTCGCGCCCGGCGCGACGGCATCGCTCGTTGAGGCGTTCGACGCGGAGAGCATCGAGCAGGCACGGACTCGCCTGACCGCGGGGAAGGTGAGCCGGGTGGTGCGGATCGCCTCCGGCGGAGAATGCGTGGCGAAGATCGAGAAACTCCCGGAGGCGACGGGGCCCGAGCTTGACGCGGCGATCGATCTTCTTGCCGAGGCGGTCCTGCCAGAGGACGCTCCGAAGCATCGTCGGGCCGCGGCCCGCGTGGAGACCCCCGCTGGGCCGGCCGTGCTCGCGACAGCGTGGCATGGGAAAGCGCCGGAAGAACTGGAAGGACTCGACGAGCGATGGATGAGCGAGCCGGCGGCGTTGATGCTGGCCTTCGGCGGGGAGTCCTCGGTGTCGATCTCGCCTGATCGAGCAGGCGGCTCGCTGGTGGTGGTCGCGGCCGGCGCGTCGCGGACGGTTCTCCGCTGCACAAGGCTTGACCCGGTGGCGACGGATCGCTGGGATGCGGCGGTCTCCGGCGCGGCGGCGGCGGCGGGCGTCGCGGGGATGCCGATGCCCACGACGGACGAGGTTTCTTCCTCGGCGAGCGGAGACGGGCTGCGGGAGATTCTCTCCGGAGTGCCGAGGGATCGCGGCTGGCTGGCCAAGTACGCGGTGCCCGCTGCGGCGGCGGCGCACGCCGCGTCGGGCGGCCGGCTGGCGGGGATGACGGGCAGCGAGGGCGCTGGGCACGAGCCGATGGTTCTGCGGCTGGCGACCTGGCTTTCGTACCCGGGGAACGCGGTGGCGCTCTTGGCGGGGAGTGTGGCGGTGATGCTGCTGGCTCCGCCGCTGCTGGCGGGGGCCCGTGCGGGAATCCTGCACCTGCGGTCCGGCGAGTATCGCGAGGCACAGACGCAGCGGACGGAGCTCTCGAAGCAGGCGGGACTTTACCAGCAGTTGGAGGAGACCCGCTGGCCGATGACGAAGCTGTGGGCGGATATCTCCAATGCGACGCCTCAGAACGTCGTGATCGAGACCATGACGATCGAGCGAGAGGGCACGCGCGGATTGACGCTTCGCGGACGAGCCGACTCGAGCGCGGACCTCGTTCTGCTCCAAAGGAATTTGAACAGTACGGGCGTGTTCGCGAACGTGCAGATCGGTCAGTCGGAAACGACGGGTGCAAGCACGAGCTTCACGCTTCAGGCGGCGGTCATCGGGCCGACGGTGGCGTCTCGTCGGATCGATGACTTTGCCAAGGAGACGCTTCAGGCTCGGCTGTACAAGAACGGCGCGAGGCCCGCGCCGCGCGGCGAGAGCGAGCCGCAACCCGCCGATGCCGAGCCGATGGACGAGGACGCACCACCGGCAAGGGGAGTCGAGCAGGCCGGCGGCGGTCGAACCACGCCCACCAACGGTGGTGTGGCGGGTGAGCAGACGCGGCCGGTCGAGCCCCGCGGCACGCGAGGGAGCGAGGTTCCGGCAGCGCTGACCGACGAACAGATCAAGGCGATGGACCGCACGGCGGCGACCCGCGAGTGGGCGGCGAGGCTGAGCGCGTCGAGGAACGCGAAGGACCCTGCGGACAAGGCCAGACTGACCGAGGAAGCCGCCAAGCTGAGGGCGAGGATGGACGAGCTCAATCGCGGGGGTGGATCATGAACGCATTGAAGGCATGGTTTGCTTCGTTGCCGCGTGCCGGGCGCTGGTCCGTGCTGGCGCTTGTCGGGCTGGTCGCGTACTTCGGGATCGCCGAACCGCTGATCGATCGCTGGAACGTGTGGTCGTTGAAGGCCGACAGCACGGAGGCGGAACTTCGAAAGTGGGTGGAGGACGCGAGCGCACGCAAGCAGGCGGCGGAGCGGGTGGAGCTCGGTGTGCGGACGTTCGGCACGGTGAACAGCCCGACAACGCTCGCGCAGGCGTCGCAGGCACTGCTCGATCGGATCGGGAAGGTGGCCAAGGCGAGGAACGTCAGCGAGTTCGAAGTCGCGGAACGGGGGCTTGATTTGCAGCGTGGGCCGCTGTCGGCGACGCTGCCCCGCGGGATGAAGGTCCGGAAGATCATCCGGCAGGTGTCGTTCGTCGCCTCACCGGACACGGTGGCGGGGGTGCTGTCGGACCTTGAGAAGTCTCCCGAGGTTTCTTCGGTGTCTCGCGTGTTTGTGCAGAACGCCCAGGCGACTGGAGGGGCGAGGTCATCATCGACCACGACCGGGCGGGTGGTTCGGGCGACGCTCAGCGTGGAGACATGGGCGCTGGTTTCGGATGATCGGCGTGCGGAAGGAGGCGCGTCGTGAAGCGATGGACGCTGCAGGATGCGTTGTCGGAGGGTGCTCGCCGGGTGCACGGCGTGGGCGTGCTGGCGATCGGGGCGGCCGCGCTGGCGGGGGTTGTCGTGGTGGCGTCGCTCTGGCCTGTGGGGCGGGCGTTGGTGATGCGTGCGAGCGCCGATCCGGTGCCATCGCCGAATGTGGAGGCCGAGTCAAAGCGGTACGCGCAGGCCTCGGAAGGTCACGTCGCGGCGATTCGCGGGCGTTCGCTGTTCTTCGTGCCGCCGCCGCCGCCCGTCACGATCGCGGAACGTCCTCGTCCGACGCCTCCGCCCGCACCGCCGAGGCCCGTCGAGCCGCCGAAGCCGACGATCTACACCGGCCCGGCGATTCAGGCGATCGTGTTCGACACGGTCTGGCTTGCGGACGGGAAAAAGATCCGGCTCGGTGAGGCGGCGAAGGATGATCTGGCGTTGCTTAGGATCGACGGCCCGTGGGGCGCACGGATCGCGTATCGCGGCGCAGAGTTCGACGTGCCGTTCTTTGACCGAGATCGGGTGATCTACCCGGCGGCGGGCGCGCCGGCGACGAAGTCCGAGACGCCGACTCCGACCACCCCGCCCGCAGAAGCCAAAGAGGAAAGCCCGAAGGGCACGCCCGCGGCGCCCGGTGCCGAAGGTGCGGCGGGCTCGGGTGGGGCTTCCCCCACGGGCGACCCCAAGCCGGCGGATGCGCCGTCGGAAGAAAGCAAGCAAGAGACCAAGCCTGCCGAGCCCACGCCGGCGGAGCCGAAGAACCCCTGAAGGATCGAGCATGAGCAATCGGAAGACATCTCCTCTCGCCCCCGCTGCGCTGTTGCTCTCCGCCGGATTGGCGGCGGCGGCGTTCTCTCAGCCCGGGCAGTCGCCGCCGGCATCTCCCGCGGCCGAGCCGAAGTCGGAGACCCGTCCCCCCCGCGGCGGGCCGCTGAATCGTCGTGTGCTGGACGGCAAGCCGACGGTGCTGGCGTTCAAGGCGGTGAAGGTCGAGGCGCTCGTGCCCTTCATCGTGGAGTCGACGGGTAAGGTGGTTCTGCCGCAGCCCGAGGTGATGAGCCGCACGATTACGGTGCTCAACGACGAGCCGATCCCGCGGGATCGGGCGCTCGATCTTGTCTTCCTCGCGCTGCAGCAGGCGGGAGTCGCCGTCGTGGAGACCGCCGACACGATCTCGCTGCGCGACATCAACGACATGCGCAAGCAGGACGTTCCCGTGGTCGGATCGGAGGTCTCACTCGCGGAACGCACTGACCTTGGAACGGTCATCGAGAAGGTCTTCGCTCTGAGCAACTCCTCGGCGGAAAACGTCGGCGCGATCGTGAAGGAGTCGCTGCCCGATTACGCCAAGATCAATGTCGACAAGTCGTCGAATCAGATCGTCGTGCTCGGGAACATCGGGCTGCTCCAGCGCATCGAGCGGCTTGTCAAGAATCTCGATCGGCCTTCGACGGCCGCCCTGAGCACCGAAACCTTCAGGCTCCGCTTTGCCGATGCGGACGCCGTCGCTCAGAACATCCGTGACCTCTTTGCCGCCGACACCCGCAACACGGGCGGGAACAACAACCAGAACAATCCGTTCGCGCAGATTTTCGGCGGCGGTGGCCGCGGCGGCGGCCAGGGCGGCGGGAACCAGGGTGGCGGCGGGCGCGGCGGCGGTGGAGGCGGAGGAAACCCGGGCGGGGGAGCATCGCAGCCGGCCGGGGGCAATGACCCGGGCGGCTTCCTCTCCGGGGCTCTTCGAGTCTCCGCGAACAAGCAGCAGAACTCGCTGACCGTGGTCGCGGAGCAGCAGGTGCTCGACCAGATCCGCAAGCAGATCGAAGAGCACTGGGACAAGCCCCTCCCCGAGGAGGCGGTGATCCCCAAGGTCTACGACCTCAAGAATTCCGACCCGGTCAAGGTCCGTGATCTGCTCGAAGGTCTGTTCGGCCGCGGCGGGGCAACGACAGGAGGGAACCAGGCCTCGTCGCAGTCTTCACAAGGCGTCGGGCGTCTTGCCGGAAAGTTCTCCTTCCAGGCGATCCCCGAGGCGGGAAGGCTGGTTGTGGTCGCCAAGAGCCCCGACAACATCGCCGTGATCGACCGGATCATCGCGGATCTTGATCAACCGCAGACGGCGGGACTTCCCCAGATCATCGAGCTCAAGCACGCCTCGGCCGAGGAACTGGCGGAACAGTTGAACACGCTGCTCGCGCAGGACGGCACACTGGCGTCGATTCGTCGTTCGGCGAGCGGGCTTTCGACCAGCGAGGCCTCGGCGAGCCCCTTCGCCAGCGATGGGACGACGACGAACGAGAACGCGGCGAACACGCAGACCACGGCGGATTCCATCGCGTTCTGGTGGCAGCGGTCCCGCCCGCCGACGGACCGGACAGCGGCGAGCAACCTCATCGGGACGGTCCGCATCGTGCCCGTTTGGCGTCAGAACGCGTTGATGGTGCTCAGCCCGCCGGAGTATCGCTCGGCGGTGCTCGATATGGTCGCTGCGCTCGATCGGCCCGGGAGGCAGGTGCTGATCTCCGCCGTGATCTGCGAGATTTCGTCGGAGGACGCGACGGCCCTCGGGCTGCGTTGGTCGAGCCAGAACATCACTCCCGCCAACGCGGACAACTCGATCAGCATCGGCGCGGGCACGGAGAACACGAAGAACAACTTCCTTCCCGGGCTGTTCGATACTTCGACTCTTTCGGCCGACGCCAATCTGAACCTGATCCTCCAGGCGCTGAACGAGAAGACCGCGGTGAACATCATGTCCGAGCCGCGGATCTTCACCTCCGACAACCAGGAGGCCTCGTTCTTCGACGGCAAGGACATTCCCTTCGTCAACGACCAGACCGTGAACCAGGTCGGACAGACAACCGCGTCATTCGACTATCGCGCGGTGGGTATCCAGCTGCGGGCCCGCCCGCGGATCACCGTCACGGGCGACATCGATCTGCAGGTCAATCTCCAGCTCGCGTCGATCGCCCCGGGCGAGACGGTGCAGGGCGCGCTCGTCGTGGATCGCCGCGAAACGACCACGCACCTCATCATGAAGGACGGGCAGACGGTCGTGATCTCGGGCATCCTGCGTCAGGAAGACAACGACATCGTCCGCAAGATCCCCCTGCTCGGCGATATCCCGCTGCTCGGCGAGCTGTTCAAGAGCCGCGAGAAGAGCGTCGTGGACAAGGAACTGCTCGTCTTCATCACGCCTCGTGTCGTTGGATCCACGGAGCAGCTCCCGGACGTGATGAAGCCAGAAACGCAGCGTCTGGAAGAACTCCGCAACGAACTCGATCGAGCCCGTGGGAAGGAGAAGCCCTAAATGGTGCGGCGAGGCCACGCCGTCCTGGCGCTGAGTCTGCTGCTTGGACTCGGTGCGTGCGTGACCGAGACCAAGCCCGCGTCCCGCGGGGCGGTCCGTCGGCCTCCTCCACCGCCGTCGGGAGAGCGCCCTCCCGCACTGCCGGAAGGACCGATCGCCACTCCCGCCGCCGGCCGCACGGAGACATTCCGGGCGAGCGTGGCGATCCGACCTCGCGGGGTCGTGCCGTATGACGGGATGGTTCTTCCGTTGATCTCCCCCGACGGCCGATTCCTCGCGACACAGTCGGGAATGCCGCCGACGTGGGCGACGCTTCTGGCACAACCCTCGAGCGAGCCCCCCACGGGCCTTCGGATCGGTGTCTACGACCTCTCGGCGCCAGGGCTTTCAGAGTTGCCCTCGGCCGAGCCGATTCCCGAAGGCGTCATGTTGGGTCGTTCGTGCGATACGACGGGATATCTCGTGGAGTGGCCTCGGCCCGATGGTTCACGCTGGATCGGAAAGGCCTCGTGGACCAACTCCCGCGTGTCTTGGGTCGCCCAAGGAAGCGAAGTGAACGCCCATGGAGTGCTCTTGCCCGGCGGGGGCGTGGCGTACACACGCCGTTCGACATCCTCCCCGGTGACCGAGCTTGTGGTTCGCTCGCCGTCAGGAGGAATGGCGGCGCTCTCGGAGCCTAACGCCGCGTTTGCCTTGCCCGTGGCCCTTGGTTCGCCCGATCTCCTGGGCGTGTTTCTCATCAATCCGCAGGGCATCGACCTCCTGGTGGTGCGTCTCGATCCAATGATGCCGAAGTTCGGCGGCGTCGTGATCCGCCGACAGATCTCCCGGGTGCCGGATGTGGCGTTGGCCTTCCAGTGCGTCGCGATGCTGCAGACGCCCCCTCCGCCGCAGGAAACATCAGACGGCGACGTCTTCCTTTTCCTGAGCCCGAACGTGTCGCGGATGGTCGAACTGCAGATCCCGTCGGGTCGGACGTCGCTGCTGCCCGAGCGGTCTGTGGCGGCGGTCCGTGCGCCGTCATTCGCCGGAGCCGGGTATCTCGTGACGACGCCCGAGGGGCTCGTGTTCTCGGCGGATCCGGACGGCGACGGCGGGGGGGATGTGACCGCGAGACCACCGCCCGCCCGACTGTTCGACACGCCCCACATCCCGAGAGTGACCCGATCGGCCGATCGGCCGGCGATGCTGATCGGCCCTGTGCCCGGATCGACACCCAGAATTCAGGTGATCGAGCTGTTGCCCGCCGAGCCCCAGCCCGTTCCCCGGGGCTGATCGCACGCCCGCCGTGAGGCAGAAAAATGAACACGGGGCCCGAAAGGACCCCGTGCTCTGCGTGTCGACGCTGCCGCGTCGTGGAGAACCCTTAGCAGCCGACCTCGAAGGCCTGGACGTAAGCGTCGAAGTCGAAGAAGTCGGCGAAGCCGTCGCCGTCGAAGTCGGCGCGGACGCCGCCCGCCTCGAACTCGGCCACATAGGAGTCAAAGTCGAAGAAGTCGACGAACCCGTCGAGATCGAAGTCAGCGGTGCAGGTCCCGAGGATCGAGTAGAACTCGGCGAGATCGTCCGCGTTCACCCGCAGATCGCCCGTCAGGTCGCAGGAGAGGTCGATGTCCGCGGCGGTGACAAGGTCGGCCCAGACGCCGCCGTTGCGAGCGCCGCGGTTGATGTTGTCGATGAGGTAGAGCAGGTCGGTGGCGTTGATCACGCCGTCGGCCCCCACGGGAGCCCACCCGCGGGCGATCGTACCGGCGGCGTTGGCAAGGTCGGCACGGCTATCGCCGTTCTGGTAGGACGCGCCGGTGCTCTTGACCGTCCCGAAGAAGTTCCCGCCGAATGCGGCATCGACGGCGGTGAACCCGGCCTTGCGGTCGAGCGAGCCGGCTACCAGGTGCAGCCCGTCGGCCCAGTAGCGGACGTCGGCGGCGTTGAAGTTACCGTCGCCGTTGAAGTCCCCGAGGATCTCGATCACCACCTGCTGCCCCGCGCCGGAGCCGAAGATGCCATCGGGAGCATTCCAGACCGGGCCCCCGTGACGCTGACGCCACGCCGCGATCATGCCGGGAACGTCGGCGGCAGAGCGGAGCCCATCTCCGTTGAAGTCGCCGGCGATCTTGTTGCGCTGCGAGAGAACCGCGCCGTAGACGACCGAGGAGCCGTCCTGGGCGAGGTAGGAGGCGCCGTTGACGACGCCGTCGGTGTATGTGATGCCCGAGCCGGAGGAGCGGGTGGGCACGCGCCCGGCGGTGGTCGTGTTAAAGGAGGCGAAGAGGGCGTTGGCGAGGCGGTTGTTGGACCGGGTGTATGCGTTGAGGGCGGCGTTGTAGTTGGGGTTCACGTCCATCTGCGTGGGGAGAATCGCGTTGTGCACTCGCACAAGGCTTTCCGGGAGCACAAACTGCGTCGCGGCGAGCTCGCCGGGCATGAAGTCGTTGTTCGGATCACCGCCCGGCGTGGTCACGAAGTCTCGGATCGACGCGGTGATGTTGTTCAGGTACGCGGCGGCGTAGGGGTTCCGCATCCGGGGGTTCGTGTTGCCAGGCTGCCCGCCGACCTCGGCCTGGTTGAGGGGGTCGCCGATGGAGGCGAGGACGGCAGGGCCGCCGATGTTGTACTTCGCGTCGAGCACGTTGTCGATCGTGGGGCGGTGGAAGAGTCCGTCGTCGGCATACTCGCCCGCATCACTGCGAACCGCGAGGATCTCGATCGCGGCCTGGGTGAGCCATGAGCCGGTTCCCGAGCCCGTCACGCCGCGCTCCGCACCGGCATAGCCCACCGCGAGCCGGTGCTGCCGCACCGCACGTTCCGCATTGGAGTTTCCGCCCTTGTTTCCCGGGACGAAACGGGCTCCCAGGAAGTCCTCGGCCGTAGCGGTGGAGGGCAGTTCCGGACGCCCGCCGACGTTGTCGCCGCCGCCCCAGGCGGGGTCGATCCCGATGCAGTTCATGAAGGCGTTTCGTGTGCCCGACCCGACGTCTCGCGTGACCGCGACAAGGTTCTCGCCGCTGGGAAGGCGACCTGTGACGAAGAGGTGCTGAAGCTGGGTCATGGTCATCTGCTGGTAGCCCGTGCCCAGGCTTGTGATCGCGGCGATCGGGGCGTACGCCAGAGGCGTGTCGAAGATCGTGTTGCCGTCGGGCG
>ERZ1066130.303-NODE-303-length-20924-cov-16.719824_pt1 | contig 20924 bp, 15 predicted proteins | sample MGYA00382777_ERZ1066130 | MGnify/ENA primary metagenome ERZ1066130 (study PRJEB33369, sample SAMEA5778360) | biofilm metagenome | biome: Industrial cooling water; feature: Water cooling tower basin; material: Biofilm | place: United Arab Emirates | collected...
CGTTGACGCGGATCACGAATCGAACACCCTGAGCCGCAAGCGTCGCATCGGCGTTTGCGGGGCTCGCGGCTCCGGTCATGAACGCCCGCGCATCGCCAACACCCGCGTTCTCCCACGCCGACGGCGTCCAGAACTGGTGACACGCCAGGCCCACGACCAGACCCAGCAGCACGCCCAGCAACACCTTGATTGGTCCGCTCATCCCGCCAGCCTAACGCGCCGCGATGTCGCGTACCATCCCCGCTCGTTCTGCTCGCGTGCCATCACATCGGCGAGCCGAGGACCTCCCGCCGCTCACTATTCTCGCGACGATTCCGACCGCCCCCAGATGTCCGCCGCAACGCTCATAACGCTCGCCCTGCTCCTCCTCGTCGCCGCGGCGATGTCCGCCTACTGGATCGCGGTCAACGTCGAGCTCTGGTGGTGCATCCGCAAACTCCCCACCGCTCGCGACGGCACGGCCCTCGCCGACGCGCGAGACCCAGCCAAACCATGGCCGACGCTCTGCCTGATCATCCCCGCGCATAACGAGGCACGCTCGATCGCGACCGTCGCACGCTCCCTGATCGCACAGGACTATCCGCATCTCCGTGTCGTCTTCGTGCTGGATCGCTGCACAGACGACACCGAATCCGTCCTCCGCGGCCTTCTTGCCGACGACCCCCGATTCACAATCCTCCTCAACGACTCCTGCCCACCCGACTGGGCTGGCAAGGTCAACGCCGTCTACTCCGCCGTCGAACGCACCGAGTCCGCGCGAACCGCCGACCTCCTCGCCTTCGCCGATGCGGATACCGAGCTCGATCCGCGCTGCCTCCGCGCCTGCGTCGCGCTACTGGAGCACAGAAACCTCGACCTGCTCAGCCTCATGAGCACGCTCAGTTGCGAACGCTGGTTCGAACGGCTCATCCAGCCCGCGGCCGGCTACGAACTGCTCCGCCAGTTCCCCCCTCGCCGCGTCAATCGCGACGTGAGCCCCCGCCCCATCGCCAACGGCCAATTCATGCTCTTCAGGGCCAGCAGTTACCGCGCGATCGGCGGTCACAAAGCCGTTCACACCGAACTCCTCGAGGACATCGCGCTCGCGAAACTCATCGCGCGCACGGGCCATCGCGGCGGCTTCCTCCTTGCTTCCGGGATGCTCGTCTGCCACATGTACGACAGCTTTCGCGGCTTCGTCGACGGTTGGAAACGCATCTATGCCGAGATGGCCCATCGCCGACCTCGCCGACTCCGCAAGTACGCCCTGCAACTTCTCCTGACCGAGACCCTCCTCCCCGCCGGAGCGATCGCCGCGGGCATCCTCGGCACGACGCACGCCATCACCCACTTCTCCGCCAACACCGAAGCCCCACTCTGGCACGGGATCCTTGCCACCGTCTGCGGCATAACGGGCATCGCCGGCGTGATCGCGTGGCTCAGCGCCCTGATCCGCGGCAGCCTCTGGGCCCGTACGCCGATCTGGGTCGGCCTCCTGCAGCCCTTCGGCGCCCCCGTTGTCGTCCGAATCCTCTGGTCCGCCGCCAGAGACCTCGAGGCTCGCGTCCCGATCCGCTGGGCCGGCAAGGCCTATGTCCGCGAACCTCGCTACGAGGGCGACCGCACACTCCGCGACCTCATTCTGGGGCCTCGGGGCTGATCCCCGTCGCCGCGCCTCCTGAAGGCTCACGCCCCGAACCCCGGCCGCGCGAAACCTTCGCCGTTGAGCCCCCTAAACTTGTGTATGAAGGGTTCCGGGCCGCTGGGCCAGATCTCGCCATCTGTCGCGCTGGGGTGCAGCCTGCTGCTGCACGCTGGCGCGTTCGTTGCGCTGCGCCAGGCTCCGCCAACGACCCTCGACGCCCGATCCCAGAGCATTCTCGGCGATGAGGATGCGCCGTTCGTACTCCTCCCAACCGCTCCTCAAGAGCCCCAGCCCCAGCCCCAGACCCAGACCGCTCCCCGCGTGGCCGACTCCGAGCCGCCGGCACCGCAGACGCTTGTCGAGCGTCCGCCGCCCGCGTTGCGTCCCCCAGCCCCTCAGCCCACGCTCGCTCGCACCGTCGAGCCTCCAAACCCGCTCCGCCCGGTCGAACTCGGTCAGGCCGACGGCACACCCGGCAGCACCGACTGGATCGCGTCCAACGCGTCCGGGCTGCACAGCGCGATGCTCGCCACCGACCAGGCCGGCCTGACCCGCACGCCCGGTGCCTCTCGCCCGCCGAGCGCATCCGCCCCACCCGCGGCACCCCCGGCACCCGCCGCGAGCGAACCGCCCGACGCCGCGCCAGCCGAGACCGCGGCAGCATCGCGCGATCAATCGGCACCAGCCCCAACCCCGCCCGCCGCGTCGATGACGCCAGAGAGTGACGCGGCGACTCGTCCCGCCGAGCGCGCGTCGACAGGGCCGGAGGTCGATACCCGCGCCTCGACCGACCCAACCGCCACGCCGCCCTCGCCGCAGTCCGTGCCCGATTCCAAGTCCCCCTCAGATCCCTCGCCCGCCGCGAGTTCCGACACGCCGAAGCCCGCGGCGGCTTCCTCCCCACTCCCCACTCTTGCCACGCCCCCCACGTCGCCCCCTGAGGCAGGCTCTGGCGTCGAGCAGCCCTCGGCGAGCGAGCCTCAACCAGGCACTGGCGACCGTTCCACGCCCGCTCCAGTCGCGGCCTCGATGCCGCCGAACCCGGATGCGTCGGCGATCGGCCCGGAGTCGATCCGCTCCGCTGGCGAGCAACAACCGACGCCACCACTTCCCGGCCCCGGCCCCACGGCCGCGGAGCCATCGCCGCGGCCGACGACCGTCGAACCCCCGAGCGCCCCGATCGCGCCGCCCCCGCCTCCGCCCGCTTCAACTCCGGCCTCGCCCGAGTCTCGCCCTGCCGCGACCCTCGGCACGGAGCCGACGCCCGGGCTCGCCACCACCACGCCGGACCTGATCCTCACCCCCTCGCTCACCGGCACGCCGCGGCCGGCTCAGCCCGCCGGCCGACCCGCCGCCGCGCAGCCCACAAGCGCATCCCCGCCTTCGCCCGCCGCGACTCCATCAACCCCCAATGGCCCGCAAGGGAACGCCGGCGCGCAGTCGGACCGAGAGGTCGATCCGACCAGCGCCATCCGTCGCGGCGAGTTCCGCAACGGGCGCGTCAATGTCGGCCGCGGCTTGGAACTCCGCCCGCTCCAGCGCCCCGAGTTCAGCCTTCTTGCCCGCACGCTCGCCTCACCCGCCTCACCGATCGTCGAGATCCACATCCGCAAGTCGGGCCAGATCGCCGACGTCAAGATCATCCGTTCCAGCGGCTATCCCGTGGAGATCGACGAGCCCATCCGCAACGCCATCTTCTTCTGGCGTGCGAGCGGCGACGAACTCGCCAGCCTCTCCGACGATCCCGATGCCCGGTTCGTCGTTCGGCTGACTTTCAACCTGCGCTGACCCGTCACAGAGCCGCGGAGCCCCAGCACGCACCTAGGACCTGGCGATGGAGCACTGCGCGGCCACGCGCATGGTTCTGGATGCGGATCATCGTTGAAATATGCGATCTCGCGGATGCTCAAGCCCCCGGACGCGGGTCCGCGTCAGCGTGCCTCTCGTGCTCGGCTTCATTCTGACCGCGCGGCCGGTCACCCGGCCCGCCCCGGCTCGCCGATCATCCCTGTCGAGCCCCCGACCAGAGCGTCGCCCCAAACTCCCCCGGCGCAAAGACTTGCAGGCCATCGTTCTCGAGCACCATCCGCACCTCATCGCCCGCCCGCACGTCATCCCGTGCAGCAACCCGCGCGACCAGCGGCGAACCGCCGCCGATGAGATCCGCATGAATGTCCATCTCCGAGCCCAGCGGCTCGACCACCCGCACACGCACGCGAAGCCCTGCGCCGCCGCTGACCTCCCCATCAACCACACGAAGCGATTGCGGCCGAATGCCCATGGTCGAAGGCCCCTTGGCACCACCGTACCCGCTCATCTGCACGCGCACGCCCTGCTCCCGGATCACAAAGCACGCCGTTGCCCCATCGCCCTCGATCTCACCATCGAGCATGTTCATCGGCGGAAGCCCGATGAACCCGGCGACGAACTTGTTCGCGGGCCGCCGGTACACCTCCAGCGGCGTGCCCGCCTGCTGGATCACTCCGCCGGCCATCACCACGATGCGATCGCCCAGCGTCATCGCCTCTTCCTGATCGTGCGTGACGTAGACCGTCGTCGTCCTGAGGCGCTGGTGCAGAGCCTTGAGTTCCGCTCGCGTGGTGACGCGCAGTTTCGCATCCAGATTGCTCAGCGGCTCGTCGAACAGGAACACGCTCGGCTCGCGAACGATCGCGCGACCGACGGCCACGCGCTGACGCTGGCCGCCGCTGAGTTCCGCCGGGCGACGATCGAGCAGCGGATCCAGCGCGAGTATTCGGCTGGCCTCGCGAACGCGCTTATCGATCGCGGCCTTGTCCACGCCGCGCATCGTCAGCGGAAACGCGAGGTTGCGGTACACGTTCATGTGCGGGTACAACGCGTAGTTCTGGAAGACCATCGCGATGTCGCGATCCTTCGGGTGCAAATCGTTCACGATGCGCTCGCCGATGCGGATCTCGCCGTCGGTGATGTCCTCGAGCCCCGCGATCATGCGGAGCGTGGTGCTCTTGCCGCAGCCCGAGCCGCCGACGAGCACGACAAACTCGCCATCGGCGATCTGGAGCGAAAAGTCCTTGACCGCCTCGAACGCCTTGGCGCCAGAGCCGTAGACCTTGCGGACACGATCAAGCAGCACACGACCCAAGGGCAGACTCCCGACCCGAACGGTCGCACACGCACGCCGCGGCGACGCCCAGGCGGAGCAAGTCTACACCAGCCCAACCAGAAGCACCCCGGTCGGACAAGCCGCCGCAACGCAGGAACTGATCGCATCCACGTCCCGAGTTGTTCACGATCCGAACCGCGGCCACATCGGGCTTACTTCAGCAGCCCGGCCTTTCGGCGAGCCTCGTCGATCTTCTCGCCCGGCGGCATCGGGTTCCGCGGGACAACGCGACGAGCGCAATGCGGACACTTCGTCTCGCCAGGCTTGCCCATGTAGTCGTTCACGAGCACCCATGTCGGCTCCGGCATCACCGAGCCGTCCTTATCCCAGAAGCACGGCTCAGCCGGGTACAGCGTGTCCCGGCCCGTCTTGGGATTGGTCCAAGGATGAACCTTGTCCAGCGGCAACGGGAATCGACGAATTACCTCGCCAGATTCGGCATCGATCACCGTCGTCGATGCGGATAAGGCACCAATGTCCGGCTCCCGCGAGAGCACCTGCCAGGCCACGACAGCGCCCGCAAGCAGAAGAGCCAAAAGCGCGCCGGCGAGCTTCAACATCTGGCCCGAATTGGTCTCGGAGGTGCTTCCCTTTGCTTTCGATGCAGACCGCGAAGAGCCATTCTGCCCGGAATGTGAAGCATCGTCTACAAGGGATGGCATCGTGCTGGTTCGGGTCTGAGGAGGCATTCTCAGCTCCAATATTCACTGCTTGTATCGGGCTGACGTAGCCGCTCCAGTCAGCGTGCGGCAATTCTACGCGCGGGGACGTAAAGCCCTAGCTAAAAACACTCTCCAACCACCATGCAACTCTGCGAGCCAATCTCCAGAAGGAACTCAGATAAGGGCCGCAGCGGCGTTAGCAGCCGTCAAAGAAAGAGGCGAAAAATGCATCGAAATCGCCGTTATCCAACTGCCCATCAGGTCCCCCAAGCGAAGTTCCGCCAAACAGCGGAAGTGTCTCACCATCAGTGCTGGCGATGTCCGCAACCATTTCTAGGCCAGTAAACGCAAGAATAAAGAAGGAAAAGTCCCCGTTATCTACGGTGCCATCTGGCCCACTGTCGCCGTCAGTGTTGGCCAAGTCCGCAACTGAGCACGGGGTCGGCGGATACAAGCCGGGCATCGCACTTGCCCCAAACAAAAGAGCAAGGCGATCCAACACTGCGACATCCACAATCATGTTTGCGAACAAGCGCGCCCAAGATGCATTCGGGGCGAGCTGTCCGACGTACCTCGTCCGAACGATTTCAACATCTACGAGATCAAACTTGCCGTTAGCATTCAAATCCAACGAAGCCGGCTCGAAGGATACTGCTAGGGTCGAAATTGGAACCGGCATCCCCGTCGGGACCGAGTAATCGACCACAGTAGTTCCGGACATATTGCTAACAAACGTACCGTCGCGAGTGCCGCCACCGTAAACTGTTGTTTGAGTCCCAGCCCCAGATCCAACTGAAACAAAGGTCCATCTATCTCTGGGCTCAACGCCCGGGAACAGACCTTCAAGCGGTCCAACGAGCGACACAGCGATAACCCGCAGGAACATGGGGCAAGCCGAAGGAGGCAACTCGATGATTGCAGATGCACTTGCTTGGGCTACGCCAAATCCACAAGGAAAACTGCACTGCGCACGATAGGCACCAACCCACTGATCAGTCGTTAGTAATCCGCCACCGGCGATGAGCTGCGCATTAATCTGAGGATCATCCGCTCGCCTCGCAATCTGCGGCCAGACTCCTGCCTCCGCACCCGCGTGGAGCCCCTCAGGAAAAGGCTCGGCTTCCAGCGTGTTGGCACCGGCACCTATGCGCCTCGGCTGAGCGGGTCCGAAGGAATCTGCTGCGCCACTGATGACTGCGCCCCCTCCTTCAATTCGACAACTTGAGTAATCTCCGAACGCAAAAGCGGCGACTACGCCGACGTCAGGAACGAAAGGCGGAGTAAGGCAGTCAGGATTAACGATCGCACCAACCGCTATACGAATCTTGAAATTCTCACTGCAGGGGGAGACAGGGATCCCAGCCTGAACACACGAACCCATCAAAAACAGGGAGCCAAAGCTAATCGCAGTCTTCATGCCTACTCTCCATTCGATAGGAACAATCGTACACGCAACCAAGTTAAGGCACCTTCGTCCCAGGCTGGAACAGCGCACCCCACTGGGCAAACGTGTCGGGCCAAGTCTGAGCCGCGCCCGAACCCGCTTCCATGGTCGTTCCGGACGGAAACCAGAAGTTCAGATTGGTCGCCTCGAAGTCATTCATGGTCTTGACCGCACCATCAAAGAAGGCAACGTTTCCAATAAACAGGGATCCCCTAGCGCTGCCCGCGGAGACCTCGTTGCCCGAACCGCCTGTCGTGGTCGCGCTTACCCGGGTTCCACCGTGACGGAACGCGAATCGCCGCGGGTCGGTGACCGCACCGAGATTGACACCGATCGACCAGCTCCGGTCAAGTGACCGATTGTCGCGGAGCCAAGGCCCGGTGTCCGCCCAATTGCCGCCGAATCGACCGGCCTCAGTTGCGCCGATACCCGAGTCTCCAGAGATCTGAAGAACATCTCCAGCTGCGGTCGTGAACCGGCTCCCGTCGTACGCGAGAGCCTTGGCCGAGGGCGAACCCACGAGATCGATCTTCGGCTCGTATCCAACGCGATTCTGTGCTCGCGGATTCGTTCCGAAGGGCGAAGCATCAATCGTCGACGTGAACTGCGTGCTCATGAAGTAGCTGTTCATGGGCCCGGGCGTCGCACCACCGCTCGTATTGAAGTCCCGAACGACCACGTTGTTGTTCGGACACTTGAGGAACTCCGGCCCGCCGGGAATCTGTCCGCCCCGAGTGTGGCCGCGAAGCCAGTCATAGCGATCGATACGAAGCGTGTTGGACTGTCCGCGGCCCGCAATGGTCTTTGGCTGGGTGTCGTTCGGCCCCTCGATTCCCATGTGATAGACCAGAGGCCCCTGCCAGTCGTATGGCGCGACCGTGATGCCGTTGAAGATGCTCGAAGGCCTGCCAGCTGTCCTTGATGCGTATCTCGGCGGAATGCTCGCCACAGGAATGATGTCAAACCCGCTCGTCACCGGGCTGCCGGCGATCCAGCCCTTGTTGTCCGTCTGGTACGAGTTGTGAGCCTGGCCAACGTTCCGCAGGTTGTTCGCGCAGACCAGCGTCCGGGCGCTTTCGCGGGCCGAGGCCAGGGCCGGCAGCAGCAGGCTTACCAGCAACGCGATGATGGCGATCACAACGAGCAGCTCGATGAGCGTGAACGCCGCTCCGCGCCGGCGGGAACCACTCAAGGCCTCAGCGTCCCGACTGATCTGATCGGCCTTCATCTCACAGCTCGTCGTGTTCATTCTGCACCCTTGCATGAAGTTCACCCCGCCAGAATCTTCCACTCTCGCCGCGGCGGACCCGGTTCGACCCGACGCAGCCCGCGGCTCCCCGCCGCCGTCACCCAGTCATGCCGCGGACGAACGTCGACCGCGAGCCTCATCCTACCTCGCCGAATTCACGCCGAGGCGTCTTCCACAGCAATCGCCATCCGAACAGAGCCCCCACCCAACACGGAGATTCAGTTGCCCGTACCCGCGGGTTTCCGTGCGGCTTCCTCGCTCGTCACCGGCTGATCCACCGGAACGATGTCCACGACCACCGCATAGTGATCAGACGCCCACCCCTCCGGCGGCGGCGTGTTCCGCCAGTCCCGATTGTTCACGCGGTTGGGCGTGCCCAGAACGAACTTCGTCTCCGGCTTGAACTCTGCCCGCAGGTTTGCGTTCATCAGCACGTGATCGATGATCCGGCCCGATGCGTGCGTCACCGCCGACAGGTCGCCCGGCCCCGCGCCGTCGAACGCGCTGAGCAGGCCGGAGTCGAAGTACGTCTTCATCGCGTTGCTGCGAGGCTCGGCGTTGAAGTCGCCCAGCACCACGATGTTCGCGTTCGAGTTCGCCTTGATCTCCTCGCCGACGAGCTCGACAACCTTCTTGGCCTCCGCGTCACGCCAGTACTCGGTTGCCCGTCCGCCGCTCTTGTGGTGAACGACGAACATCACCACCTCATAGCCCTTGCCCTCCTGGGCCTCAACGCCGGCCTCGAGGGCCATCTTCGCCGTGGCGGTCGCGGGCACACTGACGGTCACCCGCAGCGGCGAGCGCTTGAGCACGAGCGGCTCACCCGCGTTCGGATTGCGGTCCGAACCGACTCGCTCCGGCTGGACGCCGCCGAGCGGAAGTTCCTTCCAGATCTTCTCGTCCTTCAACGGGTAACGCGAAAGGACCGCCTGCTCGATTCCGCGATCATCGCCCGAATCGATCGAGACGACATGCTCATACCCCATGCCCTTGAGGAACTCATCGCGGAACGCGAGCAGCGCCTCTTTGCTCTCGATCTCCTGCAGCGCCAGAACGTCGGCGTTCACCGCGCGGATCGCCTTGGCAACCGCCTTGCGATGCTCAAGAGGCTTGAGCATCTTCGCGTCATCGAACTGCCCCGACAGAGCCGGGTCATCCTTGTCGTCGAAGAGATTCTCGACGTTGTACGAGGCGATGCGCAGCTTGCCGGCCGGCTTTGCGATCGGTGTCGGCCTGCCGAACTTGTTCTCACCCGGGCTCGCCGCGGGCTTGTCGGTCGCGGGAGCGGCCGGTGCGTCGGTCTTCTTCCCGCTCGGCTGAGCAGCCGCGGGAGCCGCGGCTTGCGTCCTTACGGGCGTGTTGGCCTGAGCGATCGCAACGCTCGATGCGCCGCCATTGATCAACTGCGCAACGGTGCCTGGATTCGAAAAGATCGCCCCGCCAGCAATTGCGAGCCCCGCCGCGCCCGCAACGCAGATCGCCCACCACGCAAAGCCCGGCGCCCGCCGGGCGTTGCGCCCCGTGATGCACTGCGACTGCGCCGCCCGCTGATCGCCGCCCGACAGGCCGTCCCGGCCCGCCGAGTTTCCGCTGGACGATTGATTCATCGGAAGTTCCTTCTGATCAATGACTTGCCAGGCCAGACTCCGTCAAAGCCGCCAAGACCGCCCCAGGCGCAAGCACCCTTGCGCTCCACCCGTTCCCCAATGAGCCCCCAAGTTTAGACCAAACGCCCCGCAAAGACCCCTTTCCACGATCGTTCGAGTGGGCATCTATGCGCGATCTTTACAAAAAGTCGCCAACATCCCGCTATCTTCACACGAACGCGAAATGAGCACCACCGAACCGCCCCGCGGGCGATGCCTTGTCCATCCGAATCCCCCATGCAGAATGGGTGGCAACGCTTAGGCGGTTGCCTTGGTCTGTCCACGCAGGCCGAATGCCCGGGCCAGGGGTGCGGGGGCAACGTCCGGCACGAGCAGGCCGCGCGGTTCCTTGCCGAGCACCACCGCCGCGGCCATGTAGCCGCTGCGTGTCGCGCCCTCCATCGTTGCCGGCCACCCGGTCTGAACCGCATCCCCCGCCAGCAGGATCTCGCTCTCGCCACGCCGCGCGGCGACGGGCGGACGGATCTGCTCAACCTCCGGCGTGCACGCGAAGGTCGCCCGCTTCTCCTTGACCGGACGCGACGACACCAGCGTCGCGCCGGCCGAGCCGGGCAGATACGCATGGAGATCCGCCAGAACCCGCTGCGTGATCTCCGCCTCACTGAGCGGCATCCACTCATCCGCGCCGCTGATGACCGCGTGAATGGACGTGCCCTCATCGTCCTTGCGGAAGAGCCACTGCACCGAACCCTCAACCAGCACCGCATGCGGCGTAGTGAGCACGGGGCGATCAAACTTCAGATGCACGCCCAGGATCGGGCTGTGCGTGATGCGGGCCATCGCGCCCATGCGCGGGTCTCTCGCGACGATCTGCGGGTCCATCACATCGCCGACGCGTTCGGGCGGAAGAGCACAAATGACGCGATCGCACAGCAGCGATTCGTCCGGACCGACGCCGCTGGAGACCGTCACCTTGCGCTCGCCGATCGAGCGGACACTCGTTCCCAGGCGCAACTCGCCCCCCGCGCGAGCGAGTACGGCCTCGGCCGAGTCGTACAGCATGACCAGCGGCACCCGCGCGATGCCGATATCCGCGCTGGTCCGCGCTGCGCAGAACCCCTCCTGAAACACCTGCAGCGCCGACGACGCCGCGGCACGCGCGACGCCGAGATTGCACGCGCTGACGATGACCGGCTCCCAGAATCGCCGGATCAGCCGATCGGTCTGCCCATGCTGGCTCAGGAACTCGCCGAACGTCCGCGTCACCCACTGCGAGCGGTCGACACGCATGATCGCGAGCATGCACTGCGCGAGCAGCCGCTTCTCGTTCAGGCTCAGGAACGAGAGCATCGCGACGCTCGGCGAGAAGTGCGTCGGGGCCGGCAGGAACGATCGCTTCACGACGCTCGTGCGCCCGCCGCGCTCGATCCAGAACTGGCGATCGTGCCACTCGATCTCATCGATGACGCCGAGCCGCTCGAGCAGATCGAGGTAATTCGTGCAGCATCGCAGGGCGACGTGCTGGCAGTTGTCGAGCGTCTGGCCGGTGCGGACATCGACGAAGCTCGTCGCACGCCCACCAAGTTTCTTGCGGGTCTCGACGACGACAACCTTGGCACCGGCCTGCGCCAGCCGGATTCCCGCCGCGATTCCCGCGATACCGCCGCCCGCGATCACGATGTCGGTTCGTTGTGACACGCCAAGAGGGTAGCCGCAGCGATCATCCGCTCGCCGTCGTGCGACGAGCGGCACCCCGAGCCCGGCGCGCGCATCGAGGCGGAGGCCGCGGACGTGACTCGCTGCGGGCCAGAGGTCTCGCCGCGCGCGCCTCCGATCCGGACGACTGCCAAACGACTGCAAATTCACCCCTTTCGCGTCCCGAACGTCACTGACAACGGGCCGTCAGTGGCTCATCGGAATTCGCGTCATCGGCGGGGCCGCATCCTCAACAAGGGGTCACAATCCGATGGTGTCGTTCCGTCGGTCCAGCATTGGTCCTCGAACTCCCAAGGAGAATCGCATGCCTCATCACACATCACCGAGCCATCGCAAGCCACCGGAATCACGAGCAGTCCCGGGACGCACGCGGAGCGGGCGGATCTGCGCCGGTCGGGCCTCTCTGCTCCGTCACGCCGAAGGCGACACCGAGGATGAGACCGCTTCCGGATCGACGCCCGGGGCGTTCTCGTCACGCCTCACTCGGCTCCGAATTCTGGTCTGGTGGTACCTCGTGCGCTTCGATACGGAGCATCTGCCAACATCAGTCGGAACCGGGCCGCTCGCCACGTTGATCCGAGAGTCGTGCGTCGACGGCTTCGACCGCAGCGAGCCTCAGGCGTGCGACTGGGATCAGGCTCTGGCCCGATACGTTTCGAGCCTGAGTGATGTCCCCACGCGCGGCCGACAGGGTCGGGGCATCGGTGCTCGGCGGCGGCTCCGCCACGACCACCCGATGCCGCCCAAGGCCGGGCTCACGGCGCGGTTGCTCGCGGCCATCGAGCAGGACATCCGCCTGCTCGAGCAACTCGCGGCAACGGACGACACCGAAGGCTGCCACCATCGGTGAGGCTCCCGTTACACTCTCGCAAACGCCACGGACAAGGGCCATCCAATGACCGACGCGGAACTACGCACGCTCTCGGAATCACTCTCGACTTTGCTTCGGCCGGTGATGGATCGGCAGCCGGAGGTGCGACGCGCCGTAGCGCTCATCGGAAAATGGCTGGTCGAGATCGCATCCGCAGAAAGCCCGCCCGGCGCGGACGCCGCGGGCTCCGCAGCGAGCGTCATTGCCCATGCGCCGCCCGCCGTTGCCGCGACGCCGAACGCAGCCGGACGGCCCGCACCAACTCCGGCCCAAGGACACGCTCCGCAAGCCGCGCAGTGCGCAACGGTTCCCGGAGCGGCTTCCGCCGTTGCCCGCGAGCAGAAGCTGCCGCTGAAGATCGGCAACTCGACGCTCCACATCGATGTCTGTGCGACCGACGATGAGGCGCGGGCGGCAACGATGGCCGCATCATGCGCAGCGAAGTCGAGCGTCATGGACGATGCCCGCTGCGGCGCATCCGCACGAGAGGACGATTCGCACGCCGGATGCAGCCAACCCGATCTTGACCTCATCGCTCGGCGTTCGCGACTCAAGGCCCGTTCGTGCATCCACAGTCTCGCCATGGCCGCAACGAAGGAGGGCTCCCGCGAGCGCGAAGCCCTCATTGAGCCGATGAGGGAGCTCATCGCGCAAGCGAAGGCATCGCAATCGTGCTTCCTCTGGGTGTTCTACAAGCAGCGTGCCGCAGCCGCGGCGAGCGTGATCGAACGATGCGCGTGGTGCTATGAAGCGCTCGCCGACGCCGCGGAGCTTGCCGCTCGCGTCGAGGCCGCGGATGTTGTCGGCTCCGGCGTCCGTTCCGGTGCGTTTCAGGCGCTCGCACAGGCGCAGTCGGCGCTGCGTGTCGCGCTGCAGGATACATGGCTGACCAACGCCGATCAGGATCAGGACGACGCGTACCGCTGGCTCACCGCCGCGACGGCTCGATACGGAATTCGCATCGACCGGTACCTCCGACTCAGTGACCCCGCATCGCCCGAGGACACCCCACGCCTGCGTCAGCGTATTGCGCTCATCGGGAGCGACCTGGATTCTGCCCGCTCGCGCAAGCGCGCGATCGACGAAGCGCTCAAGCGGATCCGGTACCACGTGCGCAACATCTCCCGCTCCGCACACCCGGCCTCGTGCGATCGCGATCTGGACATCATCGAACGGACGCTCGGAGATCTGGACGAATTGGGAGTCGCGTCTCGCGAACCGGTCGTCGACGCCGTCCTCAAGCCGCTTAATGCCACACTGACCTCAACCCTGACCGACTCGCGCCCGCTGCTGGCCCGATGGGCCGGTATCGGCGCCGCCCGCGATACGGCGGATCTCGCCGACAGCACCGAAGCGGACACGCGACCGAAGGACGAGGAGCAAGACAGCGAGGCCGAGGAGCAGGTAGGCAAGTCCTACAGCGAACGCGTCGGCATGGTCCGCTCGATGCTCGCGGGTCGGGGAATCGTCATCATCGGCGGCCAATGTCGAGAAGAGGCGCGACGCCGGATTCAGACCGCGTTCCAGGCCGGCTGGGTCGAGTGGGTCGCGATCCGCGAGCACGCGAGCGGCGCTCCGATGCGGGCACCCATCAGCCGTCCGGATGCCGCGATCGTCCTGATCTTCATCAAGCTCGCCGGACATCTCCACGTCGACGAGGCTCGCACGCTCGCCCAACGTGCCGGCATCCCGGCCATCAACATCACCGCCGGCTACAACCCCGAGCAACTGGCCCACTGCATCCTCGACCAGGCCAGCGAGCGTCTTCAACTCGCCGCACCCGCGCGGCACGCGCATGCCGGCTCCGCGTGCGGGTACGCCGCGGCGGCCTCTGTCGGTGCCGCGATGCTCGCCGCTTCGGATCGCACGGAAGGCACGCCGCAGCCGATCATTACCGCCCCGGCCAGCGAGATCGAAGATCGCGGGACATGCCTTGCGGAGTCGACGCCGCGGCACGCGGAATCCTCACCGGCGAGCGATGAACTCCCTGCACCGCCCGCGGCAGAAGACGCGTCATCGACCGGCGACCACGGCCAAGCGGCCGATCAGGATCAAGATGATCCGACCACCGATGCGCTCGACGAAGTCTGCGAACCAACCGATTCGGCCGAGGAACCGCAGGATCTTCCCGATCAGGCCGACAGCGCCGCCTCCAAGCGGCGACAGGCCAAGCCCGCCACCAAGCCCAAGCCCGCGCGAAAGAAACGCTCGCTCGTCAGCGCGCTCGCGGCGAGCATCTCGCCCGCGAAGCCCGCGCCGATCAAGCCCGTGGACCGCATCGTCGCCGGCCCGCGGCTGTTCCCGGGCGGTGCGCCACCGGCACCCATTCCCGATGCGCCCGCGGTCCTCTCGGCGAGTCTGATCGATGGCCCGCTCGCCGCGGCTCCGGTCTCGCGCATGAAGGGCCGGCCTGGAGCAAGCAACGCGATGAAGGTCCTTGCGCGGGCCGGCTCGCCGACAATCCTCGGCGGCGGCTGACCGCGGCGGACCAGACAGAGCCCTGCTCAGCGCAGCCGCACGCGCACGTCGGCACCGTCCTTGCCGCGTGCTTCGCGGATGCCCTCATCGGTGACCACGCGGACGATCAGGTCGCGAGCCGGCCGCGGGCGATCTCCCTTGGTCCCGCTCACGCTCACGATCACCTCATCACCGTTGATCCGCGCGGTGTAGAGCGTCAGGAGGTAGTCCCCCTTCTGATACGCAAAGCCGTCCTGCGCATCCTCGTACACCGCGCCGCGGGCCTGGCCGGAATCGTCAAGGCTGACGTACAGCGTCCGCGGCTCGGAGTTGTCCGTCGGCAGCGCGACGCTCTGCACCACCGGGCCGGAGGGCACAATCGCGCCGCCGCGGATGAGCAGATCGGGGTTGGCCGGGTGACGATCAGCGACAACATCAAACGGACGCCAGATGCCCTTGGGCAGCACGGGCGTGCGCGTGCCATCGGGCATCAGCTGCGGCACGACGAGCACATCGGCCCCGAGCAGGAACGCGTCATCTTCGCTGCGGAGCGCCGGGTCCTTCGGGTCGGCGAAGAACACGGGCCGCGCGACGGGCATGCCGTTGGTGCTGGCCTCGTAGAAGAGCGTGTAGAGGTACGGCATCAGCGCGTATCGGCGCTGGAGCGCGATGCGCGAGGCGTTCTCGGTGTCCTTGTTGAACGCCCACGGCTCCTTGTCGATGTTGCCCTTGGCGGTGTGGCCGCGGCTGAAGGGCATGAGCGCACCGATGCCCATCCAGCGGGCGAAGTGCTCGCCGCGGAGGCGTGCGGTCTCTTCGGGCGAGTCGCCGCGGGGGCCGTCGCCGATGAACCCGCCGATGTCCGGCCCGGTGAACGCCCAGCCCGAGAGGCCGAGGTTCAGGATCATGGGCACGCTCTGCTCAAGGTCGGTCCAGTTGGCGGTGTTGTCGCCGGTCCACGAGGCGACGTACCGGTGCGAGCCCAGGTGCCCCGCGCGCGTCAGCACGAACGGGCGGCGGTCGGGGTTGGCCGCGAGGATGCCCTCGTAGCTGGCCTGGCTCATGAGCATGCCGTAGACGTTGTGGAACCGCGCGTGCGTGCCGGGCGTGACGGTCTGCGGCGCGCTGTCGGGATAGGCCTTGTACAGCCCGCCGCGGTGCTGGTTGGTCTCATCCATCGTCTTGGATGCGACATCGAAGATCGCCGGCTCGTTCATGTCGTTCCAGACGCCGTCGATGCCGTTGGCCATGTAGTCCTTGTACAGCGTCGTCCACCACGCGCGGACGTCGTGGCTGGTGTAATCCGGGAACACGCACATGCCCGGCCAGACCGCCCCGCGATAGCTGGTGCCGTCGGCCTTCTTGACCTCGAAGCCGGCCTTGACAAGCTGATCGCGCACGAAGAACCCCGGCTCATCCTTGATGCCCGGGTTGATCATCCAGATCGCGCGGAAGCCGATGTTCTCAAGGTCGGCGTTGAGCTTCTTGGGGTCGGGGAATCGCGTCTTGTCGAACGTGAACGTGCGGTACCCGTCCATGTAGTCGATGTCGAACCAGATCACGCTGGCCGGGATGCCGCGATCGCGGAAGCCCTGCGCAACCTCGCGGGCGCGGGCCTCGGGGAAGTAGCTGTAGCGGCACTGGTGGTAGCCGATCGCCCACATCGGCGGCAGCGGCATGAAGCCGGTCAACTCGCCCAGCGCGGTCATGACCTCCTGCGGGCTGGCGCGGTCGATGATGTACACCGGCGCGGGCGGGCCCTCGTGCATGACGGTGATCGCGCCATCAAGGTCGATCACCGCGCGCCAGGTCGTGTCGATCAGCACGCCGAAGGCCGTGCCATCGGCCCGGACCGCCAGCACCCACGGGTGGCTCTTGTAGAGCGACGCGGTGTTCTCGTTGTAGCCGTACGCGTCGGTGTTCCACAGCGTGACGCTGCGCCCGTTGCGGAGCAACGGCCCGGCCTGCTCGCCCGTGCCGTAGAGCGATGTGCCCTGGCCGATCTCCACCCGCAGACGCTGCTTGCCATCGGCCATGGTCGAGAAGACCGGACGCACGGCGTAGTCCGCCGGAAGATCCGCCGCGCGGGCGAACTGCCGCTGCAGCGCGAACGTCGCGACGCGGTCGGTCTCCTTGAAGGTCTGCGAGACAAAGCGAGCGACCGGCTTGGTCGGCCCCTCGATCAGCTCGCCGCGGCCGGGCTGCCCGGCGGCCTCGCCAACCCCCCCGGCCCCGCCAACCTGGGCCGCCGCCGCGCCGCGCGCCGACTGCGGCGCGACCAGCACGCTCCCCGCGGCCAGCACCAGACCCAGAATCACCATCGCGGACATATCCATCGGCAGGCACGAGGAACGCATCATGAGGGTCTCCGGCGAAAAACGCCTTGGTTGAGATACAACGCGGGAACAGATGAATCACGGGACGACCAGCCGCACCACCGGCCGCACCACCGGCCGCACCATGGCCCACACCGGCGATCGCCGGCCGGACACGGGCCCAAAGTGTACGAGCCCACCCCGCCCGATTTCAGGACTCAGGACGCGGCCGCCGGCTTGGCTAAAGGTCAGGTCTTGAACTCAGACCTTCTTGATCCCCGCGAACCACTGCTCGGCATAGGTGCCGATGATCGGCAGCGGCAGCGCCCGCTCGTTGATGGCGTTGATCAGCCCGATGATGTTGAACGCCAGCTACGCGATGAAGACACCCAGGGCGATCAACGGCCCGATGCAGATGATGAACAGCACGCCCGCGACGGCGTACCCGATGACCTGGAACAACCACACCATGAGGCACTGCTTGGAGTGATACAGCGCAAAGTCGTTGTTGCGCATGATCAGCGGCAGCAGCCAGAACGGGATCGACAGGAAGTTCAGCACATAGCAGAGGATGGCAAAGACCTTGCCGTCCTTCACATCGCCCGGCGACATGGACGGCCCGGACGCGGAATCGACAATGCTCGGCGGAACCTGATCGCTCATGCGTGTGAGATTACCGAACTACCGCGATGAGTGCCAATGTGCACCACCGGACGCGGCGGGGGCGGGGGCGGGGGCGGGGGGGCGGGGCGAAAGCTCAAAGCATCAAACGCTCAAAGCAGCAAAGAAGACAGATCCACCCCCGCTTCCTCAAGATCCTCCCCCGCTCGGCGGGGGAGGTGCCGAGTCCTCGAGGCGGAGGGGGCGAACGTGCCGAGCACTTCCCCCCCCACCCCCTCCCAAGAAAAGCTTGAGACTTTGCCCCTTTGGGCTTCGAGCATTCGCAGCGCATCGCCGCACATTCCCCCCCGTTCCCCGCGCAATCCCCGCGCGTTCGCAAACACGATCGCGACCGTTCGACCCCCGATCCCCCCAAAATCGACACAAAACCGAACACCAGACGACCAAAAATTCCCAATTTTGGTCCACAAGTCCGCGCCGCGCGTCCACAAGACGCCGTCTTGTGGACGCGTGACGCCAACTTGTGGACGCGTGGAGCCGTCCCGTGGACGCGTGGAGCCGTCCCGTGGACGCGTGACGGCACTTTGTGGACGCGCGGCGCCGTCTTGTGGACGCGCGGCGACGTCTTGTGGACGCCTGACGCCGGCATCAGGTCCTCTGGCGTCGTCATCACGCCCCCTCCGCACGCCCGGCGGACACCCGTCCACTGCGACTGGGTTCTCAGGAGCCATAAAGCTTCACGCTCCGCACAAAAAATGTCGTCATCGCGGGCCACTTTGCGGCTTAGGGTAGAAAGTCGAGATGTTGTCACCCGCTTGTGTCGAACACCCGATCCCCTTCCCACCCGAGGACACACCATGCTCCCCCGCCTCATCGCGCTCTTCGTGCCGCTGTTCCTGCTCACCCTGTTCGTGCCGATCGCCCGGGCCCAGACGCCCGTGACGATCATCAATCAGACCACGCCATTCGTCGACGAGGTCATTCCCGGCCCGATCGTCTACGCCACCGGCGACGAGCTGCAGAACGAGGTCGTCTTCGAGGGCACCGTCCGCATCACCTCGATCACCGTCCGCTACAGCTCGACGATCCCCGTCAACTACGTTGTTCGGTTCTACTCCGGCCCCCTTGCCGGCACGATCACCATCCCCAACCTCCCCGCGGGCATCAACACGATCACATACGCCGTCCCCGCGGCCCAGCAGTTCGACTGGACCCCGGTGGTCACGGTGAACGCCATCGGCGTCCGCCGCTCGGCCGGGGCCTATTCGCTGCAACTGACCCGCACCGACGGGAGCAACCCCGGCGCCGCCGCGGGCCACGTTCTGGCCGTGGGCGAGCAGTTCTGGCGGAACCTCACGCTCGACCGTATTGAGGACGGTGTGAGCCTGGGCCTGACGACCTTCGACCTCAACAACGACATCGTCCCCCCCGCGGGCTTCCACATCCGGCTCGATGGTGCCAGCGTCCCGCCGCCGGCCCCGGCGGTGGCCGTAACGGCCCTTTCCGGCCCCGCGTCGATCAAGGGCGGCCGCTCGACGAGCTTCATCGTCCGCCTCTCGGCCCCGGCCCCCGCGGGCGGTGTGAACGTCGCGCTGACCAGCTCCTCATCCGTCGCCCGCGTGCCCGCCAGCGTCACGATCCCGGCCGGCTCCAGCACCGCGACCGTCACGGTCACGACGACCACCGTCCGCAGGAACACGGGCGTGACCCTGACCGCGACGCTCGGCACCTCCCAAGCCTCCACCGCGCTGACCGTCACCCGCTGATCGGACCCAGAGCCAACAGATCCCTGAGCCACCGAACCCCGAGCGTCAGCGAGCGGGCGAGCGGGGCGCGGTCCATTGCGCGGCCCCGGCACGCGCCGGGCCAGAGCGTGATGGACGCCATCGCCCCCCCGCCCCCCAACCACCCCCACCCCCCATCACCCCCCACCTCCCTTCGCCCACGCGAACTCCCCCATATGGACCTCAACCTCTCCGGCCAGTCCGCCCTCATCACCGGCTCCACCCTCGGCATCGGCTTGGCCATCGCCCAGGCCCTCCGCGCCGACGGCGCCGATGTCATCATCAACGGCCGCAGCGCCACTCGCCTGGCTCAGGCCGTTGACCGGCTCAAGCGTGCTCCCGGCACGGGCTCCGTTCGCGGCCTCGCCCTGGACCTGAGCACGCCCCAGGGCGCGGCCTCCCTTCTCGCCGAGCTCCCCAGCGTGGACATCCTCGTCAACAACCTTGGGATCTTCGAGCCCAAGCCCTTCGTCGACATCCCCGATGAAGATTGGGCCCGCTTCTTCGAGGTCAACGTCATGAGCGGCGTCCGCCTCAGCCGGGCCTACCTCCCCGGCATGCTCGAGCGCGACCGTGGCCGCATCGTTTTCGTCTCCAGCGAGTCCGGCCTTCAGATCCCCGCCGAGATGGTGCACTACGGCATGACCAAGTCCGCCCAGATCGCCATCGCCCGCGGCCTCGCCGAGCTCACCGCCGGCACCCGCGTCACCGTCAACAGCGTCCTTCCCGGCCCCACCGGCACCGCGGGCGTGCAGGAGTTCGTGTCAACGCTCGCCGCGGGGGCGAAACAGACGCCGCAGGAGTTCGAGCGCGAGTTCTTCAAGAGCGTGCGGCCCACATCGCTGCTCAAGCGGTTCCAGACCCCCGACGAGATCGCCGCCGTTGTGGCGCTGGTGTGCAGCCCGCGGGGCTCGGGCATCAACGGCTCGGCGCTGCGGGTAGACGGCGGGGTGGTCCGGTCGGCGTTCTGATCGACGGGCGCGGCGCTGCCTGCCGCCCTTGACGCTCCACCGGTTCGTCGGCTTGGGGGGGCGGGGGGCGGGGCGGCGGGGCGAAAGCTCAAAGCAGCAAATGCTCAAAGCAGCAAAGAAGACAGATCCACCCCCCGTTTCCTCAAGCTCCTCCCCCGTTTCCAACGGGGGAGGTGCCGAGTCCTCGAGGCGGAGGGGGTGCTTCCGCCCCCTTGCTGCCCCCTTTGCCCCCTCCCCACCCCACGTCCGCCCGCCATTCTCTTCGTCGTTTCCCCTCAGCCGCCACGCCCCCGCTGAATCCGCGGCCAGTTCAGCCGCAATTTCACCCCCGCGCAGGCCGTTCCGAAGCCCCAAACGAAGCCCGATTCACCCATCTGAGCTTTCCGCGCGCTGTCGTGAGGATCATTTTTGATCAAAAATGGTTCCCGCGCGCTCTCGTGAGGAGCACTTTTGATCAA
>ERZ1066130.304-NODE-304-length-20885-cov-9.317379_pt1 | contig 20885 bp, 19 predicted proteins | sample MGYA00382777_ERZ1066130 | MGnify/ENA primary metagenome ERZ1066130 (study PRJEB33369, sample SAMEA5778360) | biofilm metagenome | biome: Industrial cooling water; feature: Water cooling tower basin; material: Biofilm | place: United Arab Emirates | collected...
GAGCATACCCGGTGACCGCCCCCGGGGTGTGGAACGGGGGCCCATACGCGGAGGACGCCCGATCAGTTCCCGGACACCTACACTGGGCCGCCATGATCGACCTGAAGCAACTCCGCGAGAACCCGACGCACTTTGCCCTCGGCGCCAAGGCCAAGGGAATCCCGGTGGACATCGACCGGGTGCTCTCCTTGGACGGGCAGCGTCGGCAACTGCAGACCGAGGTGGATCGGATCCGGGCCGAGCAGAACAAGTTCGCAAAGGAGGCCGGCCCGCAGATCGGGAAGCTGAAAGGCCAGCTGAAGGGGCTCAAGGGCGCGGAAGCGGAGGCCCTTCAGAAGCAGATCGACGAGCTCTCGTCGCGCGGCGTCGCGCTCAAGAACGCGGAGCACGAGATCAACCAGTCTCTCGCGGCGCTCGAGCCTCAACTGCGCGAGTTGCTGCTTCAGATCCCACTCCCGCCCGATCGCGACGTTCCCGTGGGCAGCTCGTCGGAGGACAATGTCGAGGTCTCCCGGTGGAATCCGCCGGGGTTCGACACGAGCAAGTCCTTCGAATCGCAGCGCGGGTTTCGTCCGAAGACCCACTTGGAGCTGGTACGCGACCTCAAGCTCGCCGACTTCGAGCGGGGCGTCAAGCTCGCGGGCTCGCGTTCGTACATCCTGACGGGCGACGGCATGGCGTTGCACCAGGCTGTGCTCCGTTACGCGGTGGACTTCATGGTTTATCAGCAGGGCTTCACGCCGATGAGCGTGCCCGTGCTCGTGAAGGAAGAGGCGATGGTGGGAACCGGCTTCTTCCCCGCGGGGCGCGAGCAGGCGTACCTCGTGGACGAGAAGCGTCGTTCCGGCGGCCCGGAGGGGTTTGATCTGTTCCTCACCGGGACGGGCGAGGTGGGGCTGATGGGCGTGCACATGGACGAGATCCTCGACGAGGCATCGCTGCCGCTGAAGTACGTGACGGTCAGCACATGCTTCCGGCGAGAGGCCGGAGCCGCCGGCAAGGACACCGCCGGTTTGTACCGGATCCACCAGTTCGACAAGGTGGAACAGGTGGTGATCTGCAAGGCGGACGAGGCCGAGAGCCGCCGCTGGCACAAAACCATGATCGGGTATGTCGAGTCGCTGCTCCGCTCGCTGCAGATCCCCTACCGCCTGCTGCAGTGCTGCACGGGCGATCTGGGTCCCAAGAACGCCGACATGGTCGACATCGAAAGCTGGATGCCCGGGCGGGGTGAGGTGGGCAAGGACGGCGTGCCGAGCGGCGCGTACGGCGAGACCCACTCGGCCAGCCGCCTGTACGACTATCAGTGCCGCCGATTGAACATGCGGTATCGGGCGGGCGGCGCGGGCGGGCGCGGCGAAACGGTGATCTGCCACTCGCTGAACAACACCGTTCTCGCGAGCCCGCGCGTGCTGATCCCCCTCCTCGAGAACCACCAGAACGCCGACGGCAGCGTGACGATCCCCGAAGTCCTGCGCCCGTACATGGGCGGCCGAACCAAGATAGGATGAACCCCCGCGTCGGATGCTGGGCCCGATCGCAAGCCGGAGGCCGGGCGTGGCGTTCTTCCCCCGCAAACCCGCGCGGATCGAACCTTCGGGCGTTGGCCCGGAGATCGGGGTTGCCCCGGAACCAGCCGACAGCACGCCCGCTCGAAAGCTGATCGCGTGCGATCACTGCGGCCGTCCGATGCTCAGCGGTGCTTCGCTCTGTATGGGTTGCGGCAACCCCGCAAGCGCGCGGGCGGCGTCCGCCGCTCTTGCCGACCAACCCGCCCGCCCCTGCCTCAAGTGCGGGTATGACCTCACGGGCCTGCACGCGGCCGTGTGCCCCGAGTGCGGATCACCCATATTAAGGGGAGTTCGTCGACGGCTGACGGCGGCCGCTGCGGACGATTCGCGGCGCGAGTTCGTGCGATCGATGATCGTTGTCATCCTTTCCGCGGTGGCGATCTCGGTCGTGGCGATCTTCAAGCCCAGCCCTTGGGCCGTAGATGAGGCGTTGGCCGCTCTCGGGTCGGATTGGTCCCGGGCTGGGGTCCTCGCGTTCGGGGCGATGGTCGGGTACTGGACGCTGATGGCGCTCTATCTCGGGCAGGACGGGACGTTCATCCATGACTCGAGCAAGGCGCTGGCGGTCGTGATGGCGTCGATCGCGTGCATCCGAGTCGCGCAGGTGCCGTTTCACGTGCTGCTCGCCGGCCTGCTGGCGATCGGCGCGATGACGCTGCTGGCGTACTGGATCATGCAGCTCGACGAGTTTGACTCGCGTCTGGCCTCATTCGTGATGGCGCTCAGCGGCGGGGCGGCGTTGTACTTCCTGTCGCCCTATTTGCCCTGACGGTGCGAAGGCTCGCCGGGTCCCCTATATTGCGGATCATGGGACGCTCGCACACGCTCGCCGCAGGGTTGCTCGCCGCCTTGGTGTTCTCCGGGGTGTCGTTCGGGCAGGATGGCGGCGGAGCCTTCACGCTGGACAAAGAGGGTCGCTGGGTTCCTGTTGAAGCCCGGGACATCTCCGCTGACGAGGCGACCGTGACGCGGGCCCGCGTGCTGCTGGCCGAGGGGAACGCATCGGCGGCGTTCACGATGCTCGACACGTGGATCGAATCCCTCGACGGGAAGGCGAACCCGTTCCTCGCGGAGGCTTTGCTGCGTCGCGGGGACGCGCTCGTCACTCTGGGCGAAGAGTTCGATGCGCTCTACGACTACGAGAACATCGCGAAGAACCACGCTTCGAGCGAACAGTTCGTGCTCGCGCTCGAGCGTCAGATGGAAATCGCGATCCGCTATCTGGGCGGGCTCAAGAAGCGGTGGCTCGGCCTGCGGATCGAAGGGGCGGAGGACATCGGCGAGGAGCTGCTTCTGCGTGTCCAGGAGCGCATGCCGGGCAGCCAGCTCGCGGAGCGTGCCTGCATCGAACTCGCGGACTACTACTACCGGATTCGAGATCTTGCGATGGCAAGCCAGGCGTACCGGATTCTGCTCGAGAACTTCCCGCAGAGCGAGTATCGGCAGCGCGCGATGCTGCGGCTTGTCTACTCGACCATCGCGCAGTTCAAGGGGCCCGAGTACGACGCGACGGTGCTGATCGGCGCTCAGCAACTGGTCCGCCGTTTCGTCCGCGAGTTTCCGATCGAGGCCGAGCGTGTCGGCGTGGGCGATGCGCTCCTCTCGCGTCTGGACGAGTCCGCCGCGGCACAGATGCTGACCACGGCCCGCTGGCACCTCAAGCGTTCGGACGAACCTTCGGCAAGACTCGTGCTGCGTCGGCTGATCCGCAAGCACCCGCAGACGGTGGCGTCTCGCGAGGCCGAGGAACTCATGAACGATCGTGGCTGGCCGCTGCCCTCGGCGGGGACAACGCCGGTCGCTCCCGCGACGCCGGAGGAATCTCGATGAGGGCTCGCTCGACCGTCTTGCTTGCTGCACTCGGACTCCTGGCCGCCGGCATCGTCGCGGGCTGCGCGGATGACCCAAGGCAGGGATACTCGTTCTCGAACCCCTCCGCCCGCGAAGCCAGGAGCGTGCAGGTTCTGGTCTTCCGCAACGCGACGAGTGAACCGGGCCACGAGGCCCTGCTGACTGAGGCGATCATCAAGGAACTGCAGACCAGAGGCTTCCGCGTCGTCCAGGGGGCAACCGCCGACAGCGTGCTCGCTGGCACAATCCGCAGCACCAACCTGCGCAAGCTCTCGACGGACCCGCAGACGGGTCTGGTGCAGGAGATGGGGCTGTCGATGACCATCGACTTCGAGTGGCGTGACAACCGGACGAACAAGGTGCTCGCCGCTCGGCAGGGCTTCACCGCGAGCGACAGCTTCGTGGCCGCCCGAGGCGGCGCGGAGCCCATCGAGGCGGGGCAGCATTCGGTCTACGCCCGGTTGGCCAAGGATCTGGCGGGCGAGTTGAGAGGCTCCTGGTAGCCCCACCCCCATCCCACCCCCGAGTGTTCTCTGGAACCCATTTGGGGGTCATCAAGCTCTCATGCCCCACCCTCTCGCGAACATGTGGGCGTCCAAAGCCCTACCGTTCTTAAGGTTCTCGGCCGGATCGGGTGCATCCGACCCCCGAAGCGGCCGAAAGACCTACTGAGGTATCCCACGCTGATGCGCCACCCCTCCAACGACGATCTTCGCACGATCCCGGGCACGGGTCAGGCCCGATTCGCGGACGAAAGCCGCCCCAAGCGCGAGGGGCAGAAGCCTCCGCCGCCCGGTGGTCCGAAGGGAGATCAGCCCCCGCCGCCGGCAAGCCGAGGGCTGTTCGGCGTGTTCATGGTGGTGGTGATGGTCAGCATGATCTACATGCTGCTGACCTCGACGGGTCCGGGCGAATCGATCACGACGCGTGAGTTCGAGCGTCTGTACACGCACACGCCGCAGCTGATCGAGCCGGGCAGCGTCGAGATCCGCGAAGACATGGTGCGTGCGATGCGCCGGGCGGGCCCCGACGCCGAGGCCGCCCCCGTGTACATCCCGATCAACGCGGCCGCCCGCGAGCAGGTCGTCAAGGAAATCGCACGGATCACCGGGAACGACTTCCGCACGCGAACCGCAAGCGTGTGGCTCCAGCTCGTGTTCCTGTTCGGCCCCTTCCTCCTGCTCATCCTTCTGGTCTGGTTCCTGATCAGCCGCGGGCTTCGCGGGGCGGGCGGACCCGGGGGCATGCTCGGCAATTTCGGCAAGAGCAAGCACCGCGTCATGAACAAGGAAATGACCGGCGTCACGTTCTCCGACGTCGCCGGCATCGACGAGGCGAAGGAAGAGGTCGGCGAGATCATCGAGTTCCTCAAGAACCCCAAGAAGTTCGCCAAGATCGGCGGACGAATCCCCCGCGGCGTTCTGCTGATCGGAGAGCCCGGGTGCGGCAAGACCCTGCTCGCCAAGGCGATCGCCGGCGAAGCGGACGTGCCCTTCTTCTCGATCTCAGGCTCGGACTTCGTGGAGATGTTCGTGGGCGTGGGCGCCTCCCGCGTGCGTGACCTCTTCAAGCAGGCGAAGGACAATTCTCCGTGCATCATCTTCCTCGACGAGATCGATGCCGTCGGCCGTCGCCGTGGCAGCGGCTTCAACACCGGCGGTCACGACGAGCGCGAGCAGACGCTGAACGCGATCCTCGTTGAGATGGACGGGTTTACCCCCACCGACGGGGTCATCGTGATCGCGGCGACCAACCGCGCCGACGTCCTCGACCCCGCGCTGATCCGTCCGGGCCGATTCGACCGCCAGGTGGTGGTCCCCCTGCCCGACGTCAAGGGGCGTGTCGACATCCTCCGGGTGCACGCGAAGAAGGTCAAACTCGGGCCCGACGTGGACATCGAGAAAATCGCCCGCGGGACGCCGATGTTCTCCGGCGCCGAGCTGGCGGCGATCATCAACGAGGCCGCCATCATGGCGACCATGGCGAACAAGGACTTCGTGGAGCACGAAGACCTCGAAGAGGCCCGCGACAAGGTGAAGTTCGGGCGTGCCAAGAAGAGTCGCGTGCGTGAGAAGGACGAGAACAAGCTCGTCGCTTACCACGAGGCCGGACACGCGGTGCTCCAGGCGCTCCTCAAGGACGCGGACCCACTGCACAAGGTGACGATCATCCCGCGAGGGGCCGCCGGCGGCGCGACATTCAGCCTGCCCCAGAAGGACCGGATGGGATACAGCCTCAAATGGCTCCAAGCGACGATGAAGGTGCTCTGCGGCGGGCGCATCGCGGAAGCAAGGGCGATGGGCGACGTCTCGACGGGCGCCTCCCAGGACATCGCTCAGGTCACTTCGATCGCCCGCATGATGGTTCTCGAGTGGGGCATGAGCGACGCCCTTGGGTTCGTCCGGTACACCGGCTCCGACACGCGGGAGATGTACCTGCCCGACAAGGCCTACTCGGAGGACACCGCCCGGGACATCGACGTCGAAGTGCGGCGGATCGTGGACGGCGCGTACGCCGAGGCCGAACGCATGCTGACGGAGCAATGGGCGAAGGTCGAGGCGGTCGCCGACGCTCTGCTGCGCTACGAGACCCTTTCAGGCGATGAAGTGCACAAGTTGATGCGAGGGGAAAGTCTGGGCAAGCCCACCGTGGCCGAATTGCTCCGCGCGGAGGCCAAGCGTGCCGCCGAGGCGACGCAGGCCTCACCACCGGCGGCCATCGAGCCACGCACCGACCTGCCCCCGGGAGCTCTGCCCAGCCCGGGCTGATCTTCCTCATCGCGGGCCGGCTTTGCCGAACAGCAGGCCGGCCGCCATTGCGCCGACCAAGGCCAGCAGGAGCCCCCCCACCACGCTGCCGCCGACGTATGCCGCGGCGGCCCACGGACGTCCCTGCGTCCACAATTGGTGCGACTCCCACGCGAAGCTCGAGTAGGTGGTGAAACCGCCGAGCAGCCCAACGACAAGGGCGGTGCGATACTCCTCACGCACTCCCGCCGCGAGCAGACCCGGCGCGAGTACACCGATCGCCAGGCATCCCAGCATGTTCACGGCGAGCGTGCCCCATGGGAACGGCTGGCTGCCGTCGGGCGGATCCGGGTGAATCCACCTGGCGCCCTGCACGAGGGCGAAACGAGCCAGGGTGCCCAACGCGCCCCCGCCGGCCAGGAGCATGACCCCCATCGCGCTCACTTGTTCTTGTCGCCGCCGAAGATCCCCTTGAGGCCGTCTTCGACGCCCTTCTTGAGACCCTCTTCCACGCCCTTGGCCGCGTCCTCGACGCCCTTCTTCACCGCGTCCTGAGCCTGCTGGGCCGCCTTCTCCAGCTCCTTGCCGACGTGCGACTCGAGCTTCACGCCCAGGTCAGAAAGGCTTCCCAGTGCGGACAACTGCCCCTGCAGGTCGCCCAAGATGTCCGTCGGGATGATGCCCTGGCCGTTCTCCGCGGCCGTCGCCAGAATCGCTCGCACCACGATCCCCGCCACGTCGGCCAGGGGAAGGCCCTTTGTCTGGCTTCCGATGTCCTTGAGTTCGATCCGCTCGATGGGAACGACGATCGCTCCGACGGGCAGGCCCGCGTCGAGCATGTCGACCGACACGCGGACATCGCGGATCTGCAGATCACGGACGATGAACTTCTTCTCGTCACCGCCGCTCGGCGCCGATCCCCCGCCGTCGCTCGGCTTCCCGGAGAGTTTGGCGAGATTGTCCAGGATGACTTTGTAGTTGGTCTTCCCGTTCTTCTTCTCGAGCGAAACCCGGATCACGTTCATCTCGAGCTTGGGAATCTCGACGACGGGCTCGCGCAGCGACTGCAGCGAAACCTGCACCGCCCCCGACCCCAGTCCGAGGAACTGCTCCGCCTTGAAGCCCTCCGGATTGGCGACCTTTAGGTCAGACAAGGCCGCCTTGCCCGAGAAGACGCCGATGTCCGCCGACCCGAGCGTGGTCTTGACGCCCATCGCGTAGGTGCCGCCCTTCTCGACCCCGACCTTGACAAGATCGTTGATGTAGAACAACCCCGCGACCGCCGCCCCGACAACCAGCACGCACAGAACCACAACCAGAAGCACCAACCGCTTCACGAGTTTCATGCGACGCTCCTTGACCCACCCCGGAACATTGTATCCCTCGCCTCCGAGATCTCGTCCTACGCTCAGGAATGCGATTTCTCGCGCTCATCGCCCTCGCCCTTCAGCCGCAGCCCGTGACGCCCGGCACACGCGACGAAAGCCCCCTCGCCAAGGACCTCCGCGTCCGCCAGGACGACCTCCGCCAGCCCGCCGGGTTCGAACGTGTCTACGAACTGCGCGGCATCGACGGCAAGACCGTTCGCTACGCCCGCATCAACGGCGCGCTCATCGCCCTCTTCCCTCGCTCCCAGTACGAAGCCGGGCTGCCCGCCATCCCCGCCGGAACCACGTTCATGATCGGTCGACCCGAGGATCTGGCGAACTTGACCCCGGCACCTTCTGCCCCGTCGATCCACTCCGCCGCCGTAGCGCTGGACGCCTCCGCCGCCCACGTCATCACACCCCGATCAGCCGCGGTCACCGCTTCTCAGCCCGGCGAGTCGGCGTCTCCATCCGCCGCGACACGCGAGATCTCTCCCGACACGCGATCAATCTGGACCGATGAGGGGTACCGACGCATGCGCCTCGCCGAGATCCTCTCGCCCACCCGCAAACTCCGATAATCCGCACGAGCGACGCCTCGAAACGAATCCGAACTGTACACTCGTGACCCCCACGGCCTCGTGACGCCGGGATGGAGGACATGGTGTGCTTTACTTGGAAGGAGTGATAAGGCGCGTCGGATCCTGGTCGGGCCGCGGCGGCTCAGACGGCGGGCGACTCGAATACCTCGACATCGGCGATAAGCACCTCAGACGCATCGGCTGCACGTCGTACCTGCGCGACGCGCTCGCCGCCGGGCTCGGACAGCCGTGCCGCATCGCCCTCGCCGCACCCCTCGGAGGACGATTCGGGCAAGAACTGCTCGGCGTCCGCTTGCCGGACGGCAGCGTGAGAATGGCCGGGACGGCCCGAGTGATCAAGCTCCTGCTGGGGCTCGTCCTCGTCCTTCCTGCTGCGGCTGTCATCCTGTTCGGCATCCCCGGGTTTCTCGTGCTTCTCGGGGTTCAACAGTTGCTGCCCTTAGTTGGGGGCGTCTTGATCTACGCGGGCGCGGCCTTCCTCGTCGCGTTCATCCTGTACTGCCTGTATGCCGCGGCGTGCGCACCCTTCGATTACGTCCGAGCACGGAAACTGCTGATGAGTCCGACCTGACTCGCACCGCAAGACGCGATCGGCTTGATCGTCCAAGACACCAAGGCCCGAAGTACCGGCAGCGCAGTTCTCGGGCCAAGCGACAATTCGTGCGGAATCGCGTCATCGCCGTGGTACACTGGCTCTGTTCAGGCGGACCTTCCCGTTCGCGGCATGGCCCACGTTGTCCGCCCTGATTCCATATTCGTCGGAGGAGAAGATCGAATGCAATTGATGGTTGCCTCTCGCAAGCTGGTGCTCGGAGCAATCGCGTCCGTGACATTGGCGGCGGTTGTCGTCGTGGCCGGCCCGCTGAATCCCCCCGCAGGCCCCGTGACAAGCACCTACAAGACGCTGAGCGAGGTCGAGCCTCGCATCGCCATTAACGCCACCAACACCCCGGGCACCGCGGGCTCTCTCTTCCGCATCAGCCAACCAGGTTCGTATTACCTCACGGGCAACATCACCGGCGTCTCAGGCCGTGTCGGAATAGAGATCGCCTCCGACGGCGTCACCCTCGACCTCAACGGCTTTGCACTCCTGGGCGTCGGCGGCTCCCTCGACGGCATCCTGGCCTCCACCCCCGTCCGCTCGGTGTCCATCCGCAACGGCACCGTCCGTGGCTGGGGAGACGACGGCATCGACCTCTTCCTCAACAGCGTCACGGGAGGATCCATCGAGCACGTTCACGCCTTCGGAAACCTCGCCGCGGGGATCCGCGTCGGATCGAGCTTCGTCATCTCCAATTCCTCCTCCGTGAGCAACTCCCAGAACGGATTCGTCGCCGTCAACGCACTCTCCATCTCCCATTGCACCGCCAGGAGCAACCTTGGCCTCGGATACTCGCTCGGCGCGAACGCCACCGCTTCCAACTGCATCGCCTACCTCAACACCGGATCGGGCTTCACGGCCAGCAACGGGTCCAGCTTGTCCTTCTGCGTCGCTCGCAACAACCAGGGGCAGGGCTTCGATCTTGGCACTTCCTGCACCATCACCCACTGCAACGCCGTCGGCAATAACCTCAACGGCATCCGCGTCTCCAGCGGCTGCATCGTCCGCCAGAACAACTGCGACTCCAACGGTCTCGGCGAGAGCGTTGGCGCGGGCGTGCTCGCGACCGGCATCGAAAACCGCATCGAGGCCAATCACTGCAGCCTGTCAGACCGCGGCATCGAGGTCACCAACGCGGCCAATCTCATCTTCGGCAACACCTGCCGCGGCAACACCACCAACTATGCCATCGCCGCCAACAACCGCTACGGCCCCATCCTCAACATCCCCGCCTCGGGCACCGCCGCCGTCAACGGCAGCAGCGCCGCGAGCACCCTCACCACCACCGATCCGTTCGCGAACTTCTCCTATTGACCGCATTCCTCCGCGAGGTTATTCATGAGCAGGCATCCCGCGGATCCCCGATCCGTTGACACTCCCGATGACCCAAGCCCGCAACTCTGCTCCAGCGAGCATGGACCCACTCGCTATTTCCAAGATCGCGCACACTCGCCCGCCGATCGACGCGCCCTGCTCGCCGGACTCGGCGGCATCGCCGCCGGCGTGTTCATGGCGGGCAACGCACAGGCCGGCCCCCTGAATCCCCCCGCCGGGCCGGTCACCAGCACGGGGAAGACCCTCCTCGACGTCGAGCCACGCACCGCCGTCAACGCCACCAATACCCCGGGAACCGCCAACGCCGTCTTCCGCATCTCCCAGCCCGGGTCCTACTACCTCACCGGCAACGTCACCGGGCAGAGCGGCAAGCACGGGATCGTCATCGCCGCCTCCGATGTCACCCTCGACCTCAACGGCTTCACACTCACCGGCGTCCCCGGCTCGCTCGACGGCATCACCAACGAGGGGACCATCAATCGCGTCACGCTCCGCAACGGGACCATCTCCCGCTGGGGGGCCAACGGCGCCACGCTCGCCACACTTGTCACCGCCGTGAACTTCCGCGTCGAGAGCCTTGCCTTCCTCGACAACGGCGCCATCGGCCTGCGCTGCGAGGGCAACACCATCCTCATCGACTGCAACGCCAGCGACAACAGCAGCACCGGGATCGTCGTCGGCGCGAACAGCTCCGTCACACGCTGCACCCTCCTCCGCAACTCCGGCGCCGGCATCTCCGCCGTCGCCGGCGCCACAATCCTCGACTGCCTTGCCTACCTCAACTCCACCGTCGGCATCGGCGCCACCACCGGGTCCCTCGTCCGCAACTGCACCGCACGGCAGAACGGTCTCAACGGCATCGAGGTCAGTTCAACCTGCGCTGTTCTGGACTGCGTCTCCTCTCGCAACGGCACCAACGGCATCTCATGCCTCAGCGACTGCCTCATCCGAGGCAATCAGTGCGTCGGCAACGGCGTCTCCATCAACGCCTCGGGTATTCTCGTCTCCGGGGACGATTGCCGCGTCGTCGACAACACCTGCGTCGCCAACAGCGTCAACGGAATCACCGTCACCTCCCCCGGCAACTTCATTGCCCGGAACATCTGCTCCGGCAGCTCCTCCAACTGGAGCATCGCCGTCGGGAACGTCTGTCTCGTCGTCAGCGCCGCAACCAATACCACCACCATCAGCGGAAGCGCCGGCGGCGCCGCCCCCGGATCGGCAGACCCCAACGCCAATTTTTCGTACTAGAACCGAGAAGCCCCCGCCCCCACCCCCACCCCCCGCCCCCGCCAATTCTCCCGCCTCTCCCGCACACCACCCCCGAGGACAGCAACCACCATGGGCTACTCACAAACACGTTCACTCGCTTTCATCCTCGGCACCGCCGCGATTCTCCCCTCTTTCGCCCACGCCCAGTGGAGCGTGACCATCCTCCATCCGGCCGGCACGACGCGGTCTTTCCTTGAGGCCTCCACAGGAACTCAGCACGCCGGCTCCGTCGTCGCTTCGGGAGTGACCCGCGCCGCCCTCTGGAACGGCACCTCAAACACACGCGTCGATCTGCACCCGGCCTCCGCCACGGAGTCGTACGCCAACGCGGCCTCGGGATCCCGGCAGGCCGGATACGTCCGCTTCGGCGGCACACCCCGAGCCGCTCTCTGGAGCGGTTCGGCCGCCTCCTTCGTCAACCTGCATCCGTCGACCGGGACCGAGTCCATCGTCCTCGGCATGTCCGCCGTTCAGCAGGTCGGCTGGAACCGAGTTGGCGGCATTCGCCGGGCCACGCTCTGGAGCGGATCCGCCGCGTCCGCCACGAGCCTCCACCCCTCCTTCGCCACCGATTCGGTCGCCCACGACTCCACAGGCACCCAACAGGTCGGCCACGCCACACTCAGCGGCATCCGCCAGGCCCTTCTCTGGAGTTCTTCGCCCACCGCACCCACGGTCCTTCACCCCGCTGGCGCGAGCGAGTCCGCTGCTTACGCCGCGGTTGCCTCGCAACAGGTTGGATACGCGAGATTCGGCTTTGTCAACGCCGCCGTGCTCTGGAGCGGTTCTTCGCTCTCGGTCGTCAACCTCAACCCACCGCTCTCGCTTGAGTCCGCCGCCTACGACACCGACGGCACACGCCAGTTCGGATACGCCTTCTTCGGCACCTCCGCCCGAGCCTCTCTCTGGAGCGGCTCGGCCCAGTCTTGGTTCGACCTCTCGGCGCTCCTTCCCAATCCGAGCGTCTGGGGTGACACCTTCGCTCGCTCCATCCACACCGATGGCAACACCACGCACATCACCGGCTACGGCTACAACGGCGCAACCAACCGCTACGAAGCACTGCTCTGGACGTGGACACGCTGCCCGGCCGACTTTGACAACGACGGCTTCGCCGACCTTTTCGACTTCGACGCCTTCGTCGCTTGCTTCGAAGGTGACACCTGCCCACCGGGCTCGACCGCCGATTTCGATCGCGATGGCTTCGTCGATCTCTTCGACTTCGACGCCTTCATTGCCGCCTTCGAACAAGGCTGCTAACCCCCGCCCCAACCCACTCGGACCCGAGGACACCAACGGCCGTTGAAGGCTCTACAACGACCGTACACGGGTCTGCGACGACTGCGGAAGGGGCTGATGCCGCGAGCGTGGGCGTTCTGCGTCACGAATAGGCTGACTTTGCGCCCCCCGGGGTTGGGTTGTCCGAGCGGTGTGTTCCTACCCTTCGGGATGCAGACCGAGTTCGAGCGCACGCTGGTAACCCGCGAGCAGATCGCGGGGCGGGTCCGGGAACTGGGACGGCGGATCGCCGACGACCTCGCCGCCGATCTGGCGCGAGACAGGGCCCTCGGGGCGGCACCGGGTAAGGTGGTGCTGATCCCCGTACTCACCGGAGCCCTGATCTTCGCCGCGGACCTCGTCCGTGAGATCCCCCTCAAGCTCGCTCTCCGCGTGGTCGCCGTCAGCAGTTATCCCGGCGCGAGCATGGCCTCCAAGGGCGCCACACTCGCCAGCGAGCTGCCCACCGACCTGCGCGGCGCGCACGTCGTCATCCTCGACGACATCCTCGACTCCGGGCAGACGCTCGGCCTGCTCCGGGAACTCATCGAGCGCCAACGCCCCGCCACCGTCCGCTGCGCGGTCCTCCTCAAGAAGCCCGACTCCGTGCGCAAACGCCACGTCGACGTCGAGTACGTCGGCTTTGAGATCCCCGACGCCTTCGTCGTCGGCTACGGCCTCGACTACGACGGGTACTACCGCAACCACCCCGAGATCGCGACACTCAGAATCGACGCCACGGCATCATGATCTGGCCCGTTCCCGCGAAAGTCTCTCTTGTACCGTCGTGATCGACACGGTAGCCTTTTCGACCATGAAATACGTTCTCCTCGGTTCCTTCCTTCTCGCCGGTGTCTCTCTCGCCCAAACCGACCCCGTCGGCCGGGCGTGCGTCCTGTGGATCAAGGCCGATCAGGGCATCACCCTCGACGGCCAAGGCCGCGTGATCGCCGCCGAGGACCTCTCGGGCTCGGGACATGACGCGTCGGTGGATCCGGGCTGGGGCCCCCTTCTCGTCGGCTCGGCCGTGGGCGGCCGCCCCGCGATGCGGTTCGACGGCGGCCGCTGGCTCAACCTCGCGGGCGAGCTGCTCACCAGCCAGCAGTACACCATCATCGCCGTGGTGAACGACACCCGCCTCGACGGCGAGTTCCGCGAGGTCCTCTCCAACTGGAACTTCAACAACTCCTTCACCTCCGTGTTTCTCGGGACGACCTCCTTCGACCCCGCCGGGCCCGACACCACCCGCGTCCGGCTGACCGACGACCTCGGAGGCTTCAACCAGGGACAGGGCGGTGTCGGAACCATCGCGAATCGGTCGCAGCACTTCATCCTGACCGGCATCAGCCGCGAAGCCAACGCCGAAGTCTTCCAGAATCGCACCCTGATCGCCGGACGAGACACCCCCATCTCGCCACGCAATCTCGCCGGGCCCTGGGTCATCGGCCGCCAGGGACCCATCGCCGAGTTCTGGGTCGGCGACATCGCCGAGATCTTCGTCTACAACGACGATCTCTCTCGCTGCGAACTCGATCTGGTCTACGACTACCTCAACGCCCGCTACGGCCTCGCGCCGTGCACGCCGCAGATCACCGCCCAGCCCGGGAACGTCGCGATCTGTCCCGGTGGCCGGGCAACCCTCTCCGTTCAGGCCGGCGGCGGAACCTGCACCGACAACTTCGCCTATTCGTGGACGCGAAACGGCCAGCCGATCGCCAACGGATCCGAGTTCTCCGGCGCAACGACCCCGACGCTCACGATTCTGAGCGTCACCGATTCGACCGCCGGGACCTTCCGCTGCATCGTGACCAACCCCTGCGGCAGCACGATCTCCCAGCCCGCCGATGTCGCCGCGTGCATCGCCGACTTCAACTGCGATGCCTTCGTCGACTTCTTCGATTTCGACGACTTCGTCCTGGCCTTTGACGCAGGCGATCCCCGTGCCGACGTCAACGCCGATCAATTCCTCGATTTCTTCGACTTCGACGACTTTGTTCGCGTCTTCGAGGCCGGCTGCTGATCCGCCCAGCCATCACCTATCACCCATCACCCATCACCCCGCGGCGTCGGGCCGCGCGGGCCCGCGAAAGGCTTGGGACGCAAAAACGAACCGCGGGGCGGACCGACCGCCCCGCGGATTTCCCGTGCGCCTGATGACTCGGAGCCTTAGCGCTGGCGCCGGCCAATCGCCAGAACGCCCACAAGACCCAGCGACGCGAACGTGCCGGGCGAGGGGATCGTCCCGCCGTAGAACGGCACGTGGACCTCGCCCCGCTGGTTGAAGCTCGCCACGAACACGGACCCATCAATCGCGGTCGTGTTCTCAAGATGGGCCAGCGGCGCCAGAATCGCGCCGTTGAAGTTGCGATCCAGGAAGATGTTCGTCGCCTCGTAGAAGTTCCAGATCACCTTCGAGCGGGCGAACATGCTCGTCCAGTTCCCCACCATGTTCCCGTTGCTGAAGTTGACGCTCGATCCCGCGACGTTGATCACGATCTCGGTCGCCGAGCCGGCGTTGAGTTCGATCTGCTGAATCAGCGGATTGTTGAACACCTGCGACGCCTGAACGCTGAACACCGCCACGCCCCCCGGCGCCGACGCGTTGTACCGCACCGCCCCGGGCTGGCCCGACGGGAACTGCGCGATGCTGTTGGCCGTCAGGGAACGCAGAGACCCCGAAAGCGCAAACAGTTCCGCACCGTACGCCGACGCACGGGCCCCGAGCGTCGGATCGACGCGCGTCGTCCCGCCGCCGTTGTGGTTCACGTTCCCGCTGAACGATCCACCCCGCACGAAGTCCCCGGCCTGCATGTTGATGTTCGACACCGACGTCGAGCCGGCAACCGCCAGCACCTCGCGCCCCGCCCAGACATTCCGGTCCAGGCGAAGACCGATCGTCGGCGATCCGCCGCTCAGATTCCCGCCGCAGAAGGCGTTGCCCTCCACGTCCTGACTCTGATTGTGCCAGTTCCCAAGAACGACCAGATTCCAGTCGTTCACGACGCCCGCATGGGCCGCCGCAGACGCCACAAGGGCCGTCAGGGCCGGCACCAACGCCGCACACTTTGTCATGTCTCTCTCCTCGAACACACCAATCGCGATACCGGCACCGATGCCGGTCTTGTCTCTCCGCCAAATCTTAGCTCCCCACTCGCGCAGCGATCCAAGCCCGAGAACGTCCCACCCACCACTCCCCCCAGCCTCTTCCCGATACACTGGATCGGTGCAGCCCCGTTCAGAATTCATGAAGACACGCCCTGCCCAGAACGACCCGCCTTCCGAGCGGCTCATCGCTCGCTTCCGACCCGCGCCCGTTCGCGTCGCCGTCGGCCCGCTGCTGTTCTGGGTCTGCACCGCCGCGGCCCTGGCCTTCGGCTCGCTCACGCACGCCCGTTGGGGTGTGGATCCTGCCTGGTGGGTTCTCGCCGCCTCGTCACTCATCCTGCTGGCGTTCCTGCGCCTGGTATGGGAGATCGCCTCCTGGTTCGCGACACGCTACGAACTCACGGACACGCACGCCCGCGCGTCCTTCGGCGTCTTCCGCCGCGTCCACATCGAAGTCCCGCTCCGACGCATCCAGAACGTCGTCGTGCTCCGCCGATTCCGTGATCGATTCGTGGGCATCGGATCCGTCGGCATCGCCACGGCCGGCACCGACGGCGTCGAACTCTGGTGGATCGATGTCGCCGCCCCGCAAACCCTGGCCGAGCAACTCCGCCATTTCACGCCCTCCCCGCTCCCCGCCACCACCCCCACCACCCCCGCCACCCCCACACACCCGGGACCCTCGCCGCAGGCCCAGGGTCACCAGGCCCGACCGATCGTGATCGGCCTGACCGGATCGATCGCCGCCGGCAAGTCGACCGCGGCCTCGATTCTCCGTGACATGGGCTGCGTCATCGTCGACGCGGACGCCGACGCCAAGGCCGCCCTCGATCTCCCCGAGGTGCGAGACTCGCTCGTCGCCTGGTGGGGGCCGACCATCCTCACGCCGGAAGGACGGGTTGATCGTGCGGCGGTCGCCTCGCGCGTGTTCGCCTCGCCTGAGGAGCGTGCACGGCTTGAGCGTCTGGTGCACCCGATCGTCCGCCGCAAGCGGGCCGATCTTGTTCAGGCCGCCGCGTCCCGGGGCGCCCGCGTGGTCGTCGCGGACGTGCCGCTCCTGTTCGAGGCGGGCGTCGACAAGGAGTGTGATGTGACGGTCTATGTCGACGCGCCGCGGGAGATTCGCGAATCCCGCGCGATCCGGTCACGCGGCTGGACGCCCGAGGAATTCGCTCGGCGTGAAGCCTCGCAGTGGCCGGTCGATCGGAAGAAATCACTCGCCGACGAGAAGATCGACAACGCCGGGGACCAAGCCGCCCTGCGCGAGCAACTCACGCTCCTCCTCGATCGTGTCGTCCGCCGGCCGGGGCTGTCCGGCCCGCCGTCCGAGCCCGGATGACACGGCCCCGCATCCCGTGTATACTGGTGCATCGGGGCGGCGCGAACGCTGATTCGTGAACCGTCCTTTCCCCCCGCGAGTCCGAGCGATGTGACCGACGTGGACGTCGGTGTTCATGCTCAGGCAGGCTCGGTTTCGCCGCTCCGTGGCGGCGGCTCGCCCGTTTCCCGCGTGGCACCCCGTCCACAATGCCACTCCCAGGATCGCCCTTCCTTCTTCATCCGGGCGCGCAAGGATCACCGCACATGCCAGGCAAGTCTCAGCCCGCGGCCAAGGGCCGAAAGACCAGCAAATCAGGCGACGCCGAATCCGCCGAGAAGCCCAGCAAGGCTCGCTCGACCAAAGCCGCCAAGGAATCCAAGGACACAGAGTCCAAGGCTCCCGCCCGCGAGCCCGCAAGCCGCGCACCCGAAGCCCGTGCTTCGACGCCCACTCCCCCACCTCCGTCCCCGTCGGCGCCCACCCCGCCTCCGTCCCTCGGCCCGGCGCCGATCCCGCCTTCCAAGCCGTCTCATCCCCTGCCCCCGCCAAGGCCGCTGAACCCGATGGCCTCTCGCACGGGGCCCTCGCACGTCGGCTCCCTCCCGAGCCACGCCGGGCACCTCGCCGCCTCCCACAACCCGCCCTCGAGCTCCTCTGGCGCAAACCCGGGCGGCCCCAGCCCAAGCCACAGCTCGCCCCAGGGCCAGACCCACAGCTCGGCCCAGAGCTCGGCCCACAGCCAGCCACCCCGCGGCAACGCCCCCTCGACCTCCGCGCTCGCCCCCTCTTCTCATTCGCAAGGCCACCCGCCCGCACAACAGCCCCGCCCTGCCTTCCGACCCCCGCACAGCGAAGGACGCTCGATGGACAATCAATCTTCCGGCAGCAACGGCGGTCAATCCTCCCACGGCGGCCATCACAACCAAGGCATGGGGAATCAGGGCATGAACAACCAGGGCATGATGGGGCATGGCTTCCGCAAACGCCGCAAGAAGCGCCGTGGCGGAATGAGCGGCCCGGGCGGAATGGGACCGGGCATGGGCGGCGGCGGCCACAGCGGCCCGACCCAGCACTACTCCCGTCCGCTCCCCAGCGATCTGCCCTCCGACGAAGAGCTCGAACGCGAACTCGCTGAACTCGAACGCATCGCCAAGACCAGCGACGCCGCCTCCGCCAAGGACGCTCTCTCCATCACCGACCTGCAGAAGATGGAGATGGATCAGCTCTTCAAGGTCGCCGAGAAGGAAGGCCTCACCGACTTCCACAGCCTCAACAAGCAGGACCTCATCTTCAAGATCCTCAAGGCCCGCGCCGCCAAGCAAGGTCTCATGTTCGGCGAGGGAACCCTCGAGATCATGCCCGACGGCTTCGGCTTCCTTCGCTCGGCCGAGCAGTCCTACCTGCCCGGGCCCGATGACATCTACGTCAGCCCGGGTCAGATCCGCCGCTACGGGCTCCGCCGCGGGATGGTCATCCGCGGGCTCATCCGTCCCCCCAAGGAGAGCGAACGCTACTTCGCCCTGCTCCGCACCGATCGCGTCAACGATCATCCTCCGAGCAAGGTCCAGGACCTGACCAACTTCGAGGACCTCACGCCGCTCCACCCCGAGAAGCGGTACATCCTCGAAACCGATCCGTCCGAGATCGAGTGCCGCATCGTCGATCTGACCACCCCGATCGGCAAGGGTCAGCGCATGCTGATCGTCGCGCCGCCCCGCACGGGCAAGACGGTCCTCATGCAGAAGATCACGAAGGCCATCGCCAAGAACAACCCGAACACCAAGATCATCGTTCTTCTCGTGGACGAGCGTCCCGAGGAAGTCACGGACTTCCGCCGCAACACCACCAAGGACGCCAAGCACGTCGAAGTCGTCGCCAGCACCTTCGACGAACCCTCCCACCGCCACGTCCAGGTGTGCGAGATGGTCATCGAAAAGGCCAAGCGCATGGTCGAGTTCGGGGACGACGTCGTCATCCTCCTCGACTCCATCACCCGCATGGCCCGGGCCTACAACGCCGAGATGCCCCACTCCGGCAAGATCATGTCCGGCGGCCTTGACTCCAACGCCCTTCAACGCCCCAAGAAGTTCTTCGGCGCCGCCCGCGCCATCGAAAAGGGAGGCTCCCTCACCATCATCGGCACCGCCCTGGTCGACACGGGCTCCAAGATGGACGAGGTCATCTTCGAAGAGTTCAAGGGCACCGGCAACGCCGAACTTCACCTCGACCGCAAACTCATGGACAAGCGCATCTACCCCTGCATCGACATCCCCGCCTCCGGCACTCGCCGCGAGGAACTGCTTCTGGACCCCAAGGAACTCGAGCTGGTCTACCGACTCCGCAAGGTGCTCTCCGACATGAACGTCGTCGAATCCATGGAACTCCTCAAGGGCAAACTCAAGAAGTGCAAAACCAACGCCGAGTTCCTCGTCTCCATGGCCATGGGCTGACCCCCACGTGACACGCGCCAGAGCCATCAGCGCCCTGTTCCGTGCGGCCGCCTTCTCCCTCTGGGCGGCCGCCTTGGCCGTCGTCGGACTCTGGATCCTCGTCACCGGCCCTCGCGACGTCATCCTCGCCCGCCCGCTCCTGCTCTCCCTCGGGCTCGCCGCCCTCGCCGCCGGGCACATCCTCTTCATGACCATGGTCGCCGACCGTCTTTTCCCGAAGGCGAGCCGCCGGCTGCGCGGACCCATCGAACTCACCGCACTTTCTGTCTTCCTCGGCAGCACCGCAGGGTTTCTCTGGACGTACGTCTCAGGTCTGTAGCCCGACACGGAGGTTTCACCGTGCCTCTCTCCCGCTCACACCCCGCCCGCGCCCTCGGATCGCTCGTTCTCTTCGCCGGGAGCGTTCTCTCCGCCCACGCCGCCTCGTCCCAGCCTCGCGACGAGGCCCCGGCCCGCCCTTCCGCCGCCAAGCCGGCGCCCAACGCAGCCCTGGCCGTGGTCCAGCGGCACGCCGCTCGCGTTGTCATGCGCGCCGCACTCATCAACCTGCGGATGAACGACGACCCCACGCAGGAGGACTACCTGATCGCGTCGGAAATCATGTCCGTCGCGTCCCAACTGACACCCAGCGACGCGGAAGTGGTCCGCCGACGGATCGAGGCCGAGTGGAACGCCGGACGCAACGACCGCGTGCTCTCGCTCACTCGCGATCTCGTGCGCCTCGATCCGAAGGACACCGTCGCCCAGCTCCGCCTCATCACCACGACCATCAACGAGAAGCAGACCGCCGCCGATCGCCTCGCGATGTACGATCGATTCCTGGGAAAGGCCGGCCGCAGCATCGACGACAGCGTGCGCAGCCGCCTCGCCCTTGACGCCGCCCTCCTCGCCCGCGACTCGGGCGACGACGAGACCTTCCGCAAGTACCTCCTCCAGGCCCTCACGCTCGATTCCTCGAACAAGGAAGCCGCCCTCCTCGCCCTCACGACGGAGCAGCTCAGAACCAACTTCGATCGGACCAATCGCGCCGAGCTGCTCAGCAATCTGCTCATGGCGGACCCCCTCGACGCGCACATCCACATGACGCTCGCCGCTGAATTCGCCCGCGCCGGTGTCTTCGACGTCGCCAGCCGCCTCCACCAGAACGCGCTCATCATCATGAACCGCGCCGGCGTCATTCCGCCCGCCACCACCGAAGTCGAAGCACTCTCCCTCGAATGGCACACCCTCGGCCCGAAGGCCGTCGCCGACCGCCTCACCCGCTCCATCGAGAAGCAGCGCGACAACGTTCGCAAGTACAACGAACGCGTTCGCACGGGCTTCGGCGTCGGCGAGGACATCGGCGAGCCCGAGGACGTTCGCCTCAACACCGAATCCGAGAAAAT
>ERZ1066130.305-NODE-305-length-20830-cov-9.591769_pt1 | contig 20830 bp, 18 predicted proteins | sample MGYA00382777_ERZ1066130 | MGnify/ENA primary metagenome ERZ1066130 (study PRJEB33369, sample SAMEA5778360) | biofilm metagenome | biome: Industrial cooling water; feature: Water cooling tower basin; material: Biofilm | place: United Arab Emirates | collected...
CCGGTTTCGTGCTCATTGAAGAGTCGGGCCTGACTGATGGCGTGGGCTCCGATGAATGCCGTGTTCCAGTCGGCGGGGTTCTCTTCCAGATTGAACTGCGGGCAGGCCTCGAGGCAGCAGCCGCAGGACATGCACTCGGAGAGTTTGTAACGGACTTCCTGCTGCTGGGGCTTCTCGCGGGGGCCGGCGCCGAGGTAGTAGGTCCCGTCGATGGGGACCCATGCCTTGACGCGGGAGAGGTTGTGGAAGAGGCGGGAGCGGTCGACCCACAGATCGCGGACGACGGGGAACTTGGTCATGGGTTCGAGGACGATCTCGTCGCCCTCGCCCGGGGCGTACTCGTCCATGAGGCACGAGCAGCTCTGGCGGACCTTGCCGTTGATGACCATGGTGCACGCGCCGCAGACTTCCTCGAGGCACCCGGAATCCCAGACGACGGGGGTCGTGCGTTTGCCCTCGACGGTGACCGGGTTGGCGGCGATCTGCTGGAGGACGCTGATCACGTTCGCGCCGCGATCGACCTTGACGGCGAATGTCTCCCAGCGGGTTGGCTGTCCGGGTCCTTCGCACCGCTTGACGGTCACGCGAATGGTGCGACCGGGCTTGGCCGACGCGCGCCGCGCCGCTGCCGCTGAGGAAGTTTCGCTCGGAGAGAAATTCAGCATGGTGTCACCTCTACCGTCCGATCTCGCCGTTTACACGCCCGCCGGAACCGGCTTGGCGTCCTTCTTTTCCGTCTTGCCGTAGGTTCTCGCGGTCGGCGCGATGAGGCTCGCGTCGATCGGGACGAACTCCACGGTCACGCTGTCGCTGCCCGCGTCGTACTTGGCCAGGGTGGTCTTCATGTAGTTCGCGTCGTCGCGGCTGGGGTAGTCGGTTCGGTAGTGGGCGCCGCGGCTTTCCTTGCGGGCGATGGAGCCCTTGGCGATCGCCTCGGCCACGATGAGCATGTCCCCCACCGCTCGCGCGTAGTTGAGCGTCTGATTCGTCCAGGCGGCGGCGTCGGAGACGGCCACGCGCGAGAAGCGTTCTCGAAGCTCGGCGATCTTGTCAAGACACTGCGCGAGGCGTGATTCGCTCTTGACCACGGTGCAGGCGGCGGTCATCTCGTTGCCCAGTTCGCGGTGAATGGCGTAGGGATTGGTCTTCTCATCGCCGCTGCGAGACGCCGACGCCGCCAGTTCCTTGTATCGCTTGGACTCGGCCTCGACCTCGCGGTCGAAGGCGCCCTGGGGCACCTGGTCGTGTGGCTTGGCCTTGGGCGCGCCGTCGCGGACATAGTTGACGACCGAGACGCCGCAGAAAAGCCCGTCGAAGATGCAGGAGAGGAGCGCGTTGGCGCCGAGGCGGTTGGCGCCGTGGTAAGCGAAATTGATTTCGCCGAAGGCGTAGAGCCCGGGGATGTTGGTCTGGGCGTTGGCGAACTCGCCCAGAGCCATGCCCTGCCCGACGTCGGCGCCGAGGGGCGCGGCCGAGCCGGATTTGTGCTTGGGCAGGGGCTGGGCGGGGTTGTACCGCCCCTTGGCGAAAGTCGTGTAGAGCCCGCCCATGCTGTAGTGCACGGCGGGGAAGATCTTCATGGGGGTGCGCTTGGGGTCGACGCCGACGAACTTCTCGTAGATCTCGAGGATGCCCCCGAGCTTGCGCTGGAGGTACTCGGGATCGCGGTGGGTGAGGTCGAGATAAACGCTGTTCTCGCCGCCGACGCCGAGGCCCTGGTTGACGCAGACGTCGAAGATCTCGCGGGTGGCGATGTCGCGCGGGACGATGTTCCCGTAGGCGGGGTACTTCTCTTCGAGGAAGTACCAGCGTTCGGCGTCGGGGATGTTCTTGGGATCTCGATTGTCACCGGGCTTGCGTGGAACCCAGACGCGTCCACCCTCGCCGCGGGCGGACTCGGACATGAGGCGGAGCTTGTCGGCGCCGGGGATCGCGGTGGGGTGCACCTGGATCATCTCGGGGTTGCCGTACCACGCGCCGGCCTTGAAGCAACGGGCGGCCGCGGCGCCGGTGCAGATGATGGAGTTGGTGCTCTTCCCGTAGACAAGCCCGCACCCGCCGGTGGCCATGACGACGGCGTCGGCGCGGAAGGCGCGGATCTGCATCGTGCGCATGTCCTGGGCGACGATGCCCACGCACCGCCCATCCTCGATCACCGGGCGGAGGAACTCCCAGTACTCGTACTTGGTGACCTTGCCCTCGCTCTCGTAGCGGCGGGCCTGTTCGTCCAGGGCGTAGATGAGCTGCTGCCCGGTGGTGGCGCCGGCGAAGTGGGTGCGCTTGAAGAGCGAGCCGCCGAAGAGACGGAGATCGCGGAACCCCTCGCTTGTGCGGTTGAAGGGGACGCCCATGCGGTCGAGCAGATCGATGATCTTGGGCGCCCAGTTGGCCATTTCGAGAACGGGATGCTGGTCGGCGAGGAAGTCCCCGCCGTAGATCGTCTCGTCGAAGTGCTCGTACTCGGAATAACCCTGCTGGCGGGCGACGTCGTTGCAGGCGTTGATCCCGCCCTGCGCGCACACGGAGTGCGAACGCTTCACCGGGACCAGCGAGAACAGGTCGACCTGCACGCCGGCCTCGGCCAATCGAACGGAGCCCGCCAGGCCGGCCAGGCCTCCGCCCACGATGATCACACGCTGCTGCGCCATCTGTCCGATCTCCCGTGCCGAAGGCGGCACCATTGATTCATCGATTCTCTTGGCCCGCCAACGAGTCGCCCGTTTTACCCTCGTGGATCGACTGCTCCACGGCTCGCGCCTTGGCGGGGTCGATCATCACGGCGCCGAGCAGCGAGGCCCAACCCATCACCATGAGCCCCGCACCCAGCGCGAAGCAGGCGTACCCCCAACGTTCCTGCGCCTTGCGGCTGATCGTCAGCCCCCAGGTGATCGCCGCGGTCCACAGGCCGTTGGCGAAGTGGAAGACCAGGAGCGTGACGCCGAGGAAGTAGAGCAGGGCGACCGCGAACCCGGCGGCGGTGAACCCGCTCTCGCTGCCGCGGATCGCCGCGGCGAGTGTGCTGGCGGCAAAGTCGTGCGACCAGGCGGTGCCCCCGGGAACGAGGAAGGTCCATCCCCAGCGGAGCGTGGCGACGTGATAGAAGATGAAGAGGATGCCGAGATAGCCGCTGAGCCGCTGGAGCCTGTATCGCCAGTTGCTCTGGTACTCGTACCGTGAGGTGTTGGCGCGTCCGCTGCGGGCGTAGACGACGCCGAGGATCGCGTGGAACGCGATGGAGAGCCACAGCGTCAGTTCGATAAGCAGCAGGTGCGGAACCTGCTCGTTGATCCAGGTGACTTCCTTCTGGAAGTACGCGACACCGCCCTCGAGGAGGGTGACGCCGTCCTTGCCGAAGGAGTAGTGGTCGCCGGTGCCGCGAAGACCCACCTTGCCCCAGAGGAGCGAGGAGTTGGTGGTGAGGTGGGCGATCAGGAAGACGCCGATGGGGACGATGCCCGTCAGCGAATGCAGCCGCCTGAGCAAGAAGTGATGCCGATCAAGAAAGGACTGGCTCGCCACGCTGGAATCCTTGTTTCAGTCGCAATTGAAAGTTCGTTTCCTGACGTCCGGCCGATGCGTCAGCCGCCGACCACGCCGCCGCCACCAAATCCACCCATATCGGGCATAGCAAGGCCCGGACCCGCACCAGGCCCCCCTGTGTTGGGCTTGATCTTCCCCTCGGCGACAGCCTTGTCGATCGCCTTCACCAATTCGACGAACTCCATCCTCAACTCGGAGACGGCCCGGGTGATCAAGGCCTGCTCTTGCTCGTTCAGGTTGCCCTTGGTCTTCTCCTCGACCACGCCGAGCAGATCAATGTACAGCTTGGCGTATTCGGGCGCGAGGACGGCCTTCCCCGTTCTGGGGTCAGGATAAGCACCCATATAGGTGAGCGCCTGGGTGACGAGGAGGCTGACGAGGTCTTGGAAGCCGATGGCGTCGGAGGCGGGGGCGGCCTGGGCGGACTGGCCCGGGGCTGCAGACTCGGGGGCCTTGGGCTTGGCGTTGGCGGCGAGGCGTTCCTTTTCGGCCTGGGCCTGTGCCTTCCAGTCGGAGTCGATGATGAGTTTGGGCTCCTCGGGATTCGACATGGGGCACGGCTCCGGCGTTCGCCGGGGTGTCTGAGGTACCGAGATCCGCACTATGCTGATCCGGCGAACACCTGACGGCGGTTTTTCGCATCGTAGGCGAGGCACGGAGGCGGTCATGCGACGATTGACGATCCAGAGCAGCGCCGCGGCGCTTGTGGTGGCGTTGGCGGGTTGCGGTTCGAGCGGCCCGAGCGCGCGAGAGAGTGTTTCGCCGGCGCAGTTTGTCCGTCAGGCACCCGACGCGGGTGCGACGGCGGAGCAGCCCGCGGGCGCGTACACGACGGGCGCGGCGGCCGCCCCGATCGCGAGCGAAACGGCAGCGAAACCCGCGCCCCGATCGATGACGGCGGAGGCGGCGCGGGAGGGAGTCGGGCCTGTGCGGATGGAGCCGGGTGCGCCGAGGCGGGACGTTGCCGCGAGGCCGGCGGGCGAGTTGGTGCTGGTGGACGCGAAGATCGGGGACGTGAATAACCGGGCGGTGTACGCGTCGGGGTTCCTGGAGCCGATGGAGGCGGACCTTCGTGCGAAGGCGCAGGAATTGCTTGGTGCAAATCGACCGAACGCGTTGCAGGAATGGCGGATGTACGCGGCGGAACAGATCGCGGACGCGCTGAACCGGTTCATCGCGGACGAGGTCTTCCGCGCGGAGGGCATGGCGTCGCTCAAGCCCGACGAGAAGGTTGGGCTTCGTGCGTACATGGAGCGGATGCGGGGCGACATCGTGCGGGCGGCTCGCGGCTCGGAGGAGTTGGCGGAGGAGCGTGTCGCCGCCATGACTGGCGGGCAATCGCTCGATGAGTATCTGCGTCGGCGCGAGCAGCGCGAGATCATCAACTACCAGCTCAAGCGACAGATCGAGAGCAAGGTGCAGGTCCCCTGGAGGGACATCCGGCTCAAGTACGAGCAGGACTACGAGAAGTACAACCCGGATCCGACGGCCTATCTCCGCGTGATCATGGCGCCGGGGCGGGACGCGGAGCGTGTTGCGGCGATCGGCGATTCGCTGGCGAAGGGCACGCCTTTCGAGCAGGTGGCGGGCAGCGACCGCAACGCGTATCGCGCGAAGGAGTCCGGGCTTCACGTGGTGCCGATCGAGGGGGGCATCTCGTCGGTGGAGGTTTTCGACCCGCAGGTGAAGGGTGCGGGCGCGGTGAACGAGGCGGCGAGGACGCTGCGCGAGGGTTCGTACGTGGGGCCGATTGACTTTGACGGGACGCAGACGTGGGTGTATCTGGAGCGGATCGAGCAGACGACACGTTCTCTATACGACGCTCAGCTGGCGATCGAGAACGAGCTCTTTGAGTCGCGTCGCAAGCGTGAGATCGACCGGTACATCGGGAAGCTCCAGCAGCGGGCGAGCCTGACGGACACGCGGGACATGATGGAGCGTCTCATGCAGTACGCCGAGGAACGCTGCTACACGCCGATCGCCGCGGGGGTGAAGGCTCCTTGAACGTGGCGGGGCTTGTGCGTCTGCTGCTGGCTCGTCTGGGCCTCACCCGGGTGGTTCGGGACCGGCGTTGGCTCGGGATGGTCGGGGAGCGTCATGCGGCGGGGTTCCTGCGAGGGGCGGGGTACCGGATCTTGGCGAGGAATCTGCGGGGCGAGCAGGGAGAGATCGACCTGCTGTGCGAGGCGCCGGACGAACGGACGATTGTCGTGGTGGAGGTGAAGACGCGTCGTGCGGGGGGAAGGCTGCCGCCGGAAGCGTCGGTGCACGCGCGGAAACTGGCGACGCTGCGGACGCTGCTGCGGTCGGTGGTGGCGGCGAACGGGTGGCACGATCGGCCGAGGCGGATCGACGTGGTGGCGGTGGATGTTCCGGAGAAGGGGAGCCCGACGATCCGGCACTTCGTGGGTGTCGGGGCGTAGTGGTCGAGAGCGATCAGACCCAGAGCCTGCGGCCGGCGAGCGCGCCGCGGAACTTGCCCTCGAGCTTTCGAACGGCGGCTTCCTCGAGGTCGAGGCGGAGCGGCATGATGAGCGAGAACATGGATCCCCTGCCGACGTCGGAAACGAGTTGAATCTCGCCCTGGAGCATGAGGGCGAGTTCGCGGCAGATGGCGAGCCCGAGGCCTGTGCCGGGGTGCTCGCGGGTGTGTCCGGACGAGAGCTGGGTGAACTTGTCGAAGATGCGCTCGTGCTGATCGGGGGGAATTCCCGGGCCGGTGTCGATGACGCTGACGCGGATGCGTTCCTCACGCTCGCCTCCGGGGGCGACGCCGATGAGTCGTTCGGCGCGAAGGGTGACGCACTCGGCGCGGCCGGAGGCGGCGGGGTTTGGGGTGAACTTCACGGCGTTGGAGAGGAAGTTGAAGATGATCTGCTGGAACTTCTTCACGTCGGTGTGGACGATGGGGAGATCGGCCTCGGCCTCGAGTTTGAGGGTGATGCCCTTCTTGTCGGCCATGGGGCTGATGAGCCCGAGGAGGCCTTCGCAGACATCGCGGACGCTCATGCCGTCGACGTGCATGTCGAGCTTGCCGGACTCGATCTTGGCCATGTCGAGCAGGTCGTTGATCATCTCGAGAAGGTTTTTGGCGGCCTGGTGGATGTTCTCGAGATAGCGGAGGCGGCGGTTGGCGCCGGCGGCGAGGTCGGGGTTGGCGGCGTCGGCGCGGGCGACCTCGATGAGCAGCTCGGCGAAGCCCATGATGGAGTTGAGCGGGGTGCGAAGTTCGTGGCTGACGTTGGCGAGGAAGTCACCCTTGAGCCGGGCGGCCTCGTAGAGGGTGGTGTTCATCTCCGAGAGCTCGGTGAGTTTGAGGTCCAGAGCGCGGTTGATCGCGCGGAGCTGGTCCTGCGAGCCGGAGAGATCGGCGAGCATGTTGTTGAAGGTCTCGGCGAGCTCCTCGAACTCGTCGCCGGTGCGGATCTCGGATCGGATGGAGAGGTCGCCTTCGCGGACGCGCTCGGCGGTCTCTCGAAGGACGCGGACGGGGCTGAGCACGAGCTTGTGGGTGATGAAGTAGAAGAGGAAGATGGCGATCGCCATCACAAACATGCCGGCGGAGAGGAGGTACCCGGAGTTGACCAGGAGGAGTGTGGCGGCTTCGACGCTGCGACGGTCGAGGAGGACGAGCCCGACAAGCACGCCCCGGTCGTCGCGGTGGGCCTTGGCGTAGCGGTACTCGCGCTGGGTGCCGAACCAGCTGGAGGACTGCACGTCGGCGAGGACGGCGTCTTCACGCAGGGTCCGGAGAGCGGCGGCGAGGAAGGCGTCGCGCTGGGAGAGCACCTCGACCTGCTCGGCGGTGAGGCGTGCGGCGTAGACCCCGGCGAGAGAGCGCGGTTGCCCGGTGAGGGACTGCTCGGCCTGGGGCAGGGTCTTCTCTTCGGCCTCCCAGGACGAGACCATGGCGCGGGAAACTTCGAGCTGCCCGGCGTCGACGAGGGCGGCCATGCGGAACCAGGGCAGCAGAAGCGCCACGAGCACAACGGCGACGACGGCCGAGCCGAAGAGCAGGAGGCACTTGTTCGCCAGGGAGATCCCGCGCCACATGCCCCAAGCCTACGCGAGGATGGGGGTATGCCGCGGGGTGGTCGTCTCAGAGGCGTTCGAAGCCGGGGAGGGGCCCGACGAGGGGAAGGGCGTACTCGACGAAGGCCCGCGAGACGTTGTTGTTCCCGCTGAGGAACTCGGGGGGCATGTGGCGGGTCTTGGCGGCGACGGCAGTGAGGGGGACGAGTTTGAAGTCGGAGAGGTAGGGAGTGCCGTTGTCGACGCCGAGCCAGGCTTCGCTGCCGCCGGAGGTCCGGACGATGGCGACGGATCCCGAGCGGTCGCCGGCGAGGGCTCGTTGGGCGGCGAAGCGTCCGGATCGGCGAGCTTCCTTCTGGTCGATGATGGAGGAATCAGGCCAACAGCGCTGGACGTAGCCGAAGGTATCGGCGCGGACACGCGGGGGCTTGCCGCCGGCGGGGGTGAGTTTGTCCTTGAGGAAGTCGGAGAGCTGATCGCCGAGGGCGCCCGAGCCGGAGAGCTGGACGTTGCCGTGGGCGTCGACCTGTGCGTTCTTGATGAGCTTGGCGCCGATGGAGACGCCGGCGGCGTCCTGGATGCCTTCGGACACGACGATGTGGCAGCGGCCTTTCTTGGTGTAGATTCGATCGACGTCGGCGGCGAAGCGGTCGAGATCGAAGGCGACCTCGGGGACGTAGATGAGTTGGGGGCCGTCGGTGGAGACCTGGTCGGAGAGGGGATTGAGGTCGCGATCGTGGCGGCGGGCGAGCGCACCGGCGGCGGTGAGGAAGCCGGCGTGTCGGCCCATGACGACGTTGATCTTGATGCCCGGGAGGGAGATGTTGTCCATGAAGTCGGCCATGCAGGCCATGGCGACGAAACGGGCGGCGCTGGGGAATCCCGGGGTGTGGTCGTTCTCCATGAGGTCGTTGTCGACGGTCTTGGGAACGTGGAAGCAACGCATGTCGTAGCCGGTGGAGGCGGCCATTTCGGCGACGATGCGGCAGGTGTCGGAGGAATCGTTGCCGCCGATGTAGAAGAAGTAGCGGATGTCGTGGGCCTTGCAGGCTTCGAGGATTCGTTCGCAGTAGGCGCGGTCGGGCTTGTCGCGTGTGGAGCCGAGTCCTGCGGAAGGCGTGGCGGCGAGACGGTCGAGTCGATCCTGGTGGAAGGCGGTGAGATCGACGAGATCGCCCTTGACGAAGCCCTTGACGCCGTGGCGCATGCCGTAGATCGACCGGACGAATCCGGCGGCGTGGAGACCCTGGCGGAGCCCTTCGACGACGCCGACGAGCGACTGGTTGATGACGGCGGTGGGCCCGCCGGACTGACCGATGATCGCGTTGCCGCGGATGAGATCGCTGTTCATGGCGTGATCCTACGGGCGTCTCGCGGCACGGCGTGCCCAAACGAGCGTTGAAACAGCATGCAAGGGTTACACGCGACGAGGCTCGTCGTTGCTTTGGGCGACCATGGCGACACCCTCATCCACGGGGAGGTCGTCGAACTCGTCGATGGGGGCGGCCTGGGCGGAGGCGAGGCGGTGCTGGGTGTAGAGCATGACGCAAGCCCCGACGAGAGCGACCACGCCGGTGACCCATTGCCACCCGGAAAGGTGCTGCTCGGGGCTGTTGGGGAAGACGACCATGGCTCCCAGCGAGACGGTGACAGGCTGCAGCTGAACGACCCCGGCGGAGACGGCGACGCCGAGCCGCTGGATGGAGTGGAAATACAGCGTGTGGCCGAGCCCGATCCCGACGACGGCGAAGATCAGGAGCATGGCGAATTCCAGGCCGAGCACACCGCCGGGAAGACGCAGGGCGTTGAGCCCGCGGATGGCATCGGGGACTCCGTCGGCGGAGACCCCGCGATCGCCGAGGAGGAGCATGAGGGCGACGAGGGCGAGGCCGGTGTATTGGCTGACGGCGGCGAAGGCGAGCATGGGCGGCATGCCGTGCATCCACTTTCGGACGGCGAGCGCGTAACCGGCGTAGAGGAAGGCCGAGCCGAAGGAAACCAGGACGCCGAATCCGGTCGCGCCGCCGAGCCCGCCGTGCTGGAGGAGCACGGTGAGCAGAGTGCCGACCATGAGAATGACGAGTCCGACGAGGAAGCCGGGAGACCGGATGATGCGTCGCTCGGCGATGAAGAAGACCGCGGCGCCGATGGTGACGAAGACGATGTTGAGCCGAAGGCTGAAGGTCATCAGGCCCGGTGAGACGAAGTAGGGGGCGATGCCGAAACAGACCTGAGCGGCGGCGTTGAAGAGGCTCGGGACAAGCGCCGCTCGGAAGAGCCCTCGCGGCAGGCGCCCGCTCCACCAGGCGAGGAGCAAGGGTGGGACCCAGAGCAAGGTCGAGAAGCCATAGCGCCAGCCGTTGGCCGTCCACGCGTCGACGAGGGGCCGAACCGCGCCAGAGTCGTCGGGCGGCCCCGGGATGCCCTTGAGATGCGAGAGGTAGAGCGGGATCGTGGTCCAGCAGGCCAGGGTGAGCAGGACGAGGACCAAGCCGACCATCCTGGACATCCCGGCCTGTTCACGTGACGTGTCGCCCATCGGTCCAGCGTAGCGCGGCGGGGTGAGAAATCCGGGGTTCCGCCGCGCCGGCCGGACCATCGGACCGCGCGGTCCACAATCGGGTAGGATCATCCCATGAGAACCACCACCGCCCGTCGATCGGCCAAGCCCACGCGTGCCAAGGTCTCCCGCCAAGCCGTTGGGCTTTCGCCCGGGGAGCGGACGCTGCCGGCGGGTCTGTCGTTTCCGATCACGCACCTGCAGAAGTGGATCAAGGCGAACAAGAAGAACCTTGTGCCGCCCGTGAGCAACAAGCAGTTGTTCCCGGGGAGCAAGGACATGGTGCTGTTCGTGAGCGGGGGCCCGAATACGCGGAACGACTACCACGTGAACCCGACGGAGGAGTTGTTCCTGCAGCTCAAGGGGACGATCGCGGTACGCGTGAGGCCGCTGGACGGCACGCCGCCGCACGAGGTGATCATCAAGGAGGGTGAGTTGTTCCTGCTCGACCGATGGGTGCCCCACCGGCCGCAGCGCCCGGCGGGGACGCTCGGGCTGATCGTGGAGTTTCCTCGAGGAACGGACGAGAAGGGCAAGCCCCACATGGACGCGCTGCGTTGGTACTGCCCGTCGTGCGACACGCTCGTGCACGAGGCGAAGTGGGTGCTCCGCAAGATCGACGAGGACCTTCGCCTGATCATGAACGACTTCTGGGGCGGGCCCGAGGCGAGGCGGACTTGCAAGGGATGCGGTCACGTCATCCAGCGTGCGGGCGCGATCGAAGTGAAGGGCAAGAAGGTCCGCGCGGTGCGGAAGAAGAAGTAGCCGGCAGCACGCCGAGACCTCTCCATGACCATCGACCTGCACACCCACATCCTCCCGCAGCGTTGGCCGGACTGGACCCAGCGCAGCGGGTACCCGGGCTGGATCGAGCTTGAGCACACAGGCCCGGGATGCGCACGGATGTGCCGGACGATCGAGGGTGGCGGGCGTCAATTCTTCCGCGACGTGCACGAGAATCTGTGGGACCCCGCCCGGCGTGCGGCGGAGATGGCGACGGCCGGGGTGACGACGCAGGTGCTCTCGACGGTGCCCGTGATGTTCTCGCACTGGGCCAAGCCTCAGCATGCGCACGACCTGCACCGCCTGCTCAACGACCACCTCGCGGAGATCGTCCGCGGCGGCTCCGCGGCGAGGACGGGCCTTCCCGCGTTTCTCGGTCTTGGCGTGCTTCCGCTCCAGGACCCGGACCTTGCCTGCCGCGAGCTGGATCGCTGCGTCCGTGACCTGGGCCTCAGCGGTATCCAGATCGGTACGCACGTCAACGGCGTGAACCTCGACGATCCGTCGCTTCGTCCGGTCCTGCGGCGGGCCGCGGATCTTGGGGCGGCGGTGTTCGTCCATCCGTGGGACATGCTTGCTCCAGAACGCATGAAGCGGTACTGGATGCCCTGGCTTGTCGGGATGCCGACGGAAACCACGATCGCCGTGATGTCGGTGCTCTTCGGGGGCGTGCTCGATGATCTCCCGAATCTGCGGATCTGCTTCGCGCACGGGGGCGGGTCGTTCCCCGGAACACTGGGACGGATCTCGCACGGCTTTGCATGCCGAAGGGATCTGTTCCCGGCGGGCGCCCGCGACCCGATGGAGTACCTGGCGAGAGAGTCGTCCCCGGCGCGGTTCTGGGTGGATTCCCTCGTGCACGATGCGGAGGCGCTCCGCCTGCTGCTGCGGCTGATGGGCCCGCAGCGGATCGCGCTCGGTTCGGACTATCCCTTCCCGCTGGGCGAAAGCGTGCCCGGGGATCTCATCCGTTCGATCCCCGCTCTGAACGACGCGGAGCGAAGGTGGGTTCTCGAGGGCGCGGCTCGGGCGTTCCTGAACCTGCCGCCGACATAAACTGCCCGCGATGACCGCGACGAGCCACGCCGACTTTCGATCCGACGAAGCCTTCGCCCTCGCGCAGGACGCCCAGGACCCGCTGCGCGGCTTCCGCGAGCAGTTCGCGATCCCTTCGCTCGAGGGGCTCGGTCCAACGCCCGCCGGGAGCAGCCTGCCCACGGTGTATCTGACGGGAAACTCGCTTGGCGCCATGCCCGCCCGCGTCCCGGATCTGCTGCGCCAGGAACTCGAAGATTGGGCGCGGCTTGGCGTGGAAGGGCATCTGCACGGGCGAGATCCGTGGCTGCCTTATCACGAGCAGTTCCGGGCCCCGTTGGGCAGGCTTGTGGGAGCGACCGAGCGCGAAGTTGTCGCGATGAACTCGCTGACGGTCAATCTGCACCTGCTGATGGCATCGTTCTATCGCCCGACGCCGGATCGATTCTCGATCATCATCGAAGACACAGCTTTTCCGAGCGATTCGTACGCGGTGGCGAGCCAGGCGTCGTTCCACGCGTTTGATCCGCAACGGGCAGTGGTGCGTCTGCGTCCGCGTGTGGGCGAGAGCGTGCTGCGTACGGAAGACGTGGTGGGCGTGATCGAGCGGGAAAGGCCGGCGCTGGTGATGCTCGGCGCGGTGAACTACCTGACGGGTCAGTGGTTTGACATGGCGGCGATCACGGCGGCCGGGCACCGGGCGGGCGCGGCCGTGGGTTGGGACCTGGCGCACGCGGCGGGCAACGTGCCGATGCGCCTGCACGATTGGGGCGTCGATTTCGCGGCGTGGTGCTCGTACAAGTACCTCAACGCCGGCCCGGGAGCCATCGCGGGCGCCTTCGTGCACGAGAAGCACCTGGCCCGGACGGATCTGCCGCGTCTTTGCGGTTGGTGGGGAAACGACCCGGCGACTCGGTTCCGGATGGGGCCAGACTTTGTGCCCGTGGCCTCGGCGGATGCGTGGTCGCTGTCGAACCCGCCGATCTTCTCGCTGACGCCGCTGAAAGCCTCGCTCGATCTGTTCGACCGGGCGACGATGCCGGCGTTGAGGGCGAAGTCTGTTCGTCTGACGTCGTACATGGAGTCTCTGCTGACGCCGCGGCGGGCGAAGGGTCTGGAAATCCTGACGCCGGCGGATCCGTCGGCGCGGGGTTGCCAGTTGTCGCGCGTGGTGCCGGGGATGTCGAGGGAGATCCAGCGTCGTCTGCTTGAGCGGCATGTGGTATGCGACTTCCGCGAGCCGAACGTTGTTCGGGCGGCTCCCGCGCCGTTGTACAACTCGTACCACGATGTCTGGCGATTCGTTCGTGAACTCAATCACCTCATGCCGTGAGGCCGCGACCCCATGTCCACTCCGCACGTCATTCTTGTCGGGAACGGTCTGGCCGGATCGCTGCTCGCGGTGCTTTTCGCGCGGGCGGGCTGGCGGGTCTCGCTGTTCGAACGCCGGGGCGATCCGCGGGCGAAGGGCTATCAGGGGGGGCGGTCGATCAACCTTGCGCTCTCGGCGCGGGGGCTGGCGGGCCTCGCGGCGGCGGGCCTCGCCGAGGTGGTGCGCGAGCGTGATCTGATTCGCATGCCGGGGAGGATGATCCACCCGCTCTCGGGCGCCACGGTTTTCCAGCCCTACAGCCACGATCCGAACGACGCGATCAACTCCGTGTCGAGGGGCGGGCTGAATCTGACTCTGATCCACGCGGCGGCGGAACTCGACGGTGTGACGATGCACTTCGATCACCTGTGCACCGATGTGGACTTCGCGTCGACCACCGCGACGTTCACGAAGCCGGACGGCACGCGGGTGATCGCGCGGGGCGACCTGATCGTCGGCGCGGACGGAGCGTTCTCGGCCGTGCGCGGAGCGATGCAGAAGACTGATCGCTTTGAATACTCGCAGACGTACCTTGCGCACGGGTACAAGGAACTGCACATCCCGCCAAGGCCGGGAACGAACGAAAGCCGGCTGGACCCGGCGGCGCTGCACATCTGGCCCCGCGGGGGGTCGATGATGATCGCGCTGCCCAACCGGGACGGGTCGTTCACGTGCACGCTTTTCTGGCCTTTCGAAGGGGAGCACTCGTTCGCGAACCTGAGGACGCCCGCCGAGGTGGAGGCGTTCTTCGGCCGGGAGTACTCCGACGCGGCGCCGCTGATGCCCACGCTCGCGGAGGATTACTTCCAGAACCCGACGAGTTCGCTGGTCACGGTAAGGTGCTGGCCTTGGGTGCGGAACCGGACGGTGCTGCTGGGTGACGCCGCCCACGCGATCGTGCCCTTCTACGGGCAGGGGATCAACTGCGGGTTCGAGGACGCGGCGGATCTGGTGGGGCGACTGGGCTCGGGGAGGATCGACGAGGCGTTGGAGGCCTATCAGCGTGCTCGCAAGCCCAACGCCGACGCGATCGCGGACATGGCGCTGGACAACTTCGTCGAGATGCGCGACAAAGTGGGCCGGCCCGACTTTCTGTACCGCAAGAAGGTGGAGCAGGCGCTGCACGCGGCGTTCCCGGAGCGGTGCCAGCCGCAGTACAACCTCGTTTCGTTCTCTACCGTGCCTTACACCGTGGCGAAGCGTCGGGGCGACGACCTCGCCCGGCTCATCGACCGCGTCGTGGAGCGTCTGCCGATGGGCTCGCTCGACCCTGCGTCGAACGAGTGGAGGTCGAGGGTTGAAAGCCTCGCGCAGAGCGTTCTTGACGACGGACCAGAGGCTCCGCGGAGTTCCGGGTCTTCGCCTTCGCGCGAAGTCCTCTTCGATCTCTCTCCAGAAATCTCCGAGTCCCTTCCGGTCTGGCCCGGGGACAACGCGTTCACGCGCGAGGTGCTGCTCAGCACGGAGAAGGGGGCGAACATCACGCTCAGCACGATCCGCGCGACGGTGCACCTGGGCAGCCACGCCGACGGCTCGAACCACTACGCGAAGTCGGCCGAGGGCGGGGTCGGGATCGACGCGATGCCGCTGGAGCACTATGTCGGGCCGTGCACCGTGCTGGAGTCGGCGAGCGCCGCGCGTGGCCGCCGTCTGGTGCCGACGGACTTCCCGTCGCTCGGTCATGTGCGCACGCCGCGGGTTCTGCTCAAGACCGGCAGCTTCCCCGACCCGCAGCGATGGAACACGGACTTCGCGGGCCTCTCCGTCGAGCTCGTCGACGCGTTGGCGGCATTAGGCGTGTTTACGATCGGAATCGACACGCCGAGCGTCGACCTGCAGGATTCCAAGGACCTCCCGGCCCATCGGGCGATCCTTCGGCACCGGATCGCGATCCTCGAAGGGCTGGTGCTGCGCGACGTGCCACCGGGCGAGTATGACTTGTGCGCTGCGCCGCTGAAGATCAAGGACGCCGACGCGAGCCCCGTGCGAGCGGTACTGCGGCGGTAGAACGCGAGCCGGCGTCCGGCGACGCTTACATCGCGCCCGGCACGCACGCCACCACCTTCACCTCGACGTGGATCGGCGTGTTCCCGCCCGTCGGCAACGCCGACACCTCCACCGTCGTCCGCGTCGGCAGCGTCGCCCCGCCCGGCGGGAAGAACTCGGCGTAGACCCGGTTGTACTCCTTCCAGTCCCGCTTCATGTCCGTCAGATACACCGCCACGTCCACGATGTCCGTCCACGCGCACCCCGCATCCTGCAGAATGAGCCGAACGTTCTCGAAGCACGAACGGATCTCCGCCTCGATCGAATAGTCGACCAGCCGCCCGCCAGCATCGACGACCGCCCCCGGGATGTCCTTGCTCCCGCGTGTCCGAGGGCCGATCCCCGAGAGAAACAGCAGCGGCCCCGCCCGCCTGGCGTGCGCATAGGGCCCCAACGGTTCCGCCGCCGACCCCGATCGAATCGTTGTCATCGCCTTGCTCCTCAGGCCCGGGTGCTTAGACCCGAACGCAGACGTTCTTGGGTTCGGTGAAGAACCGGATCGCCTCGAGACCGCCCTCTCGTCCAACGCCGCTTTCCTTCATCCCGCCGAAGGGCGTCCGCAGGTCACGCACCATCCAACAGTTCACCCAGACCACCCCAGCCTCGAGCCTCGCCGCCACCCGGTGCGCCCTGGACACATCCCGCGTGCAAAGCGTCGCGGCGAGCCCGTACCCCGTCGCATTCGCAAGCTTCACCGCCTCGTCCTCGTCGCGGAACCGCTGCACCGTCACGACCGGCCCAAAAATCTCCTCCCGCTCCACGCGGCACGCCGGATCGAGCCCCTCGATCACCGTCGGCTCGAAGAACCACCCCTCTCTGCACCGCGCGGGCAGGTTCGTCGGCGGGCTCCCTCCCGTCCGCACGCGCCCGCCCAGCCGCCTGGCCTCCTCCACCATTCCCGCGACCTTCTCCCACTGCACGCGGCTGGTGATGGCGCCGAAGGTTGTCGTCGGCTCCATCGGATCCCCGATGACCAGCCCCCGAGCCGCCTCCACCACGCGCGAAACGACGCGGTCCGCGACCGACTCGTGCACCAGCAGCCTCGACCCGCAGAGGCAGATCTGCCCTTGGTTGCTGAACCCCGCCCGAGCCGCCAGCAGGGGCGAAGCCTCCACGTCCGCATCGTCGAACACCACAAAGGCGTTCTTTCCACCAAGTTCAAGGCTGCATCGCTTGAGCATCCGCCCGCAGGTTTCGCCGATCCATCTGCCCACGCCCGTGCTGCCGGTGAAGGTCACCGTCGGGACGTCGGGGTGCTCCACCAAGGCTGCGCCGGCGCCAGCCCCCCGCCCGTGCACGATGTTCAGCACGCCCGGGGGGAGCCCCGCCTCGATGGAGAGTTCGCCCAGCATCGCCGCGGTCGTCGGGGTGATCTCGCTCGGCTTGCCCACCACCGTGTTCCCTGTCGCCAGCGCGGGCGCGATCTTCCACGTGAACAGATACAGCGGCAGGTTCCAGGGAGAAATGCAACCCGCCACGCCCCGGGCACGCCTCAGCGTGTAGTTCAGCGCGGCCACGCCCCCGGGCACTCCCCCACCGTCGAAGTCGTGGCTTTCTCCAGAAACGTGCAGAATCGCGGTGGCGAAGTAACGCAGGTTCGCCGCCGAACGCGGAATATCGATCGTCCGAGACACCGCGATGGGCTTCCCCGTGTCGCGGGTCTCCGCCTCGGCGAGCGGTTCGAGATGGCGTTCCACCAGATCCGCCAGCCGGAGCAGCACGCGTGACCGCTCCGAGGCCGGGGTCGAGGCCCAAGCCGGGAAAGCACGCGAGGCCGCCTCCACCGCAGCCGCGATGTCCTCGGAGGCGGAGTCCGCCACGCGACCACGCTCAGCGCCGGTCGCGGCCTCGAAGACCGGGAGCGTGTTCCCGCTCCGAGCCGGGACCATCCGCCCACCGATCAGATTCAGACACGTCTTCACGCCAAGAGTCTACACGCGCACGAAGTTCGCGTTCGTCCGGCGGCAGTGATGGATCATCACCAGCGCGGCGTTACCCCGGGCCGGCCTTCTGAGCCGCCCGCGTCGGCGGGCCCGGGAGCGGAGCATCCTGCGCCTCGGCCGGCCGACCCGCGCCGGTCCGCTCGTACCCCTGCTTCAGCGCCTCGGCCTTGGCTTGCCCGGCAGGATCGGCGACGGGCGCACCACCACCGCCGAAGAGCGACCAGCCCCAAACCCCCGCCGCCAGCAGCACGACCACGCCGAGCACGATCAGCTTGACCTTCTTGCCCGAGTCGCCGCTTTCTTCGCGCTTGATCATCCGCGTCTCCCGTCAGAAGTCCCGACCACGGATCCCGTCGCGCGTGGCCCAGAAGAACGCGGGGTTCCCGTACTGCCACGAGAAGCCCTCACGCCCGCCGTAGAGGTAGCGGTTGCTCATCTCGGTCTCGCCGGGGCTCCACAGGCCGGACGGGGCGCGGAGCAGCGTCCGGTCGTTCCCGTCGGGCGCGTCCGTGCGCTCATAGATGTCACGCATACGGATCGTTCGCGCCGAGGCGTCCGCGAGCGCAACGCCCGTGTACGCGTTGATGTCGTTCCACATCAGTTCCTGGCGCTGGTAGTAGTCCTTGTTCACAAACAACAGAACCTTGTTGTTCGGATAGAGAATGTCGGTGGTCTTGTGCCGGCGAACCTGGTACTTGTTCCCGTTGTTCGCCGTCGTGCGCGAGGAAGACGTGAACCGGTCATGCCGCTGCCAGAACACGGGCGGGTACCAGTACGACACCGGGAAGATCCAGGTGTAGTCGTGCTGCGCGTTGGAGTCGTTGTTCTCGGCGAACCAGCGCTTGAGGGCCTGGTCGCCCGGATCGATCAGCGACTTGTTGCGAGATTCGTCGGAGTTCCACTGGAAGAACATGTGGGCGGCCCAGTGGTAGCCGAAGGTCTCGGTGCCGGCCTGGCTGTACGGCGTGCCGTACGCCCAACCCCAGCCCGGCTGGTTCTGCACCCAGACCCAGCACGAGTCCTGGGTCGAGCCGTCGGCGCGGAAGGGATTGACCAGCGAGTCCTTGTAGTCGTTGGAGTACATCGCCATGTACTTCGCGTTCGCCGCGAGGTTCACCTGGCCCTGAAGCCGCCGGGCGACGGTCCGCGCCTTGCTCAACTGCGGGAGGAGGATGCCGATCAGCAAGGCGATGATCGCGATCACCACCAGAAGCTCGATCAGCGTAAAGCCACGCCCCGCACCGAACCACGTCCGACCCTTGCTCGTGTTCATCGCGACTCCCAGGCGGCTCATCCGGCGTCGACCGCCGACCGCCAGGCCCAGAACGGGCCGATCCCAGCATAACAGAGCGGCCGGGCGACGCAAGCGCCGCCCGGCCGTGCTCATGTTCCTGCATCTGTTCCCGGGGCCCCCACCAAGGCCGCCCCCGGTCGGATCCGGGCTCAGCAGCCCTCTTCGAAGGCCTGAACGAAGGCGTCGAAGTCGAAGAAGTCCACGAAGCCGTCGCCGTCAAAGTCGGCCGACTTGCCGGGGGGGCACGCCCCGCCCTCGAAGCAGGCCACGAAGGCGTCAAAGTCGAAGAAGTCCACGAACCCGTCGCCGTCGAAGTCGGCGGCGCACGGCACCGGGATCGAGACCTTGGTCACAAACCGGCCCTGCCCGTTCAGAACCAGAGCCTCGCCGCCCGTCGCGGGATCGAACGTGTGAACGCCCGACCCGTTGGTGATGATGAAGGACCCGTTGTCGAGCAGGGCCACGCCGCGGAGACCGCCCGCGGTCGTGTCGTAGTACTGGTGGGTCGAACCGTCCGCGTTGTAGATGTACAGCCCGTCCGGGGGCGAGAAGGCACTCACCGCGATCTTCCCGTCGGGAAGCACAACCATCTGCTGCGGGAAGTCGATCCCGGTGACGCCGTCGGAATTGACGAGCGTTTGCACGAGCCCGCCCGTCAGATCACGGATCTCGATGTCGTCGAGCCCGATGTTCGAGCAGAGCAGGTTGCCGTTGTACGAGATCAGGTCGAAGAAGTCGCCCGAGGCGTAGACCGCGTCGATGGCCCGCGTGGCGGCGTCGATGCGCACGATGCTGTTGGCCGTGGCGCCGTTGGCGCTGCCCGCGTTGGTCACGTAAACCTTGCCGTTCACGTGCTCCATCCCGCGGATGTTGTCCATCCCGCCGCGGATCGTCGCCACGTACTGGGGATTCTGTTCGAGGGTGTAGATGAAGATCGCGTCCGCGACCTGATCGCTCACCCAGACCTCATCACCGACAACCAACGCCTCGATCGGGGTCGAGGGCCCCTGCGGCACGAGGTCGATCCACAGCGGGTTCGCCACGCTGCCGTCCGAGGTGTTGAGCAGAACGACCTTGTCCGAGCCGCTCTCGACGACGGCGAAATAGGTCTGCCCCATCGCCGAAGTGCCCACCGCAAGACCCGCCGCCGCCACAATCAGCTGTGCCACACGCTTCATGATCACTCCCTTCATTCTCGCACCGCGGAGCCCAGAGACGCCGAACAAACAGCAAAATTCATGGACCCGAGCACCCCGTCGGTGCACTCCGCATGATACCACAGAGCCCCCCCAAGGAAGCGCAAATTTTGATCTCATCGCCCGATACGAACGCGGAAAGGGGAAGCTGAGGACTACAGCGTACCGAGCCTCCCCCCATCAACGGGGAGACTTACGCCGTTGATGTACGACGCGGCGGGCGACGCGAGAAAGCCGACGGCGGCGGCGATCTCCGAGGCCTCGCCGAAGCGGGCGGCGGGGATGTCGGCGATGGCGGCGGCTTCGGCCTGCTCGATGGGGAGCCCGGCCTTGTGCGCGCGAGCCCGGAAGATCTCGGCAAGGCGCTCGGTTCGCGTGTACCCGGGCAGGACGTTATTCACGGTGATGCCGAACGCGCCCAGTTCCTGCGAGAGGGTCTTGGCCCAGTTGGCGGTGGCGGCGCGGACGGCGTTGGAGACCGCCAGGCCCGGGATGGGCTGCTTCACGCTGGTGCTGCCGATGATGATGATGCGGCCGAAGCCCTCGCGGCGCATGCCCGGGGTGAATGCGCGGACGAGCTCGTGGGGAGTGGCGAGGAGGCTCTCAAAGCCGAGGCGGAAGGCGTCGGCGGGGGTATCGATGGCGCGTCCCGGTGCGGGGCCCCCCGTGTTGAGGACCAGGATGTGGCAGACGCCGTGCGCGGCGATCCAAGAGTCTGCGGCGGCTCGGGCGGAGGCGGGATCGGCGAGGTCGACGGTGAGCAGGCTGTGGGATTGTGCGCGCGGGCGCGGCAGTTCGGCGACGACGGCGGCGAGCTTGTCGGCGGATCGCGCGATGACGGTGACGTCGGCGCCGAGGGAGGCCAGTTCGAAAGCGCAGGCTTTGCCGATGCCGGCGGAGGCGCCGCAGACGATGGCACGTTTGCCGGAGAGATCCAGGTTCATGCGCGAAGCCTATCGCGGCCGCGGAAGTCCCGGGACTTCGGGAACGCGGGGCTTGGTCGGAGGTTCGAGGGGGATCGTCCTCGGC
>ERZ1066130.306-NODE-306-length-20785-cov-11.240859_pt1 | contig 20785 bp, 15 predicted proteins | sample MGYA00382777_ERZ1066130 | MGnify/ENA primary metagenome ERZ1066130 (study PRJEB33369, sample SAMEA5778360) | biofilm metagenome | biome: Industrial cooling water; feature: Water cooling tower basin; material: Biofilm | place: United Arab Emirates | collected...
CGATGAGCATGAACAGGCCCAAGAGGACCAGCAGGACGACGGGGAGGGAGGGAACGGCCGGTCGTGGCATGGGGAACTCCGAGGGCTCATCGTCTTACTTGCCGGTGGCCGGCCGGGTTGCGGGCGTGGCGGTGAACCGCTCGAACCACGTCACGGCGTCGGCCTTGGTCCAGACGCCGACGCCGCCGGGCGTCGGGATCGCCGCGTCGGTCACGTCGAGCACCGCCGCTCCATCGACGGCGCACACGAGGCGCTCGCCGACGTGGCGGACGGTGATCGTGTGCCACGCGCCGGGCGCGTTGGCACTCGCCGCGGGCGACTCGACCTTCGCGGATCCCAGCTGCGTGCGGACGCCGCCGACGACCTTGTACACGCGGAAGTTGCTCTCGAGCGGGTTGATGCGGCAAATGTAATAGTGGTCGCGGTCCTGCACGCGCCAGATCGGGCCGCCGCCCTGATCGACCTCGCCCGACCTCGCCTGCACGCGGAGGGAGAGCTCGACGTCGGCCAGCCGCGGCTCGCCGTGCCAGAAGATGTTGTACGTCTGGTCCTTGGGCGAGGGGATCTCCAGCACGCGCGGCGCGCCGTGGTCGGGCGTGCCGTCGGGCCGGGACGCGAAGCCCCACCGCGCGGGCGCGCCGCCCTCGCCGCCGCGGCCCGCGAGCGTGGCGTCGGACTGCCAGCCATGGGCGTGCGGGGTCGCTTCGGGCGCGGGATGGTTGCTGCCGGCGCATCCGGCGAGCAGCCAGCACAGCACCGCCCACGCCGAGACCCGCCGCCGGTTGTTGGATCCGTTCCTCACGGGGGCGGAGCATACCGAGCTTCGCCGCCGGCCGCGAGCCCGCGATTCCGCGGCACGCCCTTACGGCAGGGAATCCAGCCACGCCAGCACGTCGGCCGCGGAACGCTGCCCCCGCAGCGTCGCGATCACCTTTCCCCCTCGCAGCGCGTGCGTCATCGGGATCGCACGGGTGCCCAGAATGGACTGGGCGAGCTCGGGAGAGCGATCCACCTCGATGTGCGTGGGGAGGAAGCGCGGGTCGGAAAGACGAGCGATCACGGCGGCGTCGTTCATCGCGTCCCGCTTGAACTGCTGGCAGGGCGCACAGCGATCGGCGGTCGCGAACGCGATGACAATCCGCTCCGCCCCACCCCCCACCCCAACCCCCACGCCAACCCCCACCCCGGCACCAGCCTTCGCCACGGCGACATCCAACGGCGGGGCATCCGCGAGCAGCGGGGGCAGCGACACCGTCTCTTTCGCGACGATGAACCCGGTCCTCGGGTCATACTCGTGCGCCACCGTGAGGCGGTCCATCCAGGCCCGAATCTCGGGCGGAGGGACCGCCTTCGACTCGCCCGCCGACGCCCGGCTGTTCGAGGGAGCCGGATCCGATCCCGAACAGCCGGCGGTGACGATCATGATCGCGATCGCGAGGCATCGGCGACGAGCAACGGGCAGTGTCGTGGGCATATCGGCCGGATTGTAACCGCGGCCCAACGAACGAACGGACCGCGGAATGGGCATCATGTCATCCTGTTTCGCTCCCGGCAGCGAGATGCCGTCCCCGAGCGCGGCGGCACCCTCGGCGTGCGAGGCCTGTCCACGTTCGGGCCGGAATCAGATTCGCTCGAGCAGGTACTCCTCCCGGGAGTCGTCCCGCGCGACCAGGTTGAAGCCCTCGCAGTTGAAGCCCTCGCGCGCGAACCACTCGAGCCAAGTTTCCACCGGAAGACACGTCAGGTGCAGATGCGGAGTGTGGCACTGGCCATCCGTCGAACGGCAGACCCACAGCGATCAGGCCGGACAAAGGCCCGTGGGTGGAGCGGCGGGCACGTGCCCGGCGATCGCTCACGACCGGGCGTCCGTCCACTGCATCCCTTCCATGTGCCACGCCGGGAACGGGTCCGGGAGCCCCCTCCAGGCTTCGATGCCGCCCCGCATCTCTTCGTCGGTCAGCAGGCACGACTCGAGCAGGACCCGCTGGCCGAGCCTGTCGAAGTCCACTCCGATGAGCACGAGCTGCTGGCGTCGGTCGCCGAAGGGCTCCTGCCAGCACTTCTCGAGCCACGCGATGGCATCGGGGTCCGTGGGGCGGTGATCCGCAGGGCGCGCCGCCCACCAGACGCCGGCCGGATCAAGCCGGAACGAGCCACCCGCCTGAGACCACAGGCCCGCAACGTCGGGACGGTTGGCAAGCCAGACGAACCCCTTGCTGCGGACCGTCTTGAGGAACCCCCCGACGATGAAGTCGTACAGCCGCTGCGGATGGAAGGGTCGCCGCGCCTCGAAGACAAACGACGACACCCCGTACTCCTCGGTCTCGGGCGTGTGCTCGTTGTTCAGCTCCTTGATCCACTTGGCGGAAGACTGCGCCCTGCTCATGTCGAACCGCCCGGTGCCCAGCACCGCCGACAGCGGCACCTTGCCGAACGAGCCGCGGACCACGGTCGCGTCGGCGTTGAGCGAGCGGATGTGCCCCTCGACGCGGCGGAGCTGCGCCTCATCCGTCAGATCGCACTTGTTCAGGACGATCACGTCGGCGAACTCGACCTGATCGGTCAGCAGGTCCGCGATCGAGCGTGTGTCGGTCTCGTCGGTGCCGAGCCCTCGATCGGCCAGATCATCCTCGGTCTGGAAGTTCTTGAGAAAGGTAAAGGCGTCGACGACCGTGACCATCGTGTCCAGCCGCGTCAACTCCGAGAGGGAGCTGCCTGCCTCGTCGTCGAATGTGAACGTCTGCGCGATCGGCAGCGGCTCGGCGATCCCCGTGCCCTCGATGAGAAGGTAATCGAACCTCCGCTCACGGGCAAGGCGGGACACTTCCCTCAGCAGATCCTCTCGAAGCGTGCAGCAGATGCAACCGTTGGAGAGCTCCACCATCTTCTCGTCCACGCGATCGAGCACCGCCTCGCCCATGGCCCCGCCGGTTCGGACCAGTTCGGCGTCGATGTTGACCTCGCTCATGTCGTTGACGATCACCGCCACTCGCTTGCCCTCGCGATTGGCAAGGATGTGGTTGAGCAGCGTGGTCTTGCCAGCCCCGAGAAAGCCGGACAGCACCGTCACGGGAAGACGCGAGGGTGCGTCGGGCCGCTCCCCGCCTGAGCCGCCCCGATCGGATGATCTCACGTTCCCGGCGACGCTCATGCAACTCCTCCGTCGTGACGCCCCGTCATCGCCCGGCCCGCCGATCAGGCATCAGCCGTCCTTCCAGGCCACCTTGAACAGCCCCCGGGCTTCGTCGTACGCCTTGCCGTCCCAGGCGAGCTCGTACGAGCGTGCCTTCGGCGAGAAGAACGTGAAGAAGTCGACCAGCGTGGCGCCCTCGTCCCCGGCTTCCACATGGTGAATGTTGTCGCGGTCACGCGTCAGCGTCGAGAGTTGACGCGGGCGAAGGACCAGATCGGCGTTCTGACGGATCAGGAAGTCCTCGCCTTTGGCGGGAACCTCGCCCGCGGCGATGTCGAGCCGTCTGCCGTCGGTCTGCACGATGTCGAAGTTGCGACATCGCGCCGCGCCCTTGGTGGCGAGCAGCACGCCGTTGTAGTGCCGGTGGTCGTGCAGATGGATCACGGATCTCGGGGCCATCCTGATCTGCATCAGCACGATCGGGGGGTAGTACGCGATGTTGTCCATCTCCCAGCCTTCGCCCGCGGGCCTCATGCTCCACGATGCAGGAGGCTCAACCCTCGCCAGCAGAGCCGCGACGGCGGCAAGGTACGACTCCTCGTCCGGAGCGGCGTCGGAGATCAATGCTCTCGCCTGAGGCATGACCTTGGCGACAAACTCATCGGCGCTCGTCGTGGTCGACTCGCCAGTCGACCTTGTTCGACCTCCGGGGGCGCATCCGCCCAGCCCGAGCCCGGAAAGCGCTGCAAGCCCCGCACACGTCACTCCCAGCCGCAGGATCGTCCGCCGCTCGACCACGACACCGGGCGAAATCTCCTCGCCTTGTTCATGGTCAGCAAATGCATGAGACGCGAGTGTGTCAACAGTCCAGAACTGCATGGGGATCCTCCTGCCCCGACGATCGCCGAGCTGATCCGGCGAATCCGCGTGGGCATCCAGAGAGCATCTCGATCGTTGCACACCCATCATCGCCCGCATCCCGCCGCATGGCAGCCACGATCACGGTGGCAGAGTCCGTCCCGCGATCGGGAAAGGGGCTCAGGTCGGAGTGGGGTCCGGAGCGGGAGTGGGGGTGGGGGTGGGAGTGGGGCACGAGGGCGGCTGCTCCAGATGAGAATTCAGTATCATCTGTATCGCCCACCACGGAGTCAACCGGCGGGCGGTCTCCTGTTCGTCCCGGGGCGAGTCGCTGCATCGGCAACACCGGGCCTCCGCGGCCGTCGAGTCAGTCCTCGCCGAGCGACCGGCATCTCGCCGTCGGGCTGTGCGTGGGCCGGGCGCACTTCGAGGCCATCTCGCACAACGTGGTCCTCTGATCGTCGGCTCGGAGAACTCTCCGGCTGCTGCACTCGCGTCGTTCTTACTATCGTTGTGCGGCCACGACAGGGATGCCTGCCATGATTCAACGCCCCGATCTGCTGTCAGATCTCGAACCGTCGCTTACGGCGACCGACTTTCTCAGTCGGATCAGGAAGAAGATCCATGCGTCGCGGGACTCAACCCTGAGAACGTACTGCGATGTGCTCAGTCCTGACCCGTGCGGCCCGCTGCGGGCGGCGGCGCTCCCCAAGGACTGGAACTACGAGAACTGGATCGGTCGCGTTGAGGATCTGGCCTCCTCCGCTCGTTGGGAGCTCGAGACGCCGGGATACAACGGCATGACCTGCTACGAGGCCGGGTACGCCTCGTGCCTCCGCTTCGAGCTTGCTCGCATCGAGTGGAATGCGATGGACTCGATGGACGTGGCCATCTGCGCGCCCGTGGTCCTGGCCGCACGCCAGGGCGTGACGTTCGACGAGTTCATCCTCTATCTCGCCGGAACACTCCGCGAACCGCCCGAGCACGCGCTGGACTTTGACAGCCCCCTTCCGCGAGTCGCCCTTGCCGTCGCTGTTCTGACCAACGGCCGCAGGGATCTCCGCACGCTCCATACGCCTTGCGCCGAGTTTCTGGCGGCACAGGCCCCTGACAGGAAAGGAAGACGCAGCGTCCGGATCGAACAAGGCAATCTCGCCATCTGGCGAGAGCTGTTCGGGTCTCTGCCGGCCGACGCGATGTCGGGCTTGTCCGAGTACGTTCCGACCTTCTGAGGGCATCTCGGTACCCGCCGGGAGTTGCCGCGCCGACACACTCACAAATCCTGCGGCACTACTCAATCGTCGAACCTTGAGCGTCGCTTGCTCTGACAACAGCCCTCACGCGGGCTCGGCGGCGAGACTCGCCGGCGAGCCATGACGCCGGGCTCGAACCATGCACCACCCGCTGACCATGACCCAACCCGCCAGCGACAGCAGCGCAGTCGAAACGATGATCAGTCTCGAAGACTCCACATCCGTGTAAGGCCCGAAGGGCCGCCTGAGCCGCCAGTCTGATTCCGTGGGCGGAGCAAGCGATGGCCCGCCGAGCAGGATCAGACGAAGGTCGGCGATCCTTGAGGCCATCTGCGGGTCGTTCGGATCGAACTCGGCGTGGCTCAGGAACTGCCCGATCGCCTCCGCGGTCACCTCGCCGTCGCCGCTTGCTTCCGAGCGACCCTCCAGCGACCATCGCGACGGTCCCTCCGGCCCGTGATGCTGGCTCAGCTTCTATTTTGTTCAGGGCAGCTTCTTTCTCTGCGAGCGGATACCGCTGCAGCCGCGTTCCGATGTGGTCCAACCGCGTTGAGGATAGGGTGCTGGGGGGTGGTGTGACGACGCGTATCTCTGTGACCCATGGACACGGCCTGCGGGAGCCGTCTACCAGCAGTCCCAGAGTCCGGAAAGCGGCGAGAACCACGAATCCGATACACTCCCTTCTCCGTGCACCCTTCTGCCATAGGCCCATTCAAGATCGAACGAGAACTGGGCCGCGGCGGCATGGGAGAGGTGTACCTGGCCTTGGACACGAGGCTGGACCGGCAGGTCGCGATCAAGGCCTTGCCGGCGCATCTGGCCGAGGACCCGGACCGTCTCGCCCGCTTCCAGCGCGAGGCCAAGGTGCTGGCCTTGCTCAACCACCCGGGCATCGGCGCGATTTACGGGCTTGAGGAGGCGAACGGACACCAGTACCTGATCCTGGAGTATGTCGACGGCGAGACCCTCGCCGACCGGCTGGCCAAAGGGCCGATTCCGGTCGATGAGTCGCTAAGCCTGGCCAAGCAGATCGCCGAGGCCCTCGAAGTCGCGCACGAGAAGGGCATCATCCACCGGGACCTCAAGCCCGGCAACGTGATGGTAACGCCCGAGGGTGTCGTCAAGGTGCTGGACTTCGGGTTGGCACGGACAGGCGACGGCACGCCGTCCACGACCAACACTCCGGCTCTCATAGAGTCGCCGACACTGACTTCGCCCGCTCGATTCGCCAACAGCCCGACCATTCCCGGCGCAATCATGGGCACCGCTGGCTACATGTCCCCTGAGCAGGCCCGCGGCAGGCCGGTCGACAAACGCTCCGACATCTTTTCCTTCGGCTGTGTGCTGTATGAGATGCTCACCGGCACCATGCCCTTCCGCGGCGAGACGGTGGCCGACGCGATAGGGGCAACTCTGCACAAGGAGTCGGATCTCGGTCTGTTGCCAGCCGGAACGCCCCGCCGTGTGCGAGACCTCCTCACCAACTGTCTCGCGAAGGATCGCCATAAGCGACTTCGTGACATCGGCGATGCCCGACTGGAGCTCGAGCGGGCCGTCAACGAACCGCAAGAAGCACTCCGAGACACAGGCGTGATGCCCCCGTGGTGGCGTTCAGCGGGCGTCATGGCGACGGCGTCCTTGCTCGCGGTCGCCGCGGTGGCGGTCGCCTGGCTCCTTCGACCGCCGTCCGAAGAGAGCGGAAGATCACTCGCCGGTCGGGGCATCGTTCGAACCACGATCATGCCGCCGAAGGGCATGACGTACCGCATCGGCGTCGGGTCGGTGGCGCTGTCGCCCGACGGGTCGCGCATCGCCATCGCTCTTCGCTCTCGCGACGCCGCGACCGACCGATACCTGTACATGCGGGAGATCTCGCAACTGGAGTTTCGGAAGCTCGCCGGCACGGAAGGTGCGGTCTTCCCGTTCTGGTCGCCCGACGGGAAATCCATCGCGTTCTTCGCCGACGGCAAGCTCAAACGGGTCGACCTTGCCGACGGGATCGTGCGGGTGCTCTGTGACGCACCTGGCGGACGGGGCGGCTCGTGGGGCAGCAAGGGCACGATCGTCTTTGCACCGAGCAGCACGGGTGGGTTGTGGCGAGTTGGCGACTCGGGCGGAACGCCGGTCCAGATCACGACGCCCAAAAGCGTTGACGAGCCACACCGCATGCCGCACATGCTGCCCGACGGCGAGCGATTCCTGTTCTACATCTTCGGGAAGGCCTCCGGGATCTACGCGTTCGATCCCAACGCGAAGGAGCCCACATTTGTGATCACTACCGAGTCCGAGGCACGGTATGTCGAGCCGGGGCTTCTGGCGTTCGTGCGAGACAACAACCTGATGGTGCAGCCGTTCGATCCGAAGAACCTCGCACTATCCGGGATCGCCCGTCCCATCGCGGCTGGCGTTCATCAGAATGCGGGAAGGCATTTCAACAATCTCGGCCTCACGGCGGGCGGCACGCTCGTGTACCAACCGCTTCTGCCCCCGCGCCGATTCCGGCTGGAGTGGGTGAGCCGGGCCGGCGTGGCGACGCCGATCGCGGTTCCGCCGGTGGCGATGTCTCCGACCGGCGCTGCTGTTGCTCTCGCCCCGGATGGTCGTCGCGCCGCGGCCGCGATCTTGACGCCTGACGTCAAGAGTTCGCTGGTCTTGCTCGACCTGGAGCGTGGCACGCAGGTGCCGATCGGTGATCCCACGTGGTTCGGAGCCGGGATGCCGCTCTGGGCCGCGGACGCTCAGAGCGTTCTGTGCGCGGCCCAGTATGTGGGGACGACGGGCATCTGGCGTATTCCACTCACCAGCGGCGGCCCGCCCCGTGAACTGCTGAACCAGCCCGGGTTCGACCTCTTCCCCACGCACGTTACCCCGGATGGACAGACACTGATGTTCAACAAGCTCGACCGTGAGAAGTCGTTGTCGGACGTCATGTCCGCGTCATTGGAGCAGAGCGGGCCGCCCACCCCGCTCCTGGGGGACCGTGCGAAACGGGAGTCCGATGCTCGTGTTTCCCCATCGGGCAGTGCTTTGGCGTATCTCGAGAACACGCAAGGCTTCGGCATCGGGAAACTCAAGATCGTATCCTTCCCTTCGATGTCGTCTCCGGTGACGGTCTCCGTTACGGACAGCACCAACATGTTCGGCTGGCTCGGAGAAAGCGAGATCGTCTGGCTGGATGTCTCCCGTCGCGTGTGGTCCGCGACGATCACCTCGAAAGACGGCATGCTCGACGCCAGCGTGCCCAAATTGCTGCTGGGCGGCCAGATTCTGGAGCCAACCGCCCAGATCGTGGCGATCGACACGCCGCGCGAGCGATTCCTGAAGATCATCGAGGACGAGCCAGAGGAAGAACCGGGGTTGATCTTCGTGAACGACTGGCGGCAGGACGGTGTCCCCGCCTCGGCCGATCAGCGATGAGGCGGGCCCATCCCGTGCGGAACGACACCGTATCGCGGAAGCGTCCGCGCGTCAGCCGCCGGATGACCTTTGGGTCTTGAAGCCGCTTTTTTCATTTGCCGTGCAATTCTCCGCGTTGGCCTTCGTTCCTCCGTCTCAGGTGTCGGGCGGGCCCTGACCTGCACCTGCTTCCTGGATGAGGCCTGCTCAGTAGCTTTCCTGCGGCGATTCGGAGGTCCTCTTCCTGTGAACGGCAAACGACTCACGACAACCAGGCCGACAGACGCCAGTGCCCACTGCCGGGTGGGAGTCGCATTGAAGGAAGGCATTCATCGCGTCATCGCAACCGAGGCGATCAGCGTCGGCGAGGTGATTCTTGAGATCCGTGGCGTGTTTGTGGACCGCCCGTCCAAGTACTCCGTGCAGGTTGACGACGATCTCCATGTCGAACTTCCTGGGGTTGAAGGACTGACGCATGAACCGGACAAGCATCCGTGGCGCTATTTGAACCACTCGTGCGAACCGAACGCGGCGTTGGTGGGACTCACGCTTGTCTGTGTGCGGCCGATCCGTCAATGGGAAGAGGTGACCTTTGACTACAACACCACCGAGTACGAGATGTCGACTCCCTTCACGTGCCGGTGCGGGCGTTGCGGCGAGCGCGTGATCCGGGGGTTCAAGTGGCTTGATTCTCACGAGCAGCACAGCCTCTATCCTCGTCTTGCGAACCACTTGCGTCGCAGGCTGCGGTCACCGGGAATGCACTGAACAATGAGCGAAGCGAGCACGCCTCATCTGCTGCATCAGCTCTTTGACCGGACGGCCAGAAGGTATCCAGATCAGATCGCGGTTGATGTGCCACCGGGACCGGGAAGGCCCGCCCGGGAGTTGGTGACGTATTCTGAGATGGCCGCCCGGGCCGACGCCCTTGCCGAGGCGATCTCCACGCTGACCTCGCCCGACGCGGTGGTCGGCATTCTGCTGGGGCGCGGCTCGTCATCGCTGTACATCGCCCAACTCGCGGTGCTCAAGGCGGGTGGTGCGTTCACATGCATCGATCCGGTGTTTCCGGATGCGCAAGTGAAGGCCATCCTAAAGGATGGTGACGTCTCGGTGCTGCTCACCGACCGCGATGGACTTGCACGGATCGAATCCTGCGGAGTAAGCGTCGGCACCCTAATAGACGTCTCCGCCCCGCGTGCCGCGAGCACGGCTCCCGTCCGGCGAGAGCCGGTCTCGCTCCCCGGTCCGGAGAGTCTTGCGTATGTCATCTACACCTCCGGGACGACCGGGGCACCCAAGGGCGTGATGATCGAGCACCGCTCCATCGTCAATCTGGTTGCTTCGGATGTCGAGGAGTTCGGACTGACCCCGTCCGATCGCGTCGGTCAGGGATCCTCGGCGGCGTACGACTCCTCCATCGAAGAAACATGGCTTGCGTTCGCTTCGGGTGCGACGCTCGTGGTGATGGACGAGAGCACCAGCCGGCTGGGCCCGGATCTGATCCCGTGGCTGCGACGAGAGCGCATCACCGTCTTCTGCCCGCCGCCGACACTGCTTCGCACGACCGGCTGTGCTGATCCGCACACCGCCCTGCCGGACCTCACGTTGCTGTATGTCGGCGGCGAGGCCCTCACGGACGATCTCGCGGACCTCTGGGGACGAGGACGACGCCTCGTCAATGGATACGGCCCGACAGAGTGCACGGTGACGGTCGTGCGTGGCGATGTGGTCTGCGGCCGCAAGGTGACGATCGGACGGCCCGTGCGAGGTCACTCGGCGTGGGTGGTCGATTCGCAACTGAACCCGGTCGCGGACGGCGAACCGGGTGAACTGTGCATTGCGGGCATCGGACTTGCACGTGGGTATCGCAATCAGGACGAGATCACCCGCGAGAAGTTCCCTGTTCATCCCAGCCTCGGACGCATCTACCGCACGGGCGATCTGGTTCGGAGGGAGCCCGATGGCGAGTTGGTGTATCTCGGCCGCATCGATGCGCAGGTCAAACTCCGCGGGTACCGCGTGGAGTTGGAAGCGATCGAGGCCTGCCTTGCCCGATGTCGCGGCGTGCGTGAGGCGGCGTGCCGGGTTCAGGGTGAGGGGAGTGCCGCACTGCTCGTCGCGCACGTTGTACAGACGAGTGCCGACGAGCCGTTTGATTCCGGGGCGATCAAGGAACAGCTCAGAGAGACGCTGCCGCCCTACATGGTGCCGGTCCGTCTCGGAGTGATCGAGTCCCTCCCCCGGAGTGTGGGCGGGAAGATCGACCGCAAGCGGCTGCCGGAGCTTGGCCCAGAGTTGCGAGAGGAAACCCGCGAGGTTGCTCTGCCGTCCAACGATCTTGAGGCGGCCGTGGTCGGGGCGTTCGCGTCCGCTCTCCGGATCAGCACACCCGTTTCGACGCGGGACGACTTCTTTCTCGACCTCGGCGGCGACTCACTTTCTGCGGTCGGAGTCATCTGCGCTCTGAGGCAGTCCGGACAGTCGGTGACGGTCACGACCCGAGACCTCTACGAAGCCAGAACCGCCGCCGCGCTTGCGGAGCGGCTCAGCGTGCACCGCGTCAGACGCCCATTTGTCCATCCGCGGGCCCAACACGTCGAGGCTGCGCCCGCCCGCCACATCCTGACAACGGTGGCGCAAGGGTGCTGGATCCTGCTGCAGCTCGTCGCGGCTGGCGCCGTCGCACACCTGGCCGTCTTCGACCTGCTTTCGCTTCTGCTGGACAGATTCGGTCTCCTGGGCACGATCCTGCTCGAGATTCCGATTGTCATCGGCTCGATGCTCGTCTATACGGTTTTGACGATCGCGATCACCGTCATCCTCAAGCTGGCGCTGATCGGTGAATACCGAGCGATCAGGACGCGAGTCTGGAGCAGCGAGTACCTCCGCCACTGGATTGTTCAGAACGCTGCCCGAACCATCCCGTGGGACCTGCTGGCGGGCACGACCGCGTACGGCGCGGTGCTGAGACTGCTTGGCGCAAAGGTCGGCCGTCGCGTGCACATTCACAGGGGAGTGAACCTCCATCAGGGCGGATGGGATCTTCTGACGCTCGGCGACGACGTTACGCTAGGCTGCGACTCCCACATCGGGCTTCTCGCTCTCGAGAGCGGATGCCTCAGCGTGGCTCCCGTCGTCATCGAGGACCTCGCCACCCTGGACACTCGCGCAAGCGTGGGCGGCAACACGGTCATCGAAGCGGGTGGATTCCTGACCGCTCTGTCCTGGCTGCCGGAAGGCGATCGCATCCCGGCCGGCGAGCGATGGAATGGGGTTCCGGCCGCGCCCGAAGGGAGAGCCGCTGAAGCTCCATTACCGACCGTGCCGGGACAGATTCACCCAGGCCTGTACACGTCGCTCCATCTGCTGCTCGTCGGTCTGGTGTGGGCGGCTGCACCGATTCCCTTGCTGCTTGCGGTCTTCATCATCGCGCAGGTGTTGAGCATCTCCACCGATGATGTGCAGGCCTGGCTGTCGAACCCGACGTGGTCCTGGGCTTCGCTGGGTGCTCTGGCGACCTTGTCCGCCCTCTCGGTACCATTCTGGCTGGTGATCAGAGCCCTCGCCGTGCGATGGACGGGCCGTGTCCGGCCGTCGATTGTCCATCGTTGGAGCCTCTCGTACTTGCGCGTGTGGCACAAGACGGCGGCGGTCGAATCCGCCGGAGTCTGGCTCACGGGCACGCTGTTCTGGCCCCTCTGGCTGCGTCTGGCTGGGATGAAGGTCGGGCGGGGCTGCGAGATCAGCACGATCACCGATGTGGTGCCGGAGAACATCCGGATCGGCTCGGAGAGCTTCTTTGCCGATGGGATCTACCTTGGCGGTCCGAAGGTGCACAGAGGAACCGTGACCATCAGCGACACCTCTCTGGGGAGCGGCACGTTCCTGGGCAACCACGTCGTCATCCCGGCCGGCGCCCTGCTTCCCGATGGGCTGTTTGTCGGTGTCTGCACGGTGGCCGACGCGGCTCGCGCCCGCGCGGACAGCGCGTGGTTCGGGCACCCCGCGCTTGAACTACCCAGGCGTGAAGTCGTCAGCGCGGATCGTCGGGTCACACACAGCCCGGGCTGGTTGCGGTACGGCAACCGCCTGCTGTGGGAATCACTCCGGTTCGCCTTGCCGATTCTGCCCCTGATGATCGGTTACCTCTGGATCTGGTCGTTCTCGGTGGCCTCCGCGGATGGGCCGCTGCTGGTCCTCGTGGTTGCGCCGGCCATCACACTCGCCGCGCTCGGCATCCAGTGCCTCGCCGTCGTCGCGCTGAAGTGGCTGCTCCTGGGCCGCACCCGCGCTGGTCAGCACCCACTCTGGTCGTGCTGGTGCAGCCGATGGGATTTCCTGTATGTCGCGTGGCAGTTCTACGCGCTCCGTCCACTGGCAGCGCTGGAGGGCACTCTCTTTCTGGCGGCGTACCTGAGAGCGATGGGCGTCCGTATCGGCCGGCGAGTCGTTCTGGGGCCGGGCCTGGCACAGGTTGCGGATCCCGACATGATCATCATCGAAGATGACGCCACCGTGAATGCCAACTATCAGGCGCACAGCTTCGAAGACCGCGTCCTCAAGACAGCACCCGTCGTCGTTCGACGCGGTGCGACGGTGGGGGAGTCCGCGGTCGTCTTCTACGGGGCCGACATCGGCGAGAACGCGTGGGTGACGCCCAACAGCGTCGTGATGAAGAACGAGAGACTGGGCCCCGGCCTGTCCTACAGCGGTTGCCCGGTCCAGGCGCACGACGCGGACGAGGCTGTTCCTGTGGAGTCGTCGCTCGCGCCTCCGGCCGCGGCCCCCGCGGCGCCCTTCGCCGCCGATGGTCGATACGCCTTCCTCGATGTCGCTCGAGGGCTCGCGGTGGTGGGGATGATCTACATGCACCTCGTCCCCGCCGAGGAGACGGCGAGCGGCATCGCGAGCATCACGACGACGCTTGCCCCGTTCCTGGAAGGCAAGGCCGCAGCACTGTTCTGTGTGCTCGCCGGCGTCGCGTGGGAGGTTCAGGCCCGTCGAGCGGCCGCGTCGCCGCACAGCCGGTGGTACGTTCCTCGTCGGGCCCTTGCCCTGCTGAGTGCCGGTGTCGCGCTCCACGTCTTAGCGTGGCCGACCGAGATTCTGGTGCCGCTCTCGCTGATGATGGTTCTCGCACTGGCCTTGCGGCGGATGGGAGAACGCGCGGTGTTGCTTGCCGCGGTGCTGCTTGTGCTCCTCGCGCCCGCGGTGCCCGCTTTCCTTGGACACTATATCGAGAGCGACTGGGCGGAGGATGGCAGCCATCTGGCCGACAGCCAGCTGGGCTGGGCCACGGTGCGAGCACTGCTCTTCGATGGCAGTTACCCCCTCCTCCCCTGGCTCGCGTTCCCGTTGGCGGGAATGCTGCTGGCTTCGCGCTGGAAGGATCCCCAGTCGAACAAGCGTTGGTTCGGATCAGCGATCGGGGCCTTCCTGCTTTCGCAGGTGCTTGTGCTCTGGGCAAGCGCGAATGCGGACGCGATGGGCGGTGCCGCCGAGTATTTCAGCAGCACGTGGGTGCCGACATCCGCGCTGTTTGTGCTGATCTCAGGGAGCTTCGCTCTTGCCGTCATCAGCGGCCTGGCGTGGTATGAAAGGTCGTGCCGACCCGGCCTCGTCGCCTCGCTTCTGGCACTTGTGGGTCGTGCATCACTGACACACTATCTTCTGCACATCTGCCTGGTCTTTGTGCCCCTGCGCGCGGCGCTTGGCCACGAAGAGTGGTCGGTGCAAGTCGGCTTGTGTGCCTTTGCCGGCTACCTCGCCTTCGCCGTTCCGCTGACGCATCTTTGGTTCCGGCGATTCCGTCGAGGACCTGCCGAGTCAGTCTGGGCAGCCGCGTCGGGATCCTGACTCGACAGAAATCTCTGTTCTGCTGGTCCAGTCTCTGCTAATCGTCCATACACCTTCGACCGGCACGATCGCTTCGCTCATGCCACGCTGGACACGCGTTGTGTCCGCACCAGATGAGGATACCTCCGCTCGGTCGCCGCTTGATCGCGTCGTCCGGAACCTCGCGATGTGCTCATTCGCCAGTTACCCATGCTTTGGCGCTGAAGGCCCACGTTCAGAACGTGGACGAGGAGCAAATCCACCCTCGACAAGCACCCGGGCTACTTCTGCGCGGGAGGATCTCGTGCTCTCCTCCATCAACCATGCGAGAAGAACCGCAACCTGAGCGCCCGCAAGCCGGGCACACTCGAGCCTCCGCGTGTTCTCGCCAGCCGAAGGAACGAGGCCTTCGAGTCGCTCGCGAATCAGATCGGCCAACGCCTGCTCGACCTGCGTCCTCGTCGGACCCTTCAGCATCGCGACTGCCTGCTTGCGATGTTCACCAATGTGCTCGAGAGCGGCTTCCACGCTCCTGAGCTCACCCTCGCCGATCGCGGCTTTCGCCAGCGGCTTCAGGATCGGCTGCAGCGCCTGCCGAAGAACCTCATCCTTGTCGCGGAAGTGTTCGTAGAACGTCGAACGCCCAACCCCCGCCCTGTGGGAGACCTCGCCCACGCTCATCGAGCGGTATCCTCGACCGAGAACGAGGCGGTTGAATGCACCAATGATCCACGCCCGAGTCTTCGCCTTGCGATCGCCTCCCGAGTCGGAGTTGTCCGGCGGCTTGCCCATGTCCGGACAGTATCGCGATGGTGTCCGGTTCGCACCCTGAGCCATTGACCTTCTTGTCCGAACCAGAAGACTTGCGGCATGACAACGACGCCCACGCTCGGACCCCACTCGCCCGAGCAGCAGCCATGGAACCTCTCTTCTCGCGGCTCCGGCATCGTCCTGATTGGCCTCGCCGCGGCCTCGGTGCTGCTGATGGTGATGCATCCGACCACCGGAACGCACGATGTCTCGAGCTTTGTCGACAGGGCAGGCCGCGGCGTCCCAGGGAACACCCTGGTTCATGGATCCCTGATCACGCTCACGCTGCTGATGGCCGTGTGCCTTCTCTCGTTGCGCGATATGCTCGGTGCACATCGCTGGCTGGTCCGCGCCGGAACGGCCTCGCTGATGGCGGGGTCGGCGGGAGCGGTCGCCGCCGGATTGGTGAATGGCTTCATCGTGCCCAATACGGTTTCACACTTCATCGATGCCGGGCCAGACCGTCTCTCGATGCTGGAGCCGGTGCTCGCCATCGCGCACGAAGCCAACGCCACGCTCGCCCGTGTGGCCATGGTGGGTCTCTCGCTGTCCGCCGTCGCATGGTCGATCTGCCTGGCGAGAGGGCCCGGCCTCCCACGTGCGGCCGGAGTCATTGGGCTGATCTGCGGCATGGCACCGTTGGCCCTGCACACCGCGGAGCACCTGCGGATCAATGTGCCCGGATTCAGCCTCTTTGTCCAGATTCATGCCGTCTGGATCTGTGCTGCGGGTGTGGTTATGGCGAATCACGCCGCGGCATCGCCCAGTCGCTTCGCGAACAAGGATGCTCACCCATGACAAGCAACGACCCGTCTCAGAGTGACATGCACACCACGATCTCGCGACTGATCCCCTACGTCCACGTCGCCGATGTCGAGCGCACGCTAGCGTTCTATGCGCTGCTGGGCTTCGCGGTGCGCAGCACGCACAGCGCTCCGGACGGCCGCACCGTCTGGGCCAACATGGAGTCACGGGAAGCTCGCATCATGTTCGCGCAAGCAAGCGGCACAATCACTTCCCGGGATCAGGCGGTTCTCTTCTATCTCTATTGCGAAAGCGTGGCGAGATTGCGGGCACACCTCATCGCTCATGGTGTCCAAGATGGCGGCCGCTTCACCGGACAGCCTGGGCCCGACGACGGGTGCCGAGTCGTCTTTAACGCGACGCACCCGTTCTACATGCCCGCCGGCGAAGTGCGAGTGCATGATCCGGACGGCTACGTGCTCCTGATCGGTCAGCTCTCCTGACGCGCCAAGGGTGCTGTGTATTTCACAGCGGAGCATGTGCGGTTCGAAGAAGAACCCCCGAGTCTCGCGACCCGGGGGGTTCTTCGAATAGAGGACGGGGGGTGGTCTGACAGCGTCGATTCCAGAGCCCCGGAGACACGACGCCCGGATGTCGAAACCCGGTGAGGTGCAGGGCGTGTCCCGGTTATGCCCGGGGGCCTCAGATGCGGCAGAGATCTCCAGGATACCGCACGATTCCAGCCACAGCTCGTCAGCGTTCTGCTTAGCAAAGATTGTCTCACTCCCCCTCAATGCGGCGGGCTGTCTGGTCGGAGCATCTTGACAAGTCGGTCAAAGCGCAGGACTCTCAATCCATTCCCAACCACGAGCAAACTGGCCCCAACGTCGGCCACTACAGCCATCCACATCGTGGCCACCCCTCCCACCGCCAGGCCGAAGAAGATCACCTTGATGCCGATCGCCAGCGTGACGCCCGAGCGATCAGCCGCGAGGTTCCGACCCGTCGCGCCCGCGTCGCTTACGCAGCCGCACGAACGGCACCACCCACCACAGGCTCAGGATGAGGCCGCCGACGACCGCCGCCATGGCCACGCCCGCCGCGCGGCCCGCGGCCTCGCTCACGGCCAACGCCGCCGCCAGTGTGAGCGCCGCCGAGAGCAACGCCTGCCCGACGAGCATCAGGCGGCTGGCCGAGCGTTTGAACGCCACGCGGTCGCGGAGCGGCCGCTCCATGCGGTGGTGCGCCGCCGGGGCCAGGAGCAGCACCAGCGCCGCGCACGCGGTCAGGAATGTGGCCAGGTAGAGCCACCGCTCGCCGGGCTTTCCGACGCCAAAGTCGGCGCGGAGCGAAGCCACCAGAAGAAAGCCGACGAGCAGCGACGCCGCCTCCTGCACCACGCGCAGTTCCTGGAGCATGTCGCCCAGATCGCCGTCGTCGTGAGAGCCTTGGGTGTCATTTTCGCTCATGGGCGGCTCGCCGGTGTTTGAGGTGCGGGGCGCTCGCGTCCGCACTGGGCGCAGAAGCGGTCGGCGGCGTTCATGGCCGCGCCGCAGGCGGTGCAGGCCGCGGGGGTCAGCCCCGCGCCGCATTGACGACAGAAGCGGGCGTCGGGCGCGTTGGCGGTGCCGCAGCGCGGACAGGCGACTCCAATCGCCGCCGACGGCGGGGGAGGTGAGTTGGGCGGCTGGCCATAGGGCGCATAGCCCCGTCCGTGATGACCGCCGCCGGAGCCGCCGTGATGGCCCATTCCCATGCGGAACAACTTCTCGAAAAATCCCATCTTGTGAGCCTCCGAATTCAGAGTTGGTTACCGTTGCCCCGGGATTCAAACGAGCATGGGGCAGTCGTGCTACTTCGATCCTTTACCCCGCACCAGCCGCAGCCCATTCCCGACCACCAGCAGGCTCGCCCCCACATCGGCGATGACCGCCATCCACATCGTGCCCCACCCGCCCAGGGTGAGCGCGAAGAAGACCACCTTGATCCCGATCGCCAGCGAGATGTTCTGCGTCAGGATCGCCCCGGTGCGGCGCGAGAGCCGCACGAATTCCGGCAGACCGCGAAGGTCGTCCTGCATGAGGGCCACGTCGGCGGTTTCGAGGGCGGTGTCGGTGCCCGCCGCGCCCATCGCAAAGCCGATGGTGGATCTGGCGAGGGCCGGGGCGTCGTTCACGCCGTCACCGACCATACCGACAGTGTCCCCGTGCTCCAGGAGCAGACGCTCGATCTCGGCGAGTTTGTCTTCGGGGAGCATCCCGCCGCGGGCCTCGTCGATGCCGACCGCCTTGGCGATGGCCGACGCGGTGGTCTGGTTGTCGCCCGAGAGCATGAGCGTCTTGACGCCCAGGTCGTGCAAAGTCTTGATCGCCTCGACGCTGCTCTCGCGGGGCGTGTCCGCCACCGCGATGACGCCCAGCGCCGTGCTCTCCGACGCGACCACCACCGTCGTCTTGCCCTGCACCTCGAAGTGACTCAGAACTGCCTCTACCTCCAATGAGCAGGCCTTGCGCTCCTCAGCGAGACGGTGGTTGCCGACGAAGTACCCCTTACCGTCGATGCGTCCTTCGACGCCCCGGCCCGTGAGCGACTTGAAGTTCTCGACGCTCGCCCGCTCGCCCTTCCATGCCGTCACCACCGCGAGAGCCACCGGGTGCTGCGAGAGCGCATCCAAACTCGCGGCGATCCGCAGCACCTCGTCCTTGCTCGCGTCGCCGATGGGCTGCACATCCGTCACGCGGGGCTTGCCCTCGGTGATCGTGCCGGTCTTGTCCAGCGCGACGACCTTCAGTTTGCGGCCGTTCTCCAGGTGCACGCCGCCCTTGATCAGGATGCCCCGCCGGGCCGCCGCCGTCAGGCCGCTGACGACCGTCACGGGCGTTGAGATCACCAACGCGCACGGGCACGCGATCACCAGCAGCACCAGCGCTTTGTAGAGCCAGGGGTAGAACGGCTGCCCGAACGCGAGCCACGGCACGACCGCGATGAGCACTGCCACGACGCACACGATGGGCGTGTAGACCCGGGCGAAGTTGTCCACGAATCGCTGCGTCGGCGCTCGGCTGCCTTGCGCCTCCTGCACGGTCTTGATGATCTTGGCGAGCGTCGTCTGGTCCTTGCCGCCGGTGGTTCGGAACTCGAGCACGCCCGACTCGTTGATGGTCCCGGCGAAGACCTTGTCGCCCGCCTTCTTGTCCACTGGCACGGACTCGCCCGTCACCGGGGCCTGGTTGACGCTCGACTCGCCCGCGACCACCACGCCGTCGAGCGCGAGCCGCTCGCCGGGCTTCACCTGCACGATGCCCCCCACGGGCACCTCGCCGGCGCGCGTCAACTTCCACGATCCGTCGGGCTGCTTGACGCTCGCCTCGTCGGGGGCCATCGCCATGAGCCCCTTGACGGCGTTGCGGGCGCGGTCCAAGGCCTTGGCCTCGATCAACTCGGCGAGGCCGAAAAGAAACGTCACCAGCGCGATCTCCGGCCACGCGCCGATGAACGCCCCGCCGACGATCGCCACCGTCATCAGGAAGTTGATGTTGAGCGTGAAGGTCCGAAGCGCGACCCAGCCTTTCTTCAATGTCGGCAGGCCGCCGAGCAAGATCGAGAGGACCGACGCCGCGATCACCGGGGCCGAGGTCTCCTTCACACCCGCGAAGTACATCGCCTCCGCGCCGGCCGCAAGAATCCCGGCAAGGATGAACAGCCCATACTTCTTCCACCACGGCCGCGCATCCTCCTTCGCCGCAGCGTGGTCATCGCCGGGCGCGCACGCCGCGCCGCCGCAGTCGCCGCCCGCCTCCGTGCCGGTCCCGCCTGCGGGCGAAACCAGCGTCGGCGTCATCCCCACCGAGCGCACCTTCTTCGCCAGTTGCTCGGGCGTGGCCGCCGCCGCGTCGTGCGAGACCGTCATCGTCCGCGTCACCACGTTGCACTCGACCGACAAAACCCCCGCCATCCCGCCCACGGCCTTGCGCAGCACCTGCTCCTCGGCGGCGCAGTCGAGTTGGTCAATACGGATGATTGTTGTCGCCGCGCCGGGCTTGGCGGGGGGCGTGGGCGGCATTGCGCGGGTCGTGGGCATGGTCTTTTCCTTCGCGGTGCGCGTCGCCGCGACCGTCCGAATCACATGGACACCCGTCCGCTTCGCCCGGACGTTCGTCCGGGCACCTCGCACGCCCGTGCGGGTCGGCGGGGTAGTCGTCCGGCATGCTCGACCGACCGTCCGGGTGGGTGGGACGGTCGTCCGGTTCAGTCGGACGGTCGTCCCGATGAGCCGGACGGGGGGCCCGGCCGGTCGGACGAGCGGGCGGACCGTGCGTCCGGTGGCGGCTTCGCGCGCCTCCGGCTCCGCCGCCAGAGCATCCATCCCCACACGGAGAGGCCGGTCAGCCCGAGGGCTACCACAACGAGCCAGACATCAATATGGAGGTGCCCGGAGCGGCGGAACTCGCCCAGCATCCCCGCGCTGACGGCCCAGTCGGTCACCAGGGCCAGCGCGGAGATGACGATGATGAACACCAGCAGCCAGGGCGGGGACTTGCCCCGCGCCCGCCGCTGCGGAGGCGATCCGGACGGGCCAGCGCGCGACCGCTGGGTGTGTCGGCCCTTACTTCTTGGGCGCGGGCTTGGCATGGTCGTGCCCGTCGCCTTCCTTGTGGTCATCGTCCTTGTGACCCTTGGCCGCGCATTCCTTGCACTCGCCGTGGGCGACGACGCGGATGGATGTGCCCTCACGCACCCACAGGTGGGCGCC
>ERZ1066130.307-NODE-307-length-20752-cov-9.831135_pt1 | contig 20752 bp, 15 predicted proteins | sample MGYA00382777_ERZ1066130 | MGnify/ENA primary metagenome ERZ1066130 (study PRJEB33369, sample SAMEA5778360) | biofilm metagenome | biome: Industrial cooling water; feature: Water cooling tower basin; material: Biofilm | place: United Arab Emirates | collected...
GCAATCCCTGAGGACCTTGCGGGCCGACCTCGCCCTGCAATCCCTGCGGGCCCTGTGGTCCGACCTCACCCTGAAGACCCTGAGAACCTTGCGGCCCAACGTCGCCGCGGGCCGCGAGCAACGCCCACGACGCCGGACTTGTGCTCGGATCGTTGCCGATGTTCGCATCAACCAGGCTGCGGTACGAGGACCCGCCGAAGGTCACCGCGTCGTTGATGAGGTACGAGGACATCGCGTCCCACGATCCCATCCACGACAAGCCCGCCACGCCCTGAGGACCTTGGGGGCCCTGTGGACCAACCTCACCCTGAAGACCCTGAGGACCCTGAGGACCAACTTCGCCCTGCAGGCCCTGCGGGCCCGGAGGACCAACTTCACCCTGCACGCCCTGAGGACCCTGAGGCCCCTGAGGGCCTTGCGGGCCCGGAGGACCCTGCTCGCCCTGAAGCCCCGGGGGACACGCCAGCGCATACATCGCATACGGCGTGGCCCGCATCGGCTGACGTGGACGCAGCACGCTGTACGAACCCACGCCCGCAGGCGACCTCACTTCGATCTCGAGATACCGCGCTTGCCCGTCGAAGATGCCCGCGCCAAAGTCCAATTCAACGTTGAATCGCCCGTCCGACAACACCAACGCGTCCGCGGCGAGCGTCGGCCCAACCTGAGTCCCGCCGGTCAGTGCGTCGTACAGCCTGAAACGAAGGTCGGCCGGCCCTCCCAAGAGGTTGCCGTTGAACCGCAATTGACCCTGATACACAAACGCAGAGCCCACGTCCTCGCCGAAGGCTTGGCCCGCGAGCAATGAGATTGCCGCGGCACCCAGTGCCGCAAGCCCCCGCTGTAGACGCTTCGACCGCATAGTCCCTCCTCAAGACGACACATGCACGCCGACGTTGAATGACACGACTTCTCCTCATCGTGTCTCGCCGACTTGCACGCCTGACCCACCCGATCCCGGCACCCTCACGTTCGAATGAACAGTCTAACTGGATCGTAACCAGACGCCAGAACTTTGACTTCATCAGATACCAAACGCTATGCGAACTAACGTCAGGCCCCCCGGGATCTTTCCCCAGTCGATTCCTCCACCTTGCACCGTGTAAACGCCTCAACCACCAGCTGCACGCCGATGCACAGGCATATTCCGATCCCCAAGGCCCCCAGCGTCCAGATCAGGGCCCGTACCACACCAGGAAGCCCCGCGATGGCCCCGGCGAACTTCTGATCCCAGCCCAGCACCCCCCCCACCACCACCAGCACCGCGGGGAGCAGGGCCACGCCGCCGCGGACCGCGATCACCTGGGCATCATCCCGCCGAGAAAGCACCGAAACCGCCGACACCAGAAACAGCCCAAGGGACGACAGCACCGTCGCCGAGGCCCAGATCTTCATCGACAGGCCGAAGACGGACAGGGTTCGCGATGAGAAGTACCCGAGCACCGCGCCGGCAAGCACCGCGGTGGCCACACACGCAAGCGCAAGCCCGGGGCCGTCACGAAAGCCCCCTCGCGCCCAGACGAGGGCGAAGAACCCGCCGAGCAGGGCGGGCAGCTGCACCGTCAGCAGTGCCCATCGGGGTTCGGGTTCCTGCCGAATCGCGGCCCAGACCGCCCCGCCGGCGAGAACCAGCACAGCGACCCCGAGCAGGGCGGCGACCACTCTGAGAACAGGGGGAACGGGTGGGGTTTGGGTCAGGTGCATGGGCACTCCATGGATCGGACAATCCGGCCGGTTCGTTTCGCCCAAGGTCCGAGAGGCTTGCATCATCCACAGGCAGCGACGACCGGTAACGTTACGCCCCGAAACACGGGCAAACCCCTTCCCGCATTTGGTCGATGGTAGCGAGGGGATCTGCGACCGCAGGCCCCCATCGCGGAGGCTGCCATGCGCCAAACGACCAGCGAGCACGCATTGACCAAAGCCCAGGCCATGTTCCAGAAGGCCTTGCGCGGGTGGGCGCTCGATCTCATGAGGCTCAGGGCACGCGGCGCGGACCGTCCGGGTCGTCGTCGGCCTCGCGGTCTCGGGCTCGCTGCCCCCGTCGGGGCCAGGAGGGCGGCATGAGCGGCGTTTCGTCAGGCGTCGGCATCTTCAGCGGGATCGACAGCAAGTCGATCATCGATCAGCTCATCTCCATCGATAGCAGGCCCAAAAACCTCCTGCAGCGGCGGCTGGTCCAGGTTCAGCTCCAGCAGACCGCCTTCATGGACTTCAACTCCAAGCTCAGCAACCTGCGAAACCTGCTCAAAGACTTCCGACAGGACAAGATCTTCCGCACGATGCAGGCGACCAGCTCCTCAGAGAGCGTGATCAAGGCCACCGCCTCCAACACCGCCGCGCCGGGAACCTACCAGTTCGTCGTCGATCGCCTCGTCTCCACCCAGCAGATGCTCTCCAGAGGCTTCGCCGATCGCGATGTCTCCGGCCTCAACGCCGGCACGTGGTCGATCGAGTCCGCACAGGCTCGTCTCGACCGCGACGTGGCGTTGGCCGATCTGAAGGGCGGGCTCGGCGTCCAGCGCGGCCGAATCCTCATCACCGACTCGGGCAACCGAACCGCCACCGTCGATCTCTCCCGATCAAGCACCATCGGCGAAGTCGTCGAGGCGATCAACACCAACGGCACGGCCGAGGTCTCGGCTCGCATCGTCGATGACAAGCTCATCATCACCGACCGCGCCGGGGGCGCCATCCGCATCGCCAACACCGGGTCCACCTCCACCGCCACAAGCCTCGGCATCGAAGGAACCGCCACCGGTTCCATCACCAGCTCGCCCCTCGTCTCCCTCGCTTCCGGAACGCTCCTTTCCACCCTCAACGACGGCAACGGGGTCTACATCACCCCGACCAGCACTCCCAACGATTTCTCCATGACCATCACCGTCGGCTCGGGCGGCGGCGCGCAGGAAGTCCGCGTCAACCTCGGCGATGTCTGGGAGATTCCTTCGGGCCAGACCGTCGCCCAGAAGACCCGCTCCGCCGTCAACTCCGTCGGCGGCGCACTCACCCGCATCAACGAAGCCCTCCAGGCTGCGGGACTCGCGGACGTCTCCGCCTCCATCGCGCCCGATGGACAGCGTCTTCGCCTCGTCGATGCCCAGGGACGAGATCTCGCCGTCGCCGATCGCTCCGACTCGCAGGCCGCCGCGAACCTCGGACTCGTCGGCTCCACCACCGGCGGGACCATCACCGGCCGGCGCATCCTCTCGGGGATGGGTACCACTCTCGCCCGCTCGCTCAACGGCGGTGCCGGAATCGCCGGCGACGGCACCCTGAATTTCACCGCCCGCGACGGCACCGCGTTCTCCGTCAACGTCGGCACCGACTGGTCCCTCGCCCAGATCGCCAAGGCCATCGAGGACGCATCGGGAACCGTTTCTGGCGCCAGCCGACTCTCGGTCAGCGTGAACAGCCGCGGCACAGGCCTCTCCGTCCGCGACAACTCGGGCGGCGCCGGCAACCTCTTCATCACCGGAACCAACGGCAACGACACCGCCGCAAGCCTTGGCATCTCGACCGGGGCCGGCGGCGTCGCCTCCGCGACTGTCAACGGCTCCAACCTCCAGCGTCAGTACCTCAGCAAGTCCACCCTTGTCTCCTCCCTCAACAACGGCAAGGGGATCGGCACCGGCCGCTTCCGTATCACCGACGGCGCGGGTGTCGCCACCACCATCGACATCGGGAACGACACCCGAACCCTCGGCGACCTCATCGACGAGATCAACCGCTCCGCCACAGGCGTGCGGGCCTCGATCAACTCCACCGGCGACGGCCTGCTCATCCAGGACGCCCTGGTCCCGCCGGGCGCCAGCGCCATCAAAATCGAGGACTCCACCGGATCCGTCGCACGAAGCCTCAACCTCGCCGGAGAAGCCACCGGCACCGGCGCCTCCAATCGCCTCAACGGCTCCTTCGAGAAGACCATCACCTTCGCCGCCACCGACAACCTCACCCAGGTCGTCTCCAAGATCAACAACGCCAACGCCGGCGTCGTCGCTTCCATCCTGAACGACGGCTCCAACACCAGCCCCTTCCGGATCTCCTTCACCGCCGGCGCCACAGGCTCCGCCGGACGATTCCTCATCGACACCGGAGGGTTCGACCTCGGCCTCTCCACCCAGCAGCGCGGCGACGACGCCCGTGCTTTCTTCGGATCCTCCGATCCCGCTTCCTCACTCCTCCTCTCCTCCAGCACCAACTCCCTCGACAACGCCATCGCCGGCGTCCGCATCGATCTTGTCTCCGCCAACTCCGCCGCACAGACCATCACCGTCGGCCGCGACAGCTCCTCGATCGAGACCAAGCTCGATCAGTTCGTCAGCAACTTCAACGGCCTGATCTCCCAGATCAACGGACAGACCAGCTACGACAAGGACACGAAAAAGGCCGGCTCGCTCCTCGGCGATGGAACCGCCCTGGGCCTCCGCACGGCAATGTTCTCCGCCATCCAGGCCGGTCCGCAGGGATTCTCGACCCGATACTCCCGCCTGACGGAGATCGGCTTCAAGATCGGCACCGCGGGCAGACTTGAACTGAACAAGGACAAGCTCCGCCAGGCGCTCGCGGAGGATCCCAACGCCGTCGAGGCCCTCCTCTTCAACCGAACCCAGGAAGCGACCACCCCCGGGCAGAACGGGGTCACGGTCACCGATCCCGACGCACCGCCGAGATTCTCAGAGCTCGGTGTCCTCGCCGCCTTCGAGGAACTCGCCAACCGCTACGTCGACTCCCAGCGGGGCGTGCTCACCGGCAAGAACCGCGCGTTCGATACGCAGATCAGGTCCATCAACACCCAGATCTCGGCGTTCGATGCACGACTCTCCGCTCGCCGCGCCATTCTCGAACAGCGATTCCTCCGCATGGAGAAATCCATCGGCCAGCTCCAGGCCCAGCAGGGCAGCATCGCCTCGATGAACGGCTGATCTCTCGCTCCGCACGCTGAAGACACCTCGACGCTCCGCCGATAGATCAGGCACGATGACCCAGGCGAACCCACAGACGAACTACCTCCGCACCCGCGTGATGACCGCCGGCCCGGCCGAGCTCCGTCTCATGCTGCTCGACGGCGCGATCAAGTTCGCCATGCAGGCACGCGACGGGCTCAACGCCAAGGACTTCGAAGCCGTCTTCAACGGCGTGACCAACTGCCGGAACATCGTGGTCGAACTCATGACCAACATCCGCCCCGACGTCGAGCCCACGCTCGCCGATCGGGTCAAGGCCCTCTACGCCTATCTCTTCATGGAGCTCACGAACGCCAGCATGGAGAAGAGCGTCGCGAAGTTCGACGCCGTCATCAAGCTCCTCGAATACGAGCGTGAAACCTGGTCCCTGCTCATGCAGAAGCTCGGGACCGAAAAGGCCTCGCCCGCCGCCCAGCCCGGCTCGCTCGCCGCCTCCGCCTGATCAACCCGCGGCCGAAGCCAACTCCCCGCTCAGCCATTCCGCCACAAACAGCATCTGCACGTTCGAGTCGAGCATCCGCTCGGCCCGTGCGATCGATTCGATCGCACGGACCGCGCCGTCGGCGCTCCCGCTGTCCACTCGGCGCGGAAGCCCATCACGCAGCTCCCTCGCGCACACCTGCGCGATCAGCTTGAACGCTCGCCTCGCAGCCTGACGCGTCAGCGCTTCCTTGCTCGCCTGCTTGTCCGCGTCTTCCCACGCCTTGACCGCCTCTTCGACAACCGCCGCGATCTCAACGCCCAGGCTCGGCACGTACTTGCCCTTGAGCGACTTCATCACCCCGGGGGAAAGCCGCTCGTGCCAGGCGTGAAGCCCGTCCGCCAGCGCCGCCGAGAATTCGCCCGGCGAGCCCGCGGCGTACTCGGTCAGGAAGTCCCGCGTCGCGCGATCCAGGTCCAGCCCAAGCGTGCTCACGTACCGCCTCATGTCGTCCGGTCGAAGCGGGCCGAACCGCACCATCTGACTCCTGCTGCGGATCGTCGGCAGCAGCCTCTCGGGCGCCGTCACCGTGATGATCAGCACCGTCCGCCCGTCGGGCTCTTCAAGCGTCTTGAGCAGCGCGTTCTGAGACGCCGAACTCCTCGCCAGCAGATCCCCGTCATCCACCACGAACACCTTCGACGCCCGCCCGCCCGGAGTCACCAGCGGCGCCAGCGTGCAGGGTTCGACGATGAACTCCCTGACCACCTCCACCGGAATCGTCGTCTGCTTCAGACGCCGAACGTCCGGGTCCGACGCATACCGGCATGACACACGATCGACAACGTGCAGATCCGGATGCGATCCGGACCGCAGCAGACGCTGCACCGCGCTGTCGGGATCGGTCGTCGGAGGCCCCTCCCGCGGGATGGTGATCTCAGGATCGAGCAGCAACGCCGCGAACGCCAGCGCGGCCGTGAACTTCCCCACGCCGGGCGGGCCATGGAAGACCCAGGCATGCGGCACGCGTCCGGAGCGGATCGCGCCCGACATCACCCGCACCGCGTGATCCTGCCCCAGCAAATCACTCAGCGAACAAGGGGTGGGGTGAGCGCGTGCGGGCGGCGGCGCTTCCTCGCGCCCCATCGACTCGGCGGACTTGGTCCTGGCCTTCTTCGCCACGCCGGTCAGTGTAGCGGGGACCAAAGAACAGGGGCCCGGGTTCTGCAGCCCGGGCCCCTGTCAGGTTCATCGCGGTGCGCTCGGATTCAGCAGCCGGCCTCGAAGGCCGTCACGAACGCGTCAAAGTCGAAGAAGTCCACGAAGCCGTCGCTGTCAAAGTCCGCAGACTTGCCGGGCGGGCAGGCCTGTGCGTCCTCGAAGCAGCTCACGAAGAGATCGAAGTCGAAGAAGTCCACGAACCCGTCGCCGTCGAAGTCCGCCGGGCAGGACGGGGGCGGCTCGACCGTGATCGAAACCAGGTCCGTGCCGACCCGGCCTTCGTTGTCCGTGACCGTCAGCTCGATCGTGTGCTCGCCCACAGCGAGGTTGACCGTCGGGTTCGCGCCCGTGGCGATCTCGGTCGCGCCCTTCTTCCACGAGTAAGAGACGATCGTGCCGTCCGAATCGCTCGACCCGGCGGCCGAGAGCGTGACACTCTCCGCGCCGGAGTTATCCGCATCCACCACGGTCTGATCATCGCCTGCGACGGCGGTGGGCGCGATGTTCGAGGTGATCGTGACCACGACCGTATCGCTCGCCGTGGCGCCGTCATCGTCCGTCACGGTGAGCGTGATCGTGTTCACGCCCGCGTTGAGAACGAGGTTGGGCGAAACGCCGGATGCGATCGGGTTCCCGGCGATGGTCCAGGCGTAGCTCACGATGGTGCCGTCGCTGTCGCTCGAGCCCGAGCCGTTGAGGGTCACGCTCTGCACGCCGTCACCCTCGGGGTCGCGAAGGTTCTGGTCGGTGCCGGCGTTGGCGACGGGCGGGTTGTTGGCGGGGGTGCTCGTCGAGCCCTGATCCGGGCCGAGCACGACGATGTTGCTGAACCCGCCGATCGACTGAGTCACGCGGACCCAGTAGAAGAAGTTCGATCCCGGCGGCACGGTATCGGCATACCCGACCGTCGTCTGATCAACAATGTTGGTGGCCGTGGCGAAGTTGTTCGTCGTGTTGCGGAAGATCTCGTAGTTCGTCGCGCTGGGCACGGTCGTCCACGTCAGGTTGATCGTGGAGGTGCTCGTCGCGTCGGACGCCGAGACGATCGCCGGCGTGCCTCCCGTGAGGCTGAACCGGTACATCTGAACCTCGGTCGGCGAGTTGTTCTCGAAGACCACGAAGTTGTACAGCGTGTTGGCGGAGACAAGGAACCCGTTGAAGGACTCGCTGTTGGTGCTCGGGGCGACGTTGTTGGTCGCGTTCACCGCCGCCAGGCGCGTCAAGCCCGTCGAGTTGGTGTACCAGACGCCCAGGTCGGCGACGCGGAGCGCGTCGGTGTTCGTGCCCGCGCTGCACGAGCCGTTGGAGTTCTGGGGACCGTCGAGATAGGTCGTACCCACCGCGCTGACGCTCATGTTCATGAGCATGGTCGCCGAGGGGGTGAACGAGAAGTAGTCGGACTCGCCGTTGGCGTCGAGGCTCAGGATGGAGGCCTCAGCATTGGCGGGGAACGTGATCGTGCCCGCCACCGTGGGCAGGGTGCCCACGGTGATCGTCTGCCCGCTGTTGATCGTGCCCAGGGGGCTGGCCGTCCCCGCGCTGTTGTTGGGCTCGAAGGGGTCGCCGTAGTGACGCTGCACCGCGCGGATATCGTCCTGCCGCGGGCCGTCGAAGTTGGTGTTGAGGAAGGGCTCCATCAGCTTGGTGTTGTTCAACGGGCAGACGTGCGCGAAGCCCATGCCGTGCCCGTGCTCGTGGGCGATGGTGTTGCGCAGGAACCGGTACGAGTTGGTCGTGCTCGCCCAGCCTTCGGATCGGTCCATCACCATGTCGCCGTTCTGGGGGAACGCGTTGTACGCGAGAATCCCGTTCGCGCCGTCGATGTTCTTCATCGAGATGCGCACGTCGCCTCGCAGCCCGGCCGCCCCGGCCAATCCCCACGCCGCCCCGTCGTCGGCGTCGGCGTTGGTCGCGTTGTTGGTCACGCGCGTGTACGACATCCCGCTCAACTGCTCCCAGCGAGCAAAGACGTTCACAAACTGCTGCACCCACGTCGCACGGCCGCCGCGCGCTGCGAACAGCGAATCCATCCGGCTGAACAGCTCGCTGTTGGCCGTCGGCTCGCCCACGCCGCTGGGGATCGAGAGACCGTCCGGCACAAAGCTCCAGGTCAGCGCCCGCGGGTCGCCCTGGCTCCCGGTCCACCGGGTTCCCAGTTCATACCGCGAGTTGACGGTGTACATCGACTCGACCGCCTCCATGAACTGCTGCGAGGGCGGAAAGTCCGGGTCGTAGCACGCCGCGATCAGCGTGCGAAGCTCGTGCTTCAGCTCCGGAGGGAGCGCACGGGGCACCGCGATCATCCGCCGAGCAGAACGCTCGATCCGCTCCGTCTCACCGGTCGTCGCGGCGACGGAAGGCACAGGCTCGGCCCGTCCTGCCGACAGACCCATCAGCACGCCGAGCCCCACGCCGGACAACGCCACTCCGCTCCACACCGTCGCCATCGACTTCATCGTCTACTCCTCCGGATGCACGCAAACACGCAATCCCCGGACCGGCGCGTACCGCCAATCTCGGGGTCAATCTCCGTATCGAGCGTCAGGACTCGCAACTTCTCTCTCACGTCCGCCGTTCGCCCTCGCTCGGTTCCACCCAAGTTTGATCGACATCCCCCGCCAACGCCAGCCAAACGCACACCCCTGCGCGAAATTGCCGACGACTCGGACTACCACGCCACCATTATAGGTGATCTCAGTGCCCGGGCATCGGGTGCTTGGCGCACAGCCGCCCGACCTCGGAACGGACCTTCGCCGCCTCGGCCTCCAACGTCCCAGCCAGCCCGGCGCTTAGCACGCGATCGATCAGGCCCGCCACGTCCACCATCTCCGACTCCGTCAGCCCGCGGGTCGTGAGGGCGGGCGTGCCAAGACGGATCCCGCTCGTGAACTTCGGCGGCCTGGGATCCTCAGGAATGCCGTTCTTGTTACAGATGATCCCGGCAGATTCGAGCCACTTCTCGGCGTCGGCGCCGGTCAACTGGTCGCTCTTGCGACGAAGATCCACCAGCATCAGATGGTTATCGGTTCCACCTGTGGTGATCCGATATCCCCGCTCCGTCAGGCCCCGAGCAAGAGACTTGGCGTTCGCCACGACCCGGGCGGCGTAGGTCCTGAACTCGGGGCGGAGACACTCCCCGAACGCGACCGCCTTGGCGGCGATCACGTGCATCAAGGGTCCGCCCTGCATCCCGGGGAACACGGCCTTGTCGATCTTCTTGGCAAGGTCCTCGTCGTTGGTGAGGATCAGCCCGCCGCGCGGGCCGCGCAGCGTCTTGTGCGTCGTCGTGGTCACCACGTGGGCGTGCGGGAAGGGGTTCGGATGAGCACCGCCGACGATCAGCCCGGCGATGTGCGCCACGTCGGCGACGAGCAACGCCCCGACGGCGTCTGCAGCCTCGCGGAACTTGGCGAAGTCAATCGTCCGCGGGTACGCCGAATAGCCGCACATGATCACTTTCGGGCGGCGCAGCTTCGCCGCTTCCATGACCGCGTCGTAGTTGATCCGCTCGAACTCCGGATGATCGGGGGCGTAGTGAAGCGGGTAGTGCACGGGGTTGTAGTAACGCCCTGAGAAATTGAGCTTCATGCCGTGGCTCAGGTGCCCGCCGTCCTTGAGCACGAGACTCAGGAACGTCGAGCCCGGGTCCATAAGGGCCATGAAGACCGCGGCGTTGGCCTGTGCCCCCGAGTGCGGCTGAACGTTCGCGAACCGGCACCCGAACATCTGCTTCGCCCGATCGATCGCGAGCTGCTCGACCTGATCGTGGAAGACGCACCCGCCGTAGTACCGCGCACCGGGATACCCCTCGGCGTACTTGTTGGTCAGGCACGAACCCATCGCGGCCATGACGGCGGGCGAGGTGTGATTCTCGCTGGCGATGAGCTCGAGGGTGGTCTCCTGCCGATGGGCTTCCTGAGCGATCAGCCCGGCCACGGCGGGGTCTGTGGCGCGGATGGTCTCGATAAGAGCGGTATCAAGGTGGTGCGTCATCGGGCGATCATAGTGCCCCGATCCTCACCACCTCCGCAGCAGTTCCAGGGCGATCCGGGTGCCCATGCCCCGCCCCGCGAACAGCACCTGATCGACGGCCAGCACCGCGAGCCACGCCACCACGACCAGCGTTCCCGCCACCAGCCAAGGCCTGGGAAGCTTGAGGTATCGGGAACAGGCGAAGCCCCAGAAGATCCACGCGGGGATCAGCGTCAAGGCCACGGTCGCCGTGCAGACGAGCGAGGGGAGCCTGGAGGCCGCGGGCGCGATCCACGCCAGCACCTGTCCGGTGACCCCGGTGCCCCCCCCGGCGGCGTAGATGGCTCTCCAGACGACGACGGAGCTTGCGAAGTAGATACCCGGCAACCAGGCGAAGAGGACCGCGAAGGGCGCGAAGTACGCCGCGATCCGCCAGAGATGACGAACCCGAACTTTCGCCCGTCGGAGCGACAGAGGCAGCAGGATCAGCGTGAGCGGAATCAGCCCGGCAAACGACGCGGCCCAGAGCGAGGGGAGCAGGCGGCCGCCCAAGCCGCTGGTCACAAACCGATCCTCGACGATGGGCATCAAGGCCCGCGACGGTGCGCCGAGGAACGCGGCGATGAGCCCCGGGAGATTGCTCTGGGCAAAGGCCGGATTCCGTGTCATCTCGTACCACTCGCCCGCGAACACCGCGAACCTAGCCCCCATCACGATCACCAGCATCACCGCGGCCGAGAGCACGGCGAAGAGAACAAGCCTGCCCACGACCACCGGCGCCCCGAGCGGTATCCCGCCCCACAGCGATCCAGGACGCACAAGGCGGAGCATCGCTCGTGCCAGCGCGGGAGGAAGTCCGGAAAGCCCAGTCCAGTCGGCGTGCTCGAAGCTCCACCGCGGCGTTGGAGAGGGTGCAAAGAGATCGCCCCACAAGAACCGAAGCCCACACTCCGGGCACACGCCGTGCCTCGGGCACTGGTCCACCCATGTCGAAACCTGACCCTGCAGGTCGTAGTCGCATCGGGGGCAGAGGGGTGCAGGTGTGACGCCCATATCGAGCGGCAATCTCCAGTAAGCAAAGTCAAGACGAGAGTAGTAGGAGCCTTAGGGGATGCCCGGTATCATGTCACCATGAACCGAATCCTGCAACTCCCATCCACGATGATCGTGTTGTTGATTCAGTCTACCGTCGTCGCCAATTGCGACGCACAAGTACGCTTTCAGGGGCTCGGCCCGACCCCTGCGGGCCCAATCAACCTGTCGCGTCCTCCAGAGCTCTCCCGTGACGGTGGCACTGTCATTGTGAACAGCTCAACGTTGGGAAGAGCGTTTCGATGGCGTGAGTCAACCGGCTGGCAAGAGATGTTGCCACCCTCTTCACCCTTCGTTCGCTACGCGGTATGCCTTGGCATGTCGTCGGATGGGCGATACATCGCAGGCGGATCACAAACGAATTTGGGAAGCTTCTCAGCAGTGATATGGAACGACTCGCTCCAACCAACTCTGCTGCCGACGCCGCAGGGTGCATTCGGAGCCGTGGCCGCATCCGTCAGTGATGACGGCAGCACGGTATGGGGATTCACATTTTTCAATGACGGACAGATCGCTCGGCTGACTCGCTGGCAGGGACTGGACGAGGTGACGTTGCTTGATCCTGTCTCCGCCGAAATGTCCCTTGATTGCTCGTTGGTCCACTTCACGACTCCAGGCTGTCGTATCCGCACAGATCGCATGGGCGTGACCGCCTTCGCAACTTCTACCTGGCCACTCGCCGAGCCGGTCGTTTGGAGTGGTAGCCAACTTCGGCCTCTCGGTGATGTGCCCGGCGGTAGTCGCCGAGGTTCTGTACGGGCCGTTTCGTCGAGTGGCCGAGTCGCGGTCGGCGATACTTCGGGTGCCGAGGGTTGGGTTGCCTTCCGGTGGACGGCTGAAGAGGGAGTGCGCTGGCTGGGCCCCAGCGAAACTGGAATCACCAACGCGACCTTTGCATATGGCACTTCGGCAAGCGGGAGTGTCATTGTCGGCTATACCGAAACAGGATGGAACTCAAGAGCATCCATCTGGACCCCAACAGCAGGATGGCGAAATCTCAAGCGGTTGCTCATGGAGCAGTACAACCACCGTGAGCCGGAGGGTTGGTGGATGTGGTACGCGTCGGGGATCTCTGAGGATGGCAGCACAGTCATCGGAGTCGGAAACAACCCTTGCGATCAACCCGACATCTGGATGGCAAGACTCTTGCCCGAGCCCGCCGCGTGCGTTGGCGACTTTAACGAGGACGGATTCGTTGATTTCTTCGATCTTGTTGACTTTACGGACACTTTCGAGCGTGCGGGCCCGAGGTCCGATCTCAACGATGACTGCTTCGTGGACTTCTTCGACTACGCATCGTTCGTTGAAGCATTCGATAACGGGTGCTGACCCGGTTCGGAGAACCAGCCGCAGGGCACCTCCGAATTAACTCGCCTCGAATGGAGCGGAAGAGACTCGAACTCTCAACCCCTAGCTTGCAAAGCTAGTGCTCTACCAATTGAGCTACCGCCCCGGGGTGCGGATGGTACGCCCGGTCCCTTCCCGAGTCCCGGCCGGGCGTGCTGCTCGGGCCCAGAATCGCTCCCAGTTCCCGTGCGCAAAGCCGCGGACTTCATCGTCGCTCCAGCCCCGATCGGCGAGCGCCTCGGCGAGCCGGATGAAGTCGGCCGGGGCGTTGATGCCCTCGGGCAGCATCTCGCGTGAGAACCCTCCGTCCGCGTCCGAGCCGAGCCCCACCCGCGTCCGTCCCCCCATCAGCTCGCAGATCCGCTCGACGTGCGAAGCCCATTCGGCGAGGGTCGCCCGACGATCACGCCGCCCGCCCTTCACGATAAACGGCGAGAAGATGACCGAGCCGATCATCCCGTCACGACGGGCGATCTCGCGGATAGTCTCGTCCGCCAGGTGGCGCTGCCGCTGCGACAGGGTCAATCCGCCATCGTCCAGCAGCGCGCGCACGTTCGAGTGCGACGCGATCACAGGACCTTCGGCCAGTTCAAGCAGCTCGGCCAGCGACGCATCCGACAGATGCGAGAGATCGTGCACGAGGCCCAGCCGATCGATCTCGCGGATCATCGCCCGCCCGAGGTCCGTCAGCCCGCTCTCGACGCCGTTGCCCCCGGCGTACCGCGAAGGCTTCGCCCACGCCAGCGCGACCGCCGCGACGCCCTGCGACTTCCACCACTCCAGTTCATCCGGCCCGCGGATCCCGTCCGCCCCTTCCACCAGCACGCCCAGCGTGAGGTCATCCGCCCGCGCCGCCGAGAAGTCTCCTCCGGGGCGAGCGATCGCCACCCGTGTCCCCGGCGTCGAGGCCCACTGCCGATACAAGGTCATCTGCCATCGAGCGGCTCGGCAGGCCGAATCGATCGCTTCGGGGGCATCGCCCGGGTCATACGTAAACGGCCGCCCCGCCCCCGCGGGCTCGATGAAAATCGTCGCGAGCGCTCGCCGCACGCCCCCGCCGAGCAGCGTGGGGATCGTGATCGCGCCGGGCGGGGAATCGCCCCCGGTCGGCGTCGCCGCGAGCATGTCGCGCCCCTCGCCCGCGAGGCATCCAAGGTCGAGGTGCGCGTCAAACCAGTGCATGGCCTCAGACCGAAACCGTGGTCACGTTCGGCGCCACGTCGAAGACGGCTTCCGTGTGCTCACGCACCTGCTCGACCGTGACGTCCGGAGCGAGTTCGATCAGGGTGAACCTGGATTTCGACTCGTCAAAGGTGAACACCGCAAGATCGGTGATCAGCATGTGCACGCAGCGCTTGCCGGTCAGGGGAAGAGAGCACTGCGACACGAACTTCGCGACGGGCTTGCCGCCGTCCTTCGCCTTGGCGCTGTGCTCCATCACAACGATCACCCGGCGGACGCCGGCGACCAGGTCCATCGCGCCGCCCATCCCCTTGACGAGCTTGCCCGGCACCATCCAGTTGGCCAGATCGCCCGCCTGCGAAACCTGCATCGCGCCGAGGATGCACATGTCGATGTGCCCGCCTCGGATCATCGCGAAACTCTCCGCCGAGGAGAAGAACGAGGAGCCCGGACGCGCGGTGATCGTCTGCTTTCCCGCGTTGATGAGGTCGGCATCGACCTTGTCGTCCGTCGGGAATGGGCCGATCCCCAGCAGCCCGTTCTCCGATTGCAGCCAGACGTCCATCCCCTTGGGGATGTAGTTCGCCACGAGGGTCGGGATGCCGATGCCGAGGTTGACGATGAAGCCGTCCCGCAGTTCACGGGCGGCACGCATCGCAAGTTGGTCGCGGGTGAGAGGCATGCCGGGAGGGTATTCCGCCCGATGCGCCCGGAGCGGCGTACGCTGGCGGATGCCGCTGGCCATACTGAGCGCGATGGAGCAGGAGCTCGCCCCGGTCCTCGAGGCGATCCGGAACCGACGCACGACCCGGCGGGCCGGGCGGGAGTTCCACGCGGGCGAGCTCTTCGGAGTCCCGGTGGTGGCGGCGTTCTCCCGGTGGGGCAAGGTCGCCGCCGCATCCACGACAACCGAGCTCATCCTCTCTCACGACGCTTCGGCCGTGGTCTTTACGGGGGTCGCCGGCGCGGTGTCGCCGCGGCTTCGCGTGGGGGACATCGTGGTCGCGACGACGCTCGCTCAGCACGACATGGACGCCTCGCCCCTCTTCCCGCCTGGGGAAATCCCGCTGCTGGGGATGCGGGAGTTTCGGGCCGACCCGACCTGGCGTGATCGGCTCGCCGCGGCCGCTCGTTCCTTTGCCGAGGCCGAATCGCCCGGCGTCTCGGTGGCATTGGGCCCGATCGCGTCGGGAGATCGGTTCATCGGCAGCGAGTCGGCGAGGCGGGCGGTTCGCCGGATCTGTCCCGAGGCGATCGCCGTGGAAATGGAGGGCGCCGCCGCCGCGCAGGTCTGCCACGAGCATGACATTCCCTTCGCGTGCATACGGACCATCAGCGACGCCGCGGACGACAAGGCCCATCACGACGTGATGCCGTTCATCAACCAGCACGCCGGGCGGTATGCCGTCGGCATTCTGTCGCGGGCGCTCAACGCCGCGGCGAAAGGCTGAGCAGAGGCTGAACGAAGACCACGCGATCCTGGATCGGTCCCCGCTCGCCGGGGTCAAGGATCACGCGAAGGATCGCCCCCGCATCGACCGGCGGATCGATCGGGACGTTGATCGCCGCCTGCGGGTTCGTCCCGTTCAGCCGGGCACGATGCAACTCGGTCGACTGGCCGGCGCGGATCAGTTCGAGCCGAACCTCGCAATCGCCCCACACGCGTGAGGCCGGCGGAAGCACCGCGACCGTCGACAGCCGCTTCGCACCGGCCGGCAGCGTCCATTCAACGACCATCGGCCCGGGAAGGGTGACGTCGGCGGCGGCGAGCGGCGCATCGTCCGATCCTCGCTCGATCCCCGCGGCCCAGGCCCGCCCAGGCGTCGGCCGCTCGGCGGAGGGGGTCAGCGAGGAAAGCCCCAGCAGCCCGCCCGCGTCCGCCGCAAAGGCCACCACCTGCGCGATCGGCACGGAGATTTCGTTCCCGCCCCACGCCACGAGCAACTCCCTGGACGAACGCCCGGCACCGGCGATCGCGCCGATGCTCAGCACGCTGCCGTCCTCAAGCCACAGGTACGAGCCCTTCCTCGGCAGCACGGCAGTCGTGAACGCCACGCTGCGAAGCCTCTCATACTCCGCCCGCCGCGGTTGTCCGCCCACTTCGATGGTCACGTCGGCCTCGCCCAGTTCGGAGATGAACCCCGCGAGCGTGTCGCCGTTGCTGAACGTCGCCGTGTCTTCCTTGGGAATTCCCGTCGGCAGCGTCGCGTCACCGAAGGCGATGGCGTGGACCGCCTCGATCGAAAACTCGCGCAAGCCGAGCAGCACGCTGCGCCATCCGACACGCTCACCCTTGGTGGTTTCGTCGAGTTCGCCCGAGAGAACCTGCCCGTCGGCGAGCCCCAGCAACCCCCTGGGCCGACCGGGCTCCCCGGTCGACGGCGCGGGCATCGCCGACCTCGCCCCGGCCGACTCGGGCAACCAGGCGAGGATGCCCGACAGCGGGATGTTCTCAGGGCGACCCCGCTCCCCGACCACGGTCAGCTCGCTGGGCGAGGCGGACAGCACATCCACCACACGACGGTTGAGCTCCTGATCGAGGATGACGCGCCGCACGATCCCCCTGGGCACTTCAGCATCCTGCCCGTGGACTGCGGGTGCCGCCAACGACATCAGGATGAGGGCCGCTCTGTTCATCGTTGGAAGATCGGCAGATAACGCTTGGGGACCTGCAGAATGATGAGCGACATCGCGGTCCCGTAATGATCGCCGACGGAAGGATCCTGCCACCGCCCGTTCTCCTCCTGACGCCGCAGCAGTTCCTGGCGGATCGCCGGCCACCACATCGCCCAGTCTTCCCCGCCCGCCAGATACATCGCCTGCACCGCGTAGTAGTGCCCGTAGAAGTAATGGGGCTGCTGCCCGAACGCCGCCCCGGGCAGAGCGACCCGCGTGATGTACGAGATCCCCCGGCGGATCGCCGGATCGTTGTACACACCGGCGTACTGCAGGCTCGCCACGCCCGCCGCCGAGCGGGCGAAGGCGCTTGGCCCGCCGATGAGCTGGTACATGAACCCGCCGTCGATGTTCTGCGCCCGACGGACATAGTCCACCGCGCGATCGATCGTCACGCGGGACACCTCGATCCCCGCGTTCCGCGCGGACCGCAGCGCCTTGATCTGGCAGATGGTGACCGAAACGTCAGCGTCGTTGGGCACCGGGTTGTATCGCCAGCCGCCCTCTTCGTTCTGCGAACTCTGGATCAGACGGACGGACCGGACGATCGCGTCATGCAGCCGCTGCGCCCTCGCCGTATCCGCACCGCCACCCGTCATGCCGTAGATCTCGCCCAGAAAGAGCGCGGCGAACCCGTGGCCGTACATCGGCACGGTCGTCGCGTCGGAGGCGATCAGCCCGTTCTCCGCGCAGTTCGCCAGCACGTAGTCCAGCGCCTTGCTCACCACTTCCCCGTAAGGCCCGCGCCCGGGCAGATTCCCGTCCGACATGAACGCCAGGCCCGCCAGCGCCGTCACCGCCACGCTCGGCCCGAATCGCCCATCTCCGAATGACCCGTCCGCGTTCTGCACCCGCGCGAGCCACGCCAGGCCCTGCTCGACCGCGGCGACCATCTCGGGGGTCATCTCGTCGGCAAGAATGTTGTTCTCCGCCCCTCGCTCCTTGTCCTCGGGCTTGCCCGCGAAGACCCCCGCCGCGTCCTTCCCCGGCCCATCTTCCACGCCTCCGGGGCCCGCCCCTTCCGCCGGCCCGGCCGGAGGACTGACCGGAGGACCCGCCGGCGGATCGCCAGACGGCTCACCCGGCTGCCCCGCGAACAGCACGCCCGCCACCATGACCGCCGCGATCGACTTCACTTTCTCGGCTCCTCCGCCAGCCGGCGGTAGTACTCCTCGGTCATCCGCCGGTACATCGCGCTGAACCGATCCCCCAATCCCTGCGTCAACGCCTCACGCACGTGCGGCGGCAGATCGCCCCACGTCGACGGGCCCGACAGCGCCTGCCCCGGGTTTCCGCCCCGCTCGCCCGGCCTCTCCTGCGCCCGATCCGGATCGCCCGCCTGCTCCTGCGATTGCTGCTCACGCGACTGCGGACGCGACTGATTCTGCGGCGACTGATTCTGCTGCTGCTGTTGTTGCTGCTGCTGTTGCTGTTGCTGCTGTTGTTGTTGCTGCTGCTGGCGCTTCGCCTCTTCCACGATCTTGCGGAGCTTCCGCAGAATGTCCTCCTGGAGTCGCTGCGTCTCGAGCCCCGTGTCGCCACGCTGTTCGAGCCGTGCCGCCGTGTCGCCCATGAGCCTCACCGCCTGCTCGAACTCATCCCGCAGTTCCTCGGGCGACAACTTCTCCTTCAGGCCGACCGTCTCCCTCGCCGGCTTGGCGCCGCTTTCCTTCCCCGCTTCCTCGGTCGTTCCGAGAAGTTCATCGAGGCTCGGAAGCCCCTCGCCCGGCCCAGGCGCCTTCGCCGGAGGTTCGGCGGGCTTCGTCGGCTGAGCCGCCGGCGCACCCTGTCCCCACGCCCCCGCCGACGCCAGCACCATCGCCACCCCGCAGATCCCACGCGACAGCCTCACGAGCCACCTCCCGGCGGCGGCTGCACCCGCGGGCCGCCCTGCTGCTCCTTCAGTTTCTCGATCACCTTCGTCCCCAGTTCGAACAGGTCACGCTGCAGCTTCCCGATCGAGCTCACATCCTCAGGATCGGGGTTGCCGGCTTCGCCCAACTCACGCGTCCTCGTCGCCGCTCGCTGCTGAAGCCGCTGAAGCACCAGCAGCTCCGCCATCGGGGGCACGACGCCCTGAGGAGGCTGCCCGCCCTGCGGCCCGCCGCCCTGATCACGCTGTCCACCCTGATTCTGACGGAACTCGTCCTGCGGTGGCGAGCCTTCCTTGAGCGATTCCGCCAGATCCTGCAGAATCTCCACGATCTGCCTCTGATCCCGCGAAACGCCCGTCGTCGCCTCTCCGCCAGAGAGCACCGCCCCAGCCCGCTCCGCGAGCCGGTCCATCTCTCGGTGGGCGTAGTCGAACATCGTCGTCTCGCCGAGCTCGGCCGTGCCCTCGCGGATCGCCGAGATCATCGCCCGAACCTCGCCCTGCCGCCCCGCCAGCCCGCGCACGACATTGCGATCGCGCCGCGACAGCTCCTTGCCCACCATGGGCGAAGTGTCCTCCCGCAGCTTCGACTGCGCGTCGATCGCCTCCATGTACTTCTTGCGGAGTTCTCCCCGCTTCCTTGCTTCATCGCGCTGCTGCGCCTGCCGCTGCAGTTCCTCGCCCAGCTCCGCGGCTTCGCGGAGACGCAGGAGGCTCATCCGCTCGTTCTCTTCCGCAACGAGAAAGTCCGGCGGGTCCTTGAGATTCGCCGCCGCGGTGTCCTGGTGATCCGCCGCGGATTCCAGCCGCTCCACGATCTCCCTCGCTTCGCGGGCGCCCGCGCCGGACGCCACCGCCAGCGTGTTCGTCCGTAGACGAGTCATCCCCTCGGCGAGCCCATCGACCTGCTCGCCCCCCGCCGCACGACCAAGCCGCGCCAGTTCGGCCTCCTGCGCCCGGATCAGCCCGTCGATCGCCCTCGAAAGGTCCGCCAGTTGCCGCTGAAGCGCCTCGTCCCTCCGGCGGGCCGCCTGATCCAGTTCCTCCATCATCTCTTCGAGCGTCTGCTGCGCCTGCTGCTGCTGCTGGTTCGCCTGCCCCGTCTGGTTCTGCTCCGCCTGCCTGGCGGCCTGCCTCATCTGCTCGGCCAACTGCTCCCTCGAAGCCCGGTCCGCGGCCCGCTGCATCGCCTCCGCCTGCGCCGGATCGCTCGCACGAACCCGCTCCGCACGCTCCCTCAACGACTCGCCAGCCTGCTCCGCCCGCCTCGCCAGTTCCTGCTGCTGCTGCGCCAACTGCTCGAGTTCCGCCCTCTCGTCCGCCGTCAACTCTTCCGGACGACGACCCGCCGTTCGTTCACCAACCTCCCGCGTCCGCTCCGTCAGTGACTCCTGCTCGGCCATCATCCGCTGCACGCTCTGCCTGGCCGCGAAGGAATCCTGACCCTGTGACAGCAGATCCGACAGCCGCCCAAGGTCATCGCGCACGTCATCCTGCGCCTGCTCCGCCTCGCGGCGAGTCTCAGGGCTCGCCGCTTGCTCTCTCGGGGTTGCGCCCGCACGCTCGATCGCCTCCGAAGCCCGCGCCGCGGACTCCGCCGCTTCCTGCGTCAATCGCTCCGCTTCTTCCAGCATCGAACGCAGACCCTGGTCCGTCATCGCGTTCCGCTCCGCCCGCTCGCGCGCTCTGCGGATCGCATCCGACGCCGGCCTGAGCCGCTCTCCGATCCCACGCTGCTGGTTCCGCAGCGCCTCGGCCCGTGATCGGTCCGCGCCGGCCTCCATCAGCTCGTTCGTCGATCGAGAAACCTGGACCTGCTCCTGGTCCAGACGCTCCGCCGCGGCCCGCAGCGGCGAAAGCCCGGACAGAATCTGCTCCACCAACTCCGGCTCGCTGATGATCCTCAGCACCCGCGTCGCCGACCGCACCGGCTCGTGCCGCCGCTCGCCCATCGCGAAGATGTCCGCCGCGACCGCGTTGAGATGCAGTTCATCTCCGGGA
>ERZ1066130.310-NODE-310-length-20593-cov-10.450190_pt1 | contig 20593 bp, 17 predicted proteins | sample MGYA00382777_ERZ1066130 | MGnify/ENA primary metagenome ERZ1066130 (study PRJEB33369, sample SAMEA5778360) | biofilm metagenome | biome: Industrial cooling water; feature: Water cooling tower basin; material: Biofilm | place: United Arab Emirates | collected...
GTTCGATCGAAGAGGCCCAAACCGATGCACGCAGGGGAAAGGTCCGGGAAGGGTGGCGGCGGGCTACCAATCCAGGGGTTCACGCCAGGCCCGAGCCAGTCGCTCCACCGGCACATCGAGCGAGGCGTCCGCCCAACGCAGGCGGCCCGTGCGGTCCAGCGTTCCGAGGGTCAGACAGTGCAGCCCGGCCGAGGCGAACGCCGCTCGCACGGCTTCTTCGGACTGCGGCTCGATCTCCAGCACATATCGGCTCGGATTCTCCGAGAATGCCAGGGTCGAGGGGTTCAGCGGCGAAAGCCCGGAGGCGAACGCGAAGCCGAGAGCTTCCGTACGACCCCCGCCGGTGGCGATGAGCATCTCGGCGACGGCGGCGAGCATGCCGCCTTCGGAGCAGTCGTGCGCCGACCGAACGCGTCCTTCGCGGATCAGGCCGGCGACCGCGCGGGCCGCGGCCGGTCCGCGGGTGAGGTCGACCTTCGGGATCGGCCCGGCCGCGATCAGCCCGAGCATCGCCGCGTGCGACGCGCCCGTCTCTTCCGTCGTCGCGCCGCCGGCGAGGACCACCACGTTCCCCGCCCGCTTGGCGTCCATCGTCACGGTCCGGCGGATGTCGGGCACCAGCCCGAGCCCGGTGATCAGCAGCGTCGGCGGAATCTCGATCACGCGTTCCGTGCCGCTGCTGTCGGTGTATCGGAGTTGGTTGTTCAGGCTGTCCTTCCCCGAGACGAATGGGGTTCGGTACGCCTTCGCGGCGTCGTAGCAGCCTTCCGCCGCACGCACCAGCGACGCCATGTTGCGTGCTTCGGCGCAGCTGGGCCAGCAGAAATTGTCGAGGATCGCGATCCGTCCTGGATCGGCGCCGACGCAGACGAGGTTGCGGACCGCCTCATCCACCGCAGCCAGCGCCATCAGGTACGCATCCCCGCCGAGAGCCGGATCACCGACCGGGGTCTGGAGACCCTGACTCAACGCGATGCCTCGGCCCGTGCCCGCCACCGGCTCGATCACCGCCGCATCCCCCGGTCCCTGCGACCCTGGGCCCACCAGCGGCTTGCACACCACGCCGCCCTGCACCTCGTGGTCGTACTGCCGGATGATCCAGTGCTTGCTCGCAAGGTTGGGATGTCTCAGCAGCGACGTCAGCGTGTCCTCGATGCTGCCCGAGGTCTTGGGGCTCCCTGCCGACAACGGCGTGACCGGCGCGTCGGCCGCCTCCCGCGTGGGCATCGGGATCCCCTCGTGCAGGAACGCCATCGGGAGACGTCCGACCTCGGTCCCGCGGAAGTGGAGAACCAGTTCCGCGCCGGGCGTCCCGAAGGTGCCCAGATCGGCCAGGGGCACGCCTTCCTCTTCGCAGATCCTGCGGAGGCGGGGCAGGGAGCTCTCGGGCACCGCGAGGATCATCCGTTCCTGTGCTTCGCTGATCCAGATCTCGGTGTACGTCAGCCCGGCATACTTGAGCGGGGCCCGATCAAGGTGCACCTCTGCACCGATCTCGCTGCCCATCTCGCCCACGGCCGAGGAGAAGCCGCCCGCGCCGCAATCCGTGATCGCGTGGTACAAGGGGCCCTCGTCCCGTGCGCGGAGGATCGCGTCGAGCAAACGCTTCTCCTCGATCGCGTTGCCGATCTGCACCGCGTGGGCGAATTCGGTGCTCGCCGTTGATTCCAACTCGGCCGAGGAGAAGGTCGCGCCGTGCACGCCGTCGCGTCCGGTGTGTCCGCCCAGCGCGACGATCCGATCGCCGGGCATCGCTCGCCCCTTGATGAGATGCCGCGGGATAAGCCCGACGCACCCGGCGAAGACCAGCGGGTTGCCGACGTGGCGGTTGTCGAAGGAGACGTTGCCCGAGACGGTCGGGATGCCCATCCGGTTCCCGTAGTCGCGGATGCCCGCCACGACGTCGGTGAGGATCCGCCGCGGGGGCAGACATCCTGGCGGCAGGTCGGTGAGGTTCGGATGGGCGACGCAGAAGACGTCCGTGCTCGCGATGGGCTTGGCGCCAAGCCCCGTGCCGATGACATCGCGGATGCACCCGCCGATGCCGGTCGCAGACCCGCCGTAGGGCTCGATCGCGCTGGGGCGGTTGTGCGTCTCGACCTTGATGTTGACGCCCCACGCGTCGTCCAAAGCGACCACGCCCGAATTGTCCTTGAAGACCGACAGCGCCCAGTCGCACCCCTCTTCGATCAACTCGAACGTCGCCGCCGCCACCGTGCTCTTGAGGAGGTTTCGGATCGTGACCGACCCGTCGCTGTTGATCGTGTGCCCCGGCCTGCCCTCCCACCGAATGGGGTCGTTGCTTCGTCCGCTCCTGTACCGCACCGTGCTCTTGAGCGTCTTGTGCACGCAGTGCTCGGACCACGTCTGCGCGATGGTCTCAAGCTCGATGTCGCGCGGCTCGCGCCCCAAAGCTCGATACTCCGCCTGAACCGCCTTCATCTCGTCAAGGCTCAGGAACAAGTGCGCCTCGCGAGACATCTTCATCAGATGTTCGTCTGTCAGCTCGCGGATCGGCACATGACGCACCTGGAACGGCTGTTCGTGCCCTTTCGGCAGTTCCTTGGGATGGAACGGCGACGTGTACACCGCGTGGATCACGGGGTTGCAGAGCGACCGACGGGCGAGCGACTCCGCCTGGGGGTTCGTCAGCCCCGGGATGTCGTATCGGATCCCGGTCGAGACGTCCGCCGGCCGCCCCGTCAGGTCTGTAATCGCGTCCCGCACCGATTGCGCCGCGGGGTCCATCACGCCGGGCAGCGGGTGCACTTCGACCAGCCCCCCGCGCGAGGGCAAGGTATCCGAGGTGAGCTCGGCCACGGGATCAGCCAGCAGCTTCCTGCGGATCAGTTCCAGCTCGTCCGCCGAGAGATTCCCTTCGATGAGGTAGACCTTCGCCACCACAACCGCCGTCGGCGCAAGTCCTTCCGATCGCGCCAGCTTGAGCACGGCCTGCGCCCTGGGGTCCCGGGCGGGATCTTTGGGCCTCACCTCGATCCGATGGACGGCGGTGGGGGGGGGCGAGTGGGGCGGCCGGGCGTTGGCAGCGGCAGGTGTCATGCTCGCCGATGGTAGCAAGCGGGATCGGGCCCCCGGTCGCCCATCGGATACAGTCCGTGCGATGGGCACTCCCGATCCACTCCCGAGCCTCTCCCCCGCCCGCACCTCCGAGGGCGGGGCGTACCTCTTCGAGGTCGCCTGGGAGGTCTGCAATCAGGTCGGGGGGATTTACCAGGTCATCCGCTCCAAGGTTCCCTTTATGGTCGAACGCTGGGGCGACCACTACTGCTGCGTCGGCCCGTATGAGGCCTCGAAGGCCGCCGTGGAGTTCGAGGAATCCCGCCCCGGAGGATGGATGGCCCGCGCGCTGGAGTCTCTCCGCGAGCAGGGGCTGATCATCCACCACGGGCGATGGCTGATCCCGGGAAGACCCAGGGTTCTGCTCATCGAGCACGCCCTCCCACCCGACCGCCTCGACGCCGTCAAGTACGGCCTGTGGGAGCAGCACGGGATCGAAACGCCCAGCGGCGACGGGCTTATCGACGGTGTCGTCAGTTTCGCCGACGCGATGCGGCGGCTCATGGAAGCACTCTGCGAGCATCACGCCGCGATGAAGGGGGGCAAGGGACAACGTCCGGACCGCACCATCATCGCCCACTTCCACGAATGGATGGGCGGGCTGGCGATTCCCATGCTCCGCCGGAAGAACATCCCCGTGGCGAGCGTCTTCACGACCCACGCGACGCTGCTCGGCCGATACATGGCGAGCAACGAGCACGATTTCTACGAGAAACTCCCGTGGGTCGATCAGGCCGAGGCCGCCGTTCGCTACAACGTGCGCACCCAGCACGCCATCGAACGCGCGTGCGCGCACGGCTCGCATGTCTTCACCACTGTCTCGAGCGTCACCGCCGAGGAGTGTCTCCACCTCCTTGGTCGCGGGGTGGACATCGTGACGCCAAACGCCCTCACGATTTCCTCCTACAACCTCACCCACGACCAACAGCGCATGCACGGGGAGTACAAGGAGCTCATTCACCGCTTCACCATGGGGCACTTCTTCCCCAGCTACTCCTTCGATCTCGATAAGACGCTCTACTTCTTCACGTCCGGACGCTTCGAGCCTCGGAACAAGGGCTTTGACGTCTGCCTGGAAGCGATGGCCAGGCTCAACGTGATGCTCAAGGCCGCCAAGAGCGACCGTACCGTCGTCTTCTTCATCATCAGCCGTCAGCCCACCCGGAGCATCAACCCGCTCGCCATGGAAAAGCGCGGCGTGCTCAATGAACTCCGCGAGATCACCGACCACATCACCGAGGAGGTCGGGCCGAAGCTCTTCCGCCGCGCCGCCTCGGGAGGCAAGCTGCGACTCGACGATCTCGTGAGCGAGTACTGGATGCTCCGGTACCGTCGAGCCCAGCACGCGATGAAGCAGCACTGCCTGCCCATGGTCGTCACCCACATTCTCGAGCACGAGTCGACCGACCCCGTCCTCAACCAGCTGCGCTACCTCCAGCTCTTCAACCGTGCGGAGGATCCGGTCAAGGTCGTCTACCACCCCGACTTCATCAACCCGCACAACAGGCTCTGGGGGATCGAGTACGACCAGTTCGTCCGCGGGACGCACCTTGGTCTCTTCCCCAGCAGTTACGAGCCCTGGGGGTACACCCCGCTGGAGTGCCTCGCGATGGGCGTGCCCGCCGTCACGAGCGACCTCGCCGGTTTCGGCAAGTACGTGCAGGAGAACATGCCGGACCACAACGACTGGGGACTTTGGGTCCTGCGCCGCCGCTCCCGCGGGTTCCACGACGCCGCGGGCGAGCTCGCGCGGCTGCTCGCCGACTTCTGCTCGATGGACCGTCGCGAGCGCATCGCGCTGCGCAACGCGGTCGACAAGAAGAGCTGGGACTTCGACTGGAACAAGCTCGGGCTTGCGTACCACCGATCCCATGATCTCGCCCTCGAACGCCTGTGGCTCGAGACGCCCCAGACGCTCGCGGACGTCCACGCCGAGTTCGAGCCCAAGCCCGGCGAGCAGGACATGCTCCGCGATGCACGCTCCACCGACGACCTCTGACCATGACCCACGCCAAGCCCAGTGTTCAGCTGTATACCGACGGCGCCTGCCTCGGCAACCCGGGCCCCGGCGGCTGGGCCTACATCCTCCGTCACCCCGGCAGCGGGGCCGAACGCGAATCCAGCGGCTCCGAGCCCGACACCACCAACAACCGCATGGAACTCCGGGCTGTCATCGAAGGCCTCTCCGCGCTCACTCGCCCGTCCCACGTCCAGCTCTACTCCGACTCGCAGTACGTCCTGAAGGGACTCCGCGAGTGGATGACCTCCTGGAAGGCCAAGGGCTGGCGCACCGCCGACAAGAAGCCTGTGAAGAACGTCGAACTCTGGCAGCGGCTCGACGAACTCAAGGCCGAGCACACCCTCACCTTCCACTGGGTGAAAGGCCACGCCGGCCACCCGGAGAATGAACGCTGCGACCAGCTCGCGACCCGTGCCGCCGAATCCGTCGGCCGGCGCTGACTACGCCCCGCGGCGGTCGAAGACCTCCGCAAGCTCCGCAAGACTCCCGAACTTCACCGCGGGCGCCGTCCCCGTGACGCCGCACCCGGACGCGCCGGGACCACGCTCCCCCCGGCGGTCGATCCACACCGTCGCCAGCCCCATCGCATTGGCCGGCTCGTGATCGTGGTAGATGCTCTCCGCCGCGTGCAGGATCTCGTCCGGCCTCGCGCCCGTCCTGCGGAGCAACTCCTCGAAGTGCGCACGGCCGGGCTTGTACGAACCAACCTGTTCCGCGGTGATGATCTCCGAGAGCACCGGGCCCGCCGGCTCCAAGTGCCGGCGCGTCCGGGCGAACAGGTCATCGTCCACGTTCGAAACGATGACCAGCGACGCGTGCCTGGAAAGTCGTTCGAGCGCCGTCGGCGTGTCCGCGAACGCCGGCCAATCGCCCACAGACCCCGCGAACGACTCGATCTCCTCCGCCGACGCCGCCCCGCCCGCCCGCTCGACGATCTCGCGGAGCACACACCTCAGGACCTCGCGGTAGAGCCGATGGCCGCTCCGCCCTTCCGATCGCGCGGGACGCTCGAACTTCCGTTCCGCCTCCGAGAACCAGGCGATCAGGGTGGCGTCGTCGGGCCCGTCCTCTCCCGCCAGCGCACGCACCCGCCGCAAGCCCGCGAGGATCCCGCGCTCCCAGTCGATCAGCGTGCCGTAGCAGTCAAATGAGATGAACCGAACGCGGCATGGATCGAACACGGGACCCATCCCGCTCAGCCCTTCGCCTTGCCGCCGCCCAGAACCGTGCGCTGCTCGATCCGTTTCACGCTCACGGTCTTGACGATCCGGTCCACGTAGTTCCCCGGCGTGTGCACGCGGTCGCCATCGAACGAGCCCACCGCCAGCACATCTTCAACCTCGGCGATCACGAACTTCGCCGCTGTCGCCATCATCGGGTTGAAGTTCCGCGCCGTCTTGTTGTACACCAGATTGCCGAACTCGTCGGCCCGCGCCGCCTTCACGAGCGCCAGGTCCGCGTACAGGCCCGTCTCCAGCACGTACTCCCGCCGCGTCGCTCCCGGCGCGTCCCCCCCGCGGTTCTGAGACTTCGTGTCGTCGTAAGGCCGGTAGAACGATCTGGTCTCCTTCCCCTCCGCCACGATCGTCCCGACGCCCGTTGCCGTGTAGAACGCCGGGATCCCAGCGCCGCCCGCTCGGATCCGCTCCGCGAGGGTTCCCTGCGGGTTGAACTCGATCTCCAGCTCCCCGCCAAGGTACTGCTTCTCGAACATCGCGTTCTCGCCCACGTAGCTCGAGATCATCTTGCGGATCTGGCGCGTCTCCAGCAGCAGCCCGAGCCCCCACGGCGTCGGCTGATCCACCCCGGCGTTGTTGCTGATGCACGTCAGCCCCTTCACGCCCGTGTCCCGCAACGCGATGATGAGCTGCTCCGGGATCCCGCAGAGCCCAAACCCGCCCACCATCACCGTCATCCCGTCAAAGATGATCCCGCGGTCCTTGAGGTCGGCGAAGGCGGCGGCGGCGGTGTCGTGCAGCTTCTTTGGCATAGTTCTACAGAATATGCCACGCCGCTGGCAGAACGCCAACCCCCCATCCCACCCCACCCCACCCGATCCCAGTTCATTCCAATCCAACCCCCATTCCAACTTCTCGCAATACCCACCCCCGCCGGCGCATGTCTCAGCATCCCCGCGAAAAAACCAGCACAAAGTCGTCATAATCAAAGAAGTCGATGAACCCGTCACCGTTGAAGTCCGCTCTCGGATCCCCGTTCACGAACGCCTGCACAAACCCATCCAAGTCAAAGAAGTCAACAAATCCGTCGCCGTCAAAGTCCGCCGCGCACACCTGGACTTCGATCGCGCCGATGTCGTAGGCACCGATCATCCGAGACATCGACCGCTGATCGTGATCAACCACCCTTCCCGACGGGTCAGTCATGATCCACGCCGCGCCCCCGCCGATCAGGGAGCTGGTAAGCGTCGGCACGTGCCCACCGCATGGCGATTCGTGCGTCAGCAAGGCCAGCATTGGGTCGAGAAAGCCGCCCGGGGCGGGCGACTGGTCGCCGATCGACGCCAGCCCACCCGAGCCGTCGCAATCGAAGTTGTAACCAAGCGAGGTCACCGTCGCTGGACCGGCTACCCCGGGCGACGGCGCGGGCGAGTACAGCACCGTGTGCGTCAGTTCGAGCGTCGCCGGACCCGAGCCCCCGTTGTAGATCGAGTTGCCCGCGTCCGGCGCGATCAGAAACGCCCCGTTGCCCCAGAGCGTGCAGAACCACAGCCGGACCGTCCCGACGTGATTCAGCACAGCTCCCCCGTGCCCGTTGGGCGCGACGTTGCCGCTGAAGGTGCTGTTCACGATCAGCGAGTCACCTGTGATGTTGTAGAGCCCGCCTCCTCCGCCGAGCGTTGCGCTCGTTCCGTTGGCCCGGTTGGATCGGATTGTGCACCGCGAAAGATCGAGCGAGCCCGCGTTGCTGATCGCCCCACCGTTGACATCCGCCGTGTTCGCCCAGAAACACACGTTCGATCCGCTCAGCGTAGCCAGGGCGTTGTTGGTGATCGCCCCGCCCGAGGAACCCGAGGTGTTCGATTCCAGATACGTGTCTCTGAGCGCCATGGCCCCTCGGTTCTCGATCGCACCGCCCCCGCCCGCCGCGCTGTTGAGCCTGTAGTCACCCAGTGTCTCGGTCAGCACGGCGGAGTTGAACACCGCGCCACCGCCCCCCGCAGACACGTTCTGGACAAACACGCAAGACTCCAGTTCCGCAACGTTGCCCCCGCCCGTCAGCGCGCTCGTGTGGTGGAACGCCCCCGTGAGCAGATTCGACCGGTTGAGCTCGAACCGGGATCGAACACAAACCGCCCGCCCCCCGCTATACACCGCGCCCCCGTGCCGCGTCGCCTGGTTGTCCACCAGCACGCACCCGCGCAGCACCAACGATGCGGCCCCGCCCGCGAACACCGCGCCCCCCTGGCCCGTCGCGCTGTTCCCCATGAACTCGCACCGCTCGAACTCCATCGCCTGCGTCCCGTACACCGCACCCCCGTGCGACGACGCACCGCCGGCCGCGGAGCAGCGCTCAAATCGAACCGCCCGCCCAACGATCGGTCCTGCCGACGCCAGCACGCCGCCACCCTCCCCGTTCACGCTCCCGCCCAGCACCGTCAGGTCCGCAAGTGACAGCCTTGCCCCCGGCATCGGCACATGAAACGCCCGGTCTCCCAGCGCCCGAGCGTCGATGATCGTCGACCCCATACCTGCGCCGCGGATGCTCACGTCACGCAGCACGTCCAGGTCGCCCAGACCCGACAGATTCTCACCCGCACCGGCGATCGTCAGCACGTAGACACCCGCAGGCATCATCACCGTGTACGCCCCGGGCGGCATCGTTCCGATGTGCATCAGCACCGCACGCAACGAAGCCTGCACCCCCGGAGTCCCCGCGTCCGCGTCGGGCACTCCGTCCGTCAGGTCAAAGTCCGGCGAGTCGTAACCCACGTTGACCGCGTATTGCGCACAAGCCCCCTCGCACGCCCAAAGCCCGCCCGCCAGAACCAGCGCCCGCCCGATCGAACAGTGCTTCGTGAACATGGCCGCCTCCCGGTGCCCGCTTCCAGCCAGACCCCCCGGCGTTTCGGGCCCAGCACAGAAAGCCGCGCGAGCGTTCAGCGTGCGCCGCAAACCAACTGAATGTCGCGGGTGGTCCATTTCCACATCCACCCGCACGCACATTCTGCATGGAATCGTGCGAGCGACCAGACAGGTGTGCCATTCCGTGTCACGCTCGATGGCCTCATCAGCATCAGCAACGAGATCTCCGCCGATGAACTCGCGGCGTCGTGGACTCTCCTTGCCGCCGATGTCTCGAAGCTCGCGACGGGCGTCGCCGCCGTCGCCCGCGAGTCCGCCAGCGGCGCCAGCCAGGCGTCCGAAGCCGCCGGCAGCCTCTCCGCCAAGGCCGAACAGTTCCGCGCGCTCGTTGGCCGATTCAGGGTTTGAGTTCGATCTCCCCGCGTGTACACTCCCGTCGAAGGTGCTTGCGCCCTTCGACGGGAGTTTGTATGCGCCCATCTCTTCTGTTCGTGTACCTCGCGTGTTTCTCCGCTGCCGTGCCAGCCGCGGCCCAGACAACTGTCTTCTTCTCGGACTTCGAGTCCCCCCTCCCGCCGCACTTCAACCCCGGCGTGGCCGCCTTGACGGGCGTGCAGGGCTACCAGGGGCTCGGCCCGGCCGATTCCGTCTTCTCCGGGTCTTTCCTCAGAAGCCCCACCGCCAATCCGGTCACCCTCACGCTCACAGACCTCCCGCCTCACCGCTCCATCAACATCCACTTCCTCTTCGCCGCCATCGATTCGCTCGACGGCACCGGCACCTTCCCGCAAGGCGACTTCTTTCGAGTCAACGTCGACGGCGTGACGATCTTCCGCGAGTCCTTCGCCAACGCCCTCGAGTCCCAGATCCAGTCCTACAACCCGCCACCCGGCGTGCAGCTCGCTCGCCGCGTCGACCTCGGATTCTCCGGTCCCGGCGGCTTCTACACCGATTCCGCCTACAACCTCGCCGCCGATCCTGCCTTCTCCGACATTCCCCACTCCGCAACGACGCTCTCGATCTCCTTCATCATCGAAGGGCCCGGCATTCAGCCGCTCACCGACGAATCCTGGGCCTTCGACAACCTCCGCATCTCCATCAACACCTGCGCCGCCGACTTCAACGCCGACGGCTTCGTCGACTTCTTCGACTTCCTCGATTTCGTCGACTGCTTCGAGGGCGGCTCGTGCCCCCCGAACGCCTCGCCGGACATCGACCACGATGGGTTCGTCGATTTCTTTGACTACATCGCCTTCGTCGACGCCTTCGAAACGGGCTGCTAGAACAGCTTCTGCTGCTCCTTGACGTCCTTCCGGCGTTCCGCAAGCGTCGCCAGTTCCTGCTGCAACTCCGCCACGTTCCGGAACTGGTAGTACTCGCTCGCAAACCGGATGTACGCCACGTCGTCCACGTCCCGGAGCTTCGCCGCCACACGTTCCCCGATCACCCGGCTCTCGACCTCCCGGTCAAACTCCCGGTGCAGCTCCTCGTCCACTTCCGCCGCGATCCGTTCCTTCGTCTCCTGCGCGATCGGCCTCTTCCCGCACGCCGCCATCAGCCCGCGCAGCACATTCTCCGTCTCGAACGGCGCCCGGCTCCCGTCCCGCTTGATCACCATCAGCCGGTGCGTCTGCTCCACACGTTCGTAGGTCGTAAAGCGACGGCCGCACTCCAGACATTCCCGCCGACGACGGATCGTCTTCCCGCCGTCGCTCGCGCGGCTGTCGATCACCTTGTCGTTGTCTTTCTCGCAGTAAGGGCAGTGCACGGGCGGATCATACCGAGCGGTCCACCGCCCCGCCCGCCGTCTATACTTGCCCCGATGAACGCCCGAACGTCCAGCTCCACCTGAGACCCGCCGCGGCTGGCACCCAAACCGCTTCCCCTCGAAGCCCAGCCGTTCCAACGGCTGGGCTTTTGTTTGCACCCTCTCCCCTCCCTCGTCCCACCCACACACCCCGTTCCCCGAACGCTCCGGATACCAGACCCCATGCCCACCATCACCCTCCCCGACGGCTCCAAAAAGGTCTTCGAATCCCCCGTCACCGCCAAGGACGTCGCCGCCTCCATCGGCGCGGGGCTCGCCAAGGCCGCCCTCGCCTGCAAGGTCAACGGCGAACTGCGCGACCTCTCCACCATCCTCCACGACGATTGCTCCCTCGCCATCGTCACCGAACGCGACCGCCAAAAGGTCCTCGACAAGGACGCTCTCTCCCTCATCCGACACTCCGCCGCCCACGTCATGGCCGAGGCCATCCAGGACGTCGTCGGCAAGGACATCCTCCTCGCCTACGGCCCTCCCACCGAGACCGGCTTCTTCTACGACATGTTCGTGCCCGAGGGAAAAAAGCTCTCCTCCGACCTCTTCGACAAGATCAACGCCCGCATCGCCGAGATCATCAAGGAAGACCGCCCGTTCACACGCTACGAGCAGCCCGGCGGCGAAGCTCTCTCCAGGCTCAAGTCCGAGGGCAACAAGTACAAGGTCGACAACGCCGAACGCGCCATGGGCGTCCCATCCTCCGTGTACCGCGGCGCGAAGTCCGCCTTCGCAGACGCCGGACCTGAGGCCTCCCGAAGGTCCGGCTCCGACGCCACCCTCTCCTTCTACGCCACAGGAACCCCCGGCAAGAACTGGGAGGATCTCTGCCGCGGTCCCCACGTCCCCTCCACCAGCCGCATCGGCGCCGCCATCGTCACCTCCCTCGCCTCCGCCTACTGGCACGGCGACGAGAACTCCGATCGCCTCATCCGCGTCTACGGCACCGCCTTCCCCACCCGCGCCGAACTCGACGAGTTCCTCCGCCAGAAGGAAGAAGCCGCCAAACGCGACCACCGCGTCATCGGCAAGGCCCTCCGCCTCTTCCACATCGACGAGACCGTCGGCCAGGGGCTCATCCTCTGGACGCCCAACGGCTCGATCGTCCGCAAGGAGCTCCAGACCTTCATCGCCGCCGAGCTCAAGAAGCAGGGGTACACCGAGGTCTTCACGCCGCACATCGGCGGGCTCGACCTCTACAAGACCTCTGGGCACTTCCCCTACTACAAGGACGCGCAGTTCCCCCCGATCATCGAGCGTGAAACCCTCGACCGTCTCGCCACCTGCTCCTGCGCCGAGGTCATGCGCCGCGTGGAGGGCGTCTCCGCACGCCTCGCCGCCGGCATCAACGAACGCACCCGTGCCCAGACCATCGCCCCCGACCGCGTCATGCCCGACGACCAGCTCGTCCAGGGCTTCATGCTCAAGCCCATGAACTGCCCGCACCACGCCAAGATCTTCGCCTCTTCGCCGCACTCCTACCGCGACATGCCCGTCCGACTCGCCGAGTTCGGCACCGTCTACCGCTGGGAGCAGTCGGGCGAACTCAACGGCATGACCCGCGTCCGCGGCTTCACGCAGGACGACGCCCACCTCTTCTGCACCGAGGAGCAGATCCCCGGCGAGATCCAGGGCTGCCTCTCCCTCGTCAAAACCATCTTCAACATCCTCGGCATGAAGGAGTACCGCGTCCGCGTCGGTCTGCGCGACCCCGACTCCGCCAAGTACACCGGCTCGCCCGAGAGCTGGGACAAGGCCGAGGCCGCCTGCATCGCCGCCGCAAAGTCCCTCGGCGTCTCCTTCAGCCAGGAGCCCGGCGAGGCCGCCTTCTACGGCCCCAAGATCGACTTCGTCGTCAAGGACGTGATCGGCCGCGAGTGGCAGCTCGGCACCGTCCAGGTCGATTACCAGATGGCCAACCGCTTTGACCTCTCGTACATCGGCCCCGACAACAAGCCGCACCGCCCCGTCGTCATCCACCGCGCCCCCTTCGGCTCCATGGAACGCTTCTGCGGCGTCCTCATCGAGCACTTCGCCGGCGCCTTCCCCGCCTGGCTTTCGCCGCAGCAGGTCCGCGTGCTGCCCATCAGCGAGAAGAGCCTCGACTACGCCCACCAGGTCGCCGCCGCCCTCCGCGCCGCCGACGTCCGCGTGGCCGTCGACGAGAGCAACGACCGCATCCAGGCCAAGGTGAAGGTGGCCGCCGACGACAAGGTGCCGTACATGCTGATCGTGGGCCCCCGCGACGCCGAAAGCCGCACCGTCAGCGTCCGCGTCCGCGGGATCGAAAAGGACCTCGGCGCCATGCCGCTAGACGCGTTCGTGACCGGCCTGAAGTCCGAGATCGCAGAGCGGAGGGCGGAGTTGGGCGTGAAGCCCTAAGCCCCGACGCCCACACCCCCTCCCCCCGACGCCGGACCTGAGCGCACGCGAAGGTCCGGGTCTCTCTATCCACCCTCCGATACACTGCGTCGATGCCCACCGACCGATGGAGTTCCTGGGCGCACGTCATCCTCGGCACGCGCGGCTCGTGGCTCCCCGGCGACCCGCGCGGCTTCCGCGACCACGGGCATCGCATCCACTCCTCGGGCGACTACCGCGGCCCGCCGCCTCAGGGCGAGCACGCAGGTCTGTACCGCGCCGCCCTTGCTCGCTGCCCCGAACCATTGAATCTGCCCGAACACCTCCGCCCGCTGATCGCCAAGGCGTTCGCCGCCAAGTGCGAGGCAATGGGGTACCCCGTCCGCGTGCTCGCCGTCGCCGCGAGGCATGCGCACGCCCTCGTTCGCGTCGGCGAGATCGACGCCAAGCCCATCGTCGGCCGCGCCAAGCAGGCCGCCTCCCACGCCGTCCGAGGCGAACTCCCCGGGTCCATCTGGTCCCAGGGGTGCCATGTCGTCCGATGTCGCGACGAATCGCATTACCGCGCGATTGTCGACTACATCAGTCGCCATGCCCGCGAGGATCACACCGGCGCCGCGCTCTGGACCCACCCGCACCACCAATCGATCCCGGACTCTCGTTGACCCGCAGACGCTCCGACCCCGACCTTCGCTCTCGCTCAGGTCGGGCGTCCGTGTCGCAATCCCTTCGTCCAAGATCTCCCAACGAATGGACGCCGGACCTGAGCCATGCGAAGGTCCGGGTCCAACCCCCACCCACAACCCCCACCCACAACCCCCACCCACAACCCCCCTCACCTCGTCCGATGCAGCGAGATCTTCCGGATCACCGGCTCCCCCACGCTCTTGGTCACCCGCAGCCGCACCGCCGACACTTCCGCCCGCGGGATCGCCTCGATCCGCTTGCGGCCGATCGCCGTGCCCTTCGCCACCGTCTTCCACGAGCCGTCGGCGTTCTGCACGTCCACCTCATACTCCCGCACGCGTTCTCCGAGCGTGATGTCCTCCATCAGCACCACCCGATCCACGTCCATCGGGGCCGAGGGCTGCGTCACCACTTCACGCCCACGCCCCGACGAACTCGACACCGCCACGCCGTACGTCGCCTCGATCGCCGCCCCGAATTCCGCCGCCCGCTTCGCGTCGGCCTCGGGGATCTTCCCCGTCCGGTCCGGCGTGTGATTCAGCAGCAGCACCGCCCCGCGCCCCACCGACTTCTCGTACATCGACACCAGGTCCGCCAGGCTCTTGAGCGTCCCCTCGTTGTTCGTCTTCCAGAACCACGTGCTGCGGATCCTCGCGTCGGCCTCGTTGGGAAGCCACGCGTCCCCCGCCGGGTCCCCGTCGTCCGCCGTGTACTGCCCCCACGCCTTCGTCCCACGCTTCACCGTGTTCCACGCGTTGCCCGTCGGCACGAACCCGTCCTCGTTCCCCACCCAGCGGATCGTCGCCTGAGGCCCCTGGAACACCATCGCCCCGGGCGCGTGCTTCTCCAGAATGTCCCCCACGTCGAACACCAGGCTCCCGTCGAACCACACCTCCATCATGTCCCCGTACCGCGTCAGCAACTCCGTCAACTGCGCCCGGAAGATCGCCTCGTACGCCTTCTGCCCAGCCTCGTCCGCCACCTTCCCGCCCACCGCCGCCTTGCACGACGCCGCCAGATCCTTCATCACGTCCCCACGCCCGCCACGCCAGGGAATCGACCGAACCGAGTAGTCCGTCGTCTCCGTCGGCCACCAGCAGAATCCACCCTCGTGCTTCGCCACAAACACCAGGTACTTCGCCCCCATCGACTTCGCCACACGAACCCACTCGTCCGTGTCCAGCCCCGACGGATCCATCGCCGACAGCGGCGTCTGCATCGTGTCCGTTTCCGTGTCCTGCCACGTCTGCGGAGCGATGTGCACGAACATCCCGATCTCAAGATCGTGCCACACCGCCTGCTCCGCCGTCGGAACCGCCAGCCGCACTCCCTCCACCTCGATCGTCGGTGCAAGCCGCGGCCCACGCGGCTCCGAACCCCCAACAACCCCACCCGTCACCCCACCCGCCATCCCGCACGCCACAATCAACGCCAGCACCGTCGTTCTCATGAGCTCGCTCCCTTCGTCGGACCGCGAGCACACTACCCCGCCGCACCACCAACCCGCAACCGCCCCACACCCCACACTCCCCAACTCCAAACCCCTGCCGGTCACGCCACCCAAACCAGTCTGCGGAGCGGCATCACTGAGTGCGGAGCCTCGCGCCGGAACGTCGTCCCCCGCGTTCCGACGCCCGCGGAACATGCCGCGCCACCACCCGTCCACGCCGCCCAACGACCCGCCCCCTGCGTGCCCGCCCCCCGAATACCCGCAGCACGCCTCCACACACCCGAACGCACACCGCCGATGCACGGGACACCGTCCCCGTCACCGAACACGCCACAACACGCGCAACCGAAGCGATCACCATACCGCCTGCTTCGACCGCCCACGCCCCGCCGGATGCACCCTCCACGCCGCAAGGCCTCGTCCGTGATCCGCGCCGTCCATCCGCCAATCATCCCCCATGCGACTGCTCGCACCCGCCGCGATCTACTTCGCCATCGCATTCGCCGCCGGGTTCCTGCTCGGCACCATCCGGGTGTTGGTCCTCGAGCCCGCCGTCGGGCCCCTCGCCGCGACCGCCGCCGAACTCCCGTTCATGCTCGCGCTCACCTGGCTCGTCGCCCGCGCCATCGTGCGCCGCGCCGGCGCGGGCTGGTCCTCGCGACACGCCCTCGCCGTCGGCCTTTCCGCCTTCGTCATGCTCCAGGCCGCCGAACTGATCCTCGCCGCGATCATCGCTCCGAGCGATCAACCGCCGCTCGCCGCCTTCTTCGCCAAGCTCGCGGCCCCCGAAGGGCAACTCGGCCTCGCCGCGCAGGGGCTCTTCGCCCTCTTCCCGCTCCTCGCGCTCCGACTCCGGCAACCTCCGCACGACGCCACACACCAGCGCTGAACGTCGCGTCGCGAAAAGGCCCTCAGGTCTTCCCCGGCGCCGCCGACCCGCCCGTGCCCAGCACCTTGTCTATCGCCTGCTCCATCACCGCGACGGGGTCGATCGTCCAGGGCTCGTCCGGCACCTGCACCCGATCCGCCTTCTCCTTCACCTTCGCGATGAACGCCCGCAGCTCATCGTCCGTCACCTTCGACTTGACCTTCCGGTTCACCGACGTCGCGCCAGACGGCCCGATCGACACGTTCGTCGACGCCTCGCTGATCGGCGCCATCGCGTCCTCGATCGTCTGGATCGGAATCAGCTTCTCCGCCACGCCCCGCGCGAACCGCTGGAACGTCTGACGCGCCGCCGCCTTCTCCTCCTCCGGCAGCGTCGACTTCTCCACATACCCCTTCTCGAAACCCGCCATCATCCCCAGCGCAGGGATAGGCCCCTCGCCGCTCTCCTTCATGATCAGCGCCATCTGCTCCATCGACACCTTCCCGCCCTTGAAGTCTTCCGCCAGACGGTCCACCCGCGTCGTCAGCCGCGTCTTCTGCTCCGGCGTCAACTCCGCCTTCGCCGCCACCTGCGTCGCCACGCTCTTGAGCCCTTCCGCCACCCAGCCCTTCCAGGTGAACGCCACGTAGATCCCCGCCGCCACCACCAGCAGCACCACCGCACCCAGCGCGACCAGGCATCCCGTCAGCCACGAGCCCCTCCGGCTCGACGAGCGATTCGTCATGTGCATCATGCCGTCCCGTTCCCTTTCCGCGGCAGAATCCGCGATCGAGTGTACGCCCGCGCGCGCCGTTCCGCGGTCCTGCGCCCTCTCCCGCGAAAGAACCTTGCCCCTCCGGAATCCTCGACCTGGAGGTGCTCATGCCCACGTCCCGTGTCCGCTTTCGATCACCGCTCCGCGCCGTTCTTGCGCTGCTTCTGGCGCTCGCCGTGTTCCCCCCGGCCTGCGCTCCCATCCACGATCTCTCCCCCTTCCTCCACGCCACCCACGCCGCCGCCGATGCCGTGCAGGCCACCGGCCGCGCCGTCATCCATGCCGCCGGCCGGTCCGCAGCCGGCCACGCCGACCGCCTCCGCGCCGCCTGGCAGGACCGTGATCTCGCCATGGCCGCCGCCTGCGCCTACGCCGAGGAGCTCCAGCGAGCCGCCGCTCGCCACGCTCCCGCCGCCGCCCTCGCCGATTCCCTCGCCTCGCTCTCCGCCGCGACGGGCATCGCGCCGGGCCCCGCAGGCGTCGCGGGCCGTCTCGCAGCCTACATCCTCAACCAGATCGACCGCGTCCGCGCCGCCCGCTCGCTCGCCGAGGCCGTGCACCACGCCGCGCCCGTCGTCGACGCGCTCGTCCGCCAGCTCGCCCTTGACGCCGACGATCTCCGCTTGCTCGTCCGCGCCTCCGAGCAGGACGCACGCCTCTCGTGGCTCGAGCAGCCCGAGCGTCGCGCCGCCGCCTCGTTCCTCGCCGCGATCCACGCCCGCCGAAACGAGATCCTCGCCAAAGACTTCTCCGATCTCACCCCCGATCAGCGCAACGAACTGCTCGAGCTGACCCGCCTTGCCCAGGCCGCCGCCGATCCCCGGACCGACCGGCATCTCGAGGCCCTCGCCGCCGACGCGGCCCGCACCCAAGCCCTGATCGACGCCTCCCAGCAGGCCGTGCTCGCCTGGGCCGCCGCCCATCGCGACCTGGCCGACGCCCTCGCCTCACGCCGACCGATCGAGACCACGGCACTGGCCGCCGCGATTCTCGACCTGCGCCGGCTGCAGGCCCCAAACACCCCGGAGACTCAGCCATGATCCGAACCGCAGAACAGTGGCGAGCCGAACTCGCCCAACTCCTCGACCGCGCCGAAGTCGCCGCCGGAGCCCGCGACGAAGCCGCGATGGCGGCCCTCGCCGACGATCTCGGGCGATTCGTCCTCCAATCCTCCCCCAACACCCCCGAGATCCTCGCGCTCGACGACCTGGCGATCCGCGCACGGCGAGAACTCTCCCGAAGGCTTCTGGAGGGTCCACTCTCGCGGATCGAAGGGCGGAGCGTCGAGTTCGTCGCCCTCGCCAAGCAACTCGAAGCCACCGGACGTTCGGCCCGCGCCGCGGCGAGGTCGGGCCTGGCCGCCACGCTGACCGAACTGGCCGACGCCGCCGCTCGTGCCACCACCGCCGCCGCCGCGATCCCGCGGCTCGCCCCGGACGATCCCTCGCTCCACAAGCAGGCCGCGGACCTTGCCGACGCTGTCGACCGACTCCTGCGTCTGATCCGAGCCGGCGGGCACGGCGCGGACTGAGATGAAAAGAAAAGACGGCCCGGGATCTCCGGGCCGTCGTGGGGGTTTCAATGTCCGCCTATCGGGTGATTACTTGATGACGTCCTTGGGCGCGCCCGGGGTCGGCGTGGGCTGCCGCGTCGCCGGGTTGGGCAGCGCGGGCTTCTGCTCCGGCGTGGGCCTGGGCAGGACCGTCGGGTTGAGCGTGGGCAGCGCGTCGGAGCCGGCCTCGCCCACCACGTCCACACGAACAGGGCGCACGATGTTCAGCTTCAGCGTCGGATCGAGCGAGGCCTCGCCGACCACGCCGACCAGACGGCCGACCATCGACTCGAGCTTCAGGCTCGGCTCGGGGCGGATGTAGCCGAGCGTCGTGGTCGACTCGGTGCCCGCCGACACCACGCGGTACATCAGCGGCAGATCGGTCCCGTCATAGACGCTGCTGGCCTGCAGGGTGCCCACGAGCGTGTAGACCCGGTTCTTCTGGGCCTCGGCGACGGCCTGAGACGCCTTGACGATGTCCTGATTCAGGCCGCGCTTGATCTCTTCGTTCTTGCGAAGGCTGTCACGCAGATCGATCCGGAGCTTGAGAATGTCGGCCCGGAGCTGCAGCTGGCGGCGGCGGGCCTGATCGCCCGCGGTGTCGCCCAGCTCACCGATCGCCTTGTTGATCTCCGCGAGCAGCTGGTCGTACTCCGCGGTGAACATGTCCGTCTGCGACGAGTTCATCGCCTTGAACGATTTCTCGATACCTTCGAGCGTGGCGGCCTTGCGCTGCGCGGGCGTGGGCTCGGCGGGCTTGGGCGGCTCGGGCGCCGTGGTGGGGGGTGTGGTGGGGGCGGTGGGCGTGTCGGTCTGGCCCGGCGCAGGCGGGGTCGCGCCCGCGGGGTTTGGCACCGTCTGCGGGATCACCTCGGGCTTGGGTGCGTTCGGATCGGTCGCGGGCTGTGCGGCCGGAGTGCCCGGAGTTGCAGCGGGAGTGGTCGTGGGATTGGTGGGGGTGGGCACCTGAGGGTCGACGAGTGACCGATCGGGCGCGGGCGTGGTCGGCGCGGGAGTTGTCGGAGTTGGGGCCGGCGTCGCCGCGAGAGCGGGCGTCGGGGGCGTCACGGCCTTGGGCTTGGCCGCGTCGATCTCGGCCTTGGTGGCGCGACGCAGGCTCCGCGACTCGATGTACCCGCGAGCACCCTCGGGTGCCGCGACCTTGTACCCGATCACCTGGTCGCCCGACTTGATCTCCCCGAGCACCTTGAGTTTCGTGCCCGAGGGCGCGGGCTTGTTGTCCGGGAGCAGCGACTGCCAGCAGAACTGCGGGTTGATCACGCTGAAGGCGAGCAGGGTGCTGGGCTTGTTGAGCGTGAAGGTCTGCGAGGCGGCGTCGTAGGTTCCTTCGGACGCCTTGGCGAAGGCGGGCCAACCCTCGGCGTAGGCGACGCGGGACCATGTCGCGTCCTCGCCATCGACGAGCACGAGTGTGCCGCGTGCGGCGTCGGCGACGACGTAGAAGGAGTCGTGGTTGCCGGCCCGAACGCTGGCGCGCTCGTGATCGACGACGGCGTAGTAGGGCTCGATCGCCTTGATGCGGCTCTGGGCGTGGGCCGACGTGGCCGCGCCGAGCGCCAGCGTGGAGCCGGCGATGATCGCGGCCGCACGGACGCAGGAGGCGAGGACGATCCGGAAGCGGGGGTTGCCGTTGCAGGCCATGAGGACCACTCCGAAAGGGGCGTGCGGGCGTGGCCTGGGTCATCCGTGCCCACGCGGCCCGCATCGGCGAAAGTGTAGTCGGGGTGCGGATGCGGGCGTGGGCGATAGGATGGGTGGATGAACGCGGGCCCGGAAGAGATCGCGGAGGCGGTGCGGCGGTTGTCGTCGGGCGGGCTGGTGGCCTTCCCGACCGAGACGGTGTATGGGCTTGGGGCAGACGCGATGTCGGAAGCCGCGGTGCGGCAAGTATTTGCGGTCAAGGGTCGGCCTCCTGAGAA
>ERZ1066130.313-NODE-313-length-20475-cov-16.745103_pt1 | contig 20475 bp, 18 predicted proteins | sample MGYA00382777_ERZ1066130 | MGnify/ENA primary metagenome ERZ1066130 (study PRJEB33369, sample SAMEA5778360) | biofilm metagenome | biome: Industrial cooling water; feature: Water cooling tower basin; material: Biofilm | place: United Arab Emirates | collected...
GGCCAGATGGATGACCGGACCGGTGCCGTCGGCCTTCTTGAGCGTGCGGACGGCGATCTGGAGCGTCATCGACTGCGTGTTTTTGCTATCGATGATGCGAATGTAGTTCGCGCTGGTCGCCGCCGCCGGTGTGGTGGGCTGGGCGTCGTCATCCTGCAGGAGGGGAGGAGGGGAGACGATCGCGCCCACCGCCGCGGCGGTGAGTGCGATGACTGAGAAAAGTGCGAGTGAGCGGCGGGCGAGGGCGGATGCGGACATGGTCGGCTCCGGAGATGGGCGACGGCGGTCAGGGCACGGGGAGGAAGGTGTAGTCGACGGTCGTGTTCTGCACGCCGGGGGGAACGGTGACGGGGCCCGCGACATGCAGGTCAAGGTAGAGGATGGTGGCGGCGACCGTTCGCTGGTTGTACCACTGGATCATGCCGCGGTCGCCGGACTCCTGATAGTTGTAGATCGGGTGGGGGGCGATGACCCAGGTTTTGTCGGGGCGAAGGACGAAGGGGAGTCGCCCGCCGGAGGGGGGAATGAGTGTGGAGAACGCGTCGCCACGGAGATCGTGGTCGTTGAGGGCGTAACTGGAGCCGAGCAGGTTGTACATGGATTCGACGCGGCCGATGAAGGGGATGTCGCCGCCGCGATCGCAAGGCGAGCGGAACGGCTCGGCGGCCTGCGGGTCGCTGGATGCGTCGGGCGGGAATGGGTTGATGTTCAGGTACTGGTTGAGCGGTCGTCGCTCGACGCCGAACTCATTGATGCCGAAGGCGGGAAGCGACCCCTTCTTGCCGCCGAAGAGCGACGCGATGACGCGTTGCTCGCCGTCGGACTTGATGACGACCTGAGGGAGGTGGTCCTTGAAGTCCGTGAGATAGCCCTGAAGCGCGACGCCCAGTTGCTGGAGCCGCGCGGCGCAGGCGGTGTTGCGAGCGGCCTGGCGAGCGCCAGCGAGGGCGGGCAGGAGGATGCCGACCAGCAGCGCGATGATGGCGATGACCACCAGCAGTTCGATGAGCGTGAAGGCGTGCGGACGAATCCCGCCGGAGGCGTGTCGGGGTGTTCGGTGGATCACAGATCTTCTCCACGCTGGTGGCGATCGAGCATCCCCTGCACGGCGCGGCTGAGCATGTCGACGACGGGCTGAAAGCCGTCGTCGTCGGTGTACGGATCGGGCACGTCCAGCTCATGATCCGGGCGGCCAGAGAGGGCCGGATCGTACATGCGGATGAGGCGGAGGCGGTCCTGCGGTGCGCCGCGCTGCAGCATGGTGCGGACGTTGGCTCGGTCCATGGCGATGAGCAGATCGAAAGTGTCGAAGTCGCCGCCGGGGCGATCGCTGTTGAGTTGGCGAGCGGTGTGCGAGAAAGGGATGCTGTTGGCCTGTGCGATGGCGATAGTCCGCGGGTCGGCGGGCTGGCCGACGTGCCAGTGGCCCGTGCCGCAGGAGTCGACGCGGAAGCGGTCGAGCAGGCCGCGGCGTTCGGCGGCCTGGAGAAAGATGACCTTGGCCAGTGGCGAGCGGCAGATGTTGCCCAGGCAGACAAAGAGCACGCCGATGCGATCAGGCATGGGCGAGTTCTCCGTGCGGGAGAGCGTTGGCGCCCGATCGCGGCTCCGCAAGACCCAGTTTGCGGGCGAGGGAGTCGACAAATTTGCTCGGCGCGGCAAGGTGCGACGCCAGGCGCTGACCGACCGCCGCGCGGCGATGCGGATCGCTGAGCAGCGGAACGGCGCACGCGCCGAGTGCGGGCATTGTCGCGGCCGTGGCGAGCAGCTCCGGCGCGATCGTGCCGAGGAACTCGTCGCTCGCGGGGTCGATGGGCGAGAAGACGGGCACGCCATGACGCGCTGCCATCATCGCCGAGAGCAGACCCGCGCCCCCGGCCGAACCGCGCGGTGGAACATCCATCCCCGCGACGCGCGACGGGTCGACGTTCCACATGACCAGGTCCGCGGCTGGCAGCGCGGCGGCGGGAGGGCCGTCGAACGCGATGACCTCCCAGTGGCGGCCGTGCGTGCGGATGTACCGGGCGGCGCGCTGAAGCTGGCTCGACTCGTGGGCGCAGATGCCGACTGCCCGAATTCCCGCGACCTGCAGCAGGCCGGTGACCCACGCGAATCGACGCGCATCGCCGTCGCGGACCGGATCGCTCAGGAGCGAAACGACAACTTCATCGGCGCGAATGCCGAGCGCGGTTCGCGTGTCCTGCCGGCGGGCGAGCCACTCGCCGTCGCTGAGCAGGTCGTAGGGAGGCGTGAGCACGGCGACCTGATGCCCGTGGGTGCGCCAGGCACTGGCGATCGCGTTGCAGAACGCGATCGCCGGCGTGCGGTGCAGATCCGTCGTTCGGATGTCGCGGGAGTCCAGCAGCACGGCGGCGGCGATGGGAATCCGCAGCGCGCGGGCGATGTCGAGCGTGGGCGTGCCCCAGCAAAGCACCTGTGCGCTGGCATCGAGCCGATTGGCGTGAGGCATCATCGCGCCGCCGGGTCGGACAAGGCGTGCGATCGGGCCGAGATTGGCGGCGCGGGGCGAGAATCGGGCGGAGATTCTCAGGCCAAGCGAGCGAGCGTCGCGTTCATCGCGCGTGTTGCCGATGAGCCAGACGAGGTGATGCACGTTCGGAATCTCGCACGCGGCCCTGCAGGCGAGGAGTTCATCCTGGCCGCTCGCACCGGGGCGCAGCAGGTGCACGAGTGTCGGGAACGATCCGGGTTGTGCGCGTCGATGGATCGTCACGTGCTCAGTCGCGGGTCGAGGGCTTCGGAGAATCAACGGGGACGGAACGCCGTGCGCATCATTGACGAACGTCGCGAACGCGGTTGCCGGGGGCGGCCAACGCCCGCTCAACATCGTAAAACAGGCGGGCGAGTTGGATGCCGGTCCAATGGGCCAGGTCCGTCTGAATCGAGACGATTTGCGTCTGGCTCGTCGGCGCCGTAGCGGCGGCGGAGGGGAGCGAGACGGTCAGCGGGTACCAGTCCAGTTCACCCGGTGGCGGCAGCAGCCGCTGCTCGCTCTGAGCGTCGATCACCTTCACGCGGAGCACCGCGGTGGGCGCGAGCGACTGGCCGTCGACGGTCAGTGAGAAGGAGTCGACGGTCGCGTAGATGATCACGTCCGCCTTGACGGCGCGGGCGACCTCGATGATGCTCATCGGCGCCCCGAAGCGCTCGCCGCGGACCTGTGCCGCGGCGATGCGGGACTGAACCATGTCCTTGACGACCTCTTTGGTCAGCAGGGCCTGCTCGGCGGTGGTGCCGATGAGTTCACGGAGATTCCGGCTGGGAAGGACGCTACGCCGGTCGTCGATGAGAATGACGTGGGTGCGTTCCTTGTCGAGCTTGAGCTTTGCCTCGATCTTGGGCGGACCCTGAGCGATCATCAGCGCCGGGGCGACGATGTTGCACCCGGCGGGAACGACGCACGCGACGCCGAGAACCGCAAGGGCAAGAAGGGTGCGGGGCGTTCGGCGCGAGGATCGGTCGGCGGTCATGGTCGGCGGACTCCGGGCATTCGAGGGCGGTAAGCGGCGGGCAACTTCGACGCGACGCGGTCCGGCGTGCCGATCAATAGTCCGGGTCGTACTTCTCTTCGTGCGTGTAGAAGAGCCACGTCGCGCGGTCGATGAAGCGGCTGACAAGCACCGAGCTGACGCCGATGCGCGGGATCTCCGCCGGACCCTGGCCCTCGACATCCGGGAACGAAACGTCCACCGTCTTGCGGAACACCGCGTCGTCGGGCAGGGCCGAGTCGGCCTCGTACACGCTGACGACACCCATCGCGCGGCCCTTCCACAGCCACTTGTTGCCGGGGTCGGTCAGCCGGTAATCGCGGATATCGATGATGATCAGGCGATCGCAGCCGAGTTGCTTGGCGATCTCGCTCGGCGAGCGCATCGACCAGCGCGGGTTCTGGAACTGGAATTGCAGCACGACCTCCGCCGGAACGACGCCCGTGGCGTTCGCGTTCTCTGTCAGTCGCTTGGTCGCATCGAGCGCGACCTTGCTGACGATCTCCGGATACTCGGCCTGGATGACCTGATCCGCCGTGACCATGACGGCGAAGCTCTTGCCCGTGAGGCCGACGTACTCGGCCTCGACCGTGACGGGCGTAGCGCGTCGTGCGCTCTCCATCATCGCCGCGCCGGCGCCGAGGATGTTGCAACCCGGCAGCAACGCGACGCCGGGCAAGAAGAGCGCAAGCGCCGCGGCGACTCGGACGATCGTTCCGCGGGCGCGGCCCGGCCATGCGGTTGCCGAGCGATCGTCGCGGGTACGGGTCGTGATTGAACTGTTCATCGCCGATCCTTCGATTGAGCCGCGGCTTCCACGAGGGCTGGTCGGGGCACGTCCTGCCGACCTGCGAACGCCGCGGATTGCCAAAAGGTTAGGGCCCGTCGCCGATGCTCAGGCGGTAGTCGATGATCTTGCCGACCCATGCCAGGAGGGCCAGAACGAGCAAGATCCAGATCACCCGCCAGGTCAGCAGCCGCGAGAGCGTGGAGCCAAGCGGCGAGCCGGTCACGACGATGAAGAGCCCCAGCCAGAACGCCGAAGCGGTGGCCAGTGCGAGGAGCAGACCGAATGGCTGAGCCATGAACGAATCGAGGAATCGGCCGTTTGCGGCGTGAGCGAAGGCTGTGGTCATGCCACAGGTCATGCACGGGATGCCCGCCGCGGTGATCCAGCCGCATTCGGGAAGGCCCAACTGCGTGTGGGTCCCGAGCCCGGCCGGGCTTGCGCGGAGGAGGTGCGCGACGGTCAGGACCGCCAGCGAGCCCAGGGCGATGGCCCCCGCGAGGATTCGCTCGCCGACATCCGCTCGCCGCGGCGGCATGGCCCGGGGCGGGGCGGGAGTGGGCATCGGGATGATCGCGGCGTGGTCTGGCACCGGAGCAAGGTAGTCCGCTATGATCCACCCGTCCGTCCGAAATCGCAGACCCACGAGGCCCCATGATCAACGCTTCAGCTCAGTTTGGTTCGCTTCTGGCAAACGTCGAGGTCAGCAGTTATCTGCCGATTCTGCTGCTGCTGACCATCGCGATCGGCTTCGCGGTCACGAACCTTCTCGCGTCGCAGCTTCTGGGCCCGAAGCGCAAGGGCAACGTCAAGCAGTCCACGTACGAGTCGGGAATGAACCCCGTCGGCACCGCTCGCAAGCGGTTCAACGTGCGGTTCTACCTCATCGCGATGGTCTTCCTGGTGTTCGACATCGAGATCATCTTCCTGTACCCGTGGGCCGTGACGTTCCCGAGCCTGGATCACGAAGTGTCGAACTCCGGCATCTGGCTGGGGCGGATCGTGTTCTTCATCCTGACCACGGTCGTTGCCTATGTGTACGGGTACCGGAAGGGTGTCTTCAAGTTCGACTGAGGCGAACGATCGAATACCAGCGATCCCAGTGGGTTCGTCTCTAGGTGTTCGTGCTGGCGTCTTGTTGCTAGTTCAGGCGGTTTCAGGTATCCCCGTGTGAAGACGGAGAATTCTGGCCGAGTTTGCGTGGAATTACCGCAGGCAGCGTCAGAATTGGTCGATGAAATCCGTGTTCGGCGACTGAGTCTCCGTTCCGGATTATGACCCTGATCCCATCATCAGCAAAGACCGACCGCGTGATGCCCGGGCTGGCCGAGCTTGAGCGGTTGATCGCGCAACGCGACGTGAAGGTCGTGTTCCAGCCGATCGTGTGTTTGCGATCAGGGGAGCTGCGCGGGTTTGAGGCGCTCGCCCGCCCGGGTGGTGGTTCAGGCTTTGCGCATCCGGGCGAGCTGTTCGACGTCGCGACGAAGTACGGCCGGCTGTGGGACCTGGAGCAGGTCACGCGCGGGCTGGCACTCGACCGCGCGGCGGACTTTCCCGACGGCGTGCTGCTGTTCCTGAACAACACGCCCCAGGTGCTGACGGACCGGCGGTTCGTGCCGACCATCGAGGACGAGATCCGCTCCCGGCCCGGGCTCACACCCGCGCGGCTGGTGATGGAAGTGACCGAGCACCTTGGCAGCGACGACACGGACGCGCTGGTCTCGACCGTCTGGGCACTCAAGTCGATGGGCGCTCAAATCGCGATCGATGATGTCGGCGCGGGAATCAACGGTCTGGCAAGGGTCATGCTCGTGCGCCCGCAGTGGCTGAAGCTCGACCGCTCGCTGATCGAGCGAATCGATGGCGATCCGTACAAGCTCAACCTGATCCGGTTCTTCGTGAACTTCGCCCGGCTCTCGGGTGTGAACATCCTCGCCGAAGGGATCGAGCGTCCTGAGGATCTGGACGTGCTGATGAGCACCGGTGTGCGGTTCGGGCAGGGTTTCCTGCTCGCGCGGCCCGCGCCGGGGTACCAGTTGCCGGACCCCGAGATTGTTCAGCGCATCCGACGCCATGCAGAGTTGACGCGTCCCGGCAGTGACAGCGAGGTTCGCGAGCGACCGCTCCGTGCGCTGGTCAGGCCCGCGAGGCTCGAGCAGGCCTCGACCCCGGCGAGCGACTGCGCGGCGGAGTTGCTGAAACTCCCCGATTGTCCGGGCGTGGTGGTGCTCGACGGCAGGCGATGCGTCGGTTGGGTGGATCGCCAGACGGTGCTCAAGGTGGCGCAGGGCGCAGGGTCGAACGACCCGCTCGCGTACATCGTGCGGGGCCACAGCCCGGCGATGAGCAGCGATGCGACAGTTCGTCAGGCGCTGGAGTTGCTGAGCCTCCGAAGCGACGCGGAACTGGCGCATCCGATCCTCATCACAGATGTCGATCGGGTCATGGGCGTCGTGAGTGTGCAGTCGCTGCTCGCCGCGGCGGCGGGCCACCGGGACGAAGCGATGACGACCGACGAGCCACTGACGGCGCTGCCGTCACGCGTTGCGGCGGAGCAGCGGATTCGCCTGCTGATCGACGAGGCGGAGCGCTCGCCGGCCACCGCGGGGCACATCGCCGCGGCGATGATCGACTTGCGGGCGTTCGCGGCGTACAACGCCGGTGCCGGCTACGACGCGGGGAACAGGCTGATCCGCTCGCTGGCCCTGCTGCTGCAGCGTGAAGTCGCCGACGCGGTGATGGGCGGCTTCGCGTCGCACCTGAGCGATGATCGGTTCCTGGTCATGGGCTCGATGAGCGAACTTGAGGGCCGCCTCCGATTGGTGATGGACCTGTTCGACGCCGAGCAGACGCGTCAGCGACTGCCCGGCACAAGCCAGCGCCCGATCTCAATGCGGGTGATGTACTTCGGCGCGGTGTTCGAGCGGATCAAGGAAGCACGCGAACTGTTCAAACTCGAGCACGACATGCGGGCCAAGGCCGCCAGGTTCGAGGATGACTCGCCGGCGCGGAGCATCTTCGTGTCCGATGAGCGGAACACCAATCGGCACGGGCTCATGCGGCGATCGGCGTGAGCGCTCAGGCGACCTCGAAGATCACGTCGACCTCGACCGGGGCGTTGAGCGGCAGGCTCGGGCAGCCCACGGCGGCGCGGGCATGACGGCCGTGCTGGCCGAAGATCTCCACGAGCAGGTCGCTCGCACCGTTGGCGACTTTGGGATGTTCGGTGAACGCCGCTTCGCACGCGACGAACACGCCCACACGCACGACCCCGATGATCGATGAGAGCGCGACGACCGTGCTGGCCGCGGCCAGAGCGTTGAGCACGCATGTTCGAGCGCAAGCCTGCGCATCGGCGAGCGAGACCAGACCGGGGCTCGTACCGACCGGCCCGGTGTGCGTGAGGACGCCGTCGACGAAGGGCAACTGCCCCGCGGTAAAGACGAGCCCGCCGCTGCGGCGTGCGGGGATGTACGACGCGACCGGCTTGGGTGCCGCGGGCAGGACGAGGCCCAGAGCGGCCAGACGTTCGGTGATGGAGCTCTTCATGCGCGAGCGTAGTCCGGGCGTGCCGCCGGCACGAAGCGATCAGCGGCTGTCGAACTCCTCGTGCACAGCTCGCACGGCCTCGGGCCCGGCGTCCTTATCGACCGCGAAGCAGACCGACAACTCGCTGGAGCCCTGGGCGATGGCGATGATGTTGAGGTTCTTTCGGGCGACGGCGCTGAAGATGCGTGCGACGACGCCGGGCACGCCGCGCATGCCCGATCCGACGGGGGCGACGATCGCGATGTTCCCGACGACATCAATGCCATGGAGCACCGGCGCGGACGCGGACGTGTCGGATGTCGCGGGCGCATGAATCGTGCGGGTGCCGATGAACGGCCGCATGGAGCGTTCGAGCGCGGCCTTGGCACGATCGAGTTGAGCCATGGATACCACGACACTGATGCCCGCTTCGCTAACGCTCTGGCAGATCATGTGCACGTTGATGCGTGCGGCCGCGAGTGCGTCGAAGAGTGCCGCGGCCGTACCGGGTCGGCCGATCATGCCCGCCCCGCCCACGGTGATCATGGCCATGTTCTTGAGCATGGGCACGCTGCGCACGGCGGTCTCGCCGGGACGGCGCGCATCGGGCTGGCCGACCGCCGAGCCGATGAGCGTGCCCGGATTGTCGGGCTTGAAGGTGTTGCGCATGCGGACGGGAATACCGTGCTCCGCGGCGGGCTCGAGCGCCCGCGGGTGCATGCTCTTGGCCCCGAACTTGCCCATTTCGATCGCCTCGGCGAAGGTCAGGTGCGAGAGCAGCCTCGCGCCGGGGACAAGTCGTGGGTCGGCGGTCATGAGGCCGTCGACATCGGACCAGATGTGGATCTCGTCGGCACCGAGGGCCGCGCCGAGGATCGTGGCCGTGTAGTCGCTGCCTCCGCGACCGATGGTGCTCATCACGCCGCTCTGCGTCTGGGCGATGAAGCCGGCGACGACGACGGGTGTTCGGGCCTCGACCAGCGGCGCGAGGCGGTCGCGGACCTGCATGAGGCTGATGTCCATCAGCGGGTCGGCCTCGCCGAAGTGGTTGTTCGTGACGATCCCGGCGTCGCCGCCATCGAATCCGCGTGCGGGCGAGCCGCACGCCACGCCGAGCGCCGCGGCCATGAAGCGGGTGCTTATGCGCTCGCCGAAACTCACGACCGCATCGCGCGAGCGTGCGGTGCACTCGCCGACGGCCATGATGCCGGTCGCGAGCGATTCCAAACGCGAGAGCAGCTCGCGCGTCTCGGCAAGGCAGCCGAGTGCGTCGGCGGTGGACTCGTGCGCGGAGCGGACCTGTGAGAGCACCTGCTCGACGCTGGATCGATCGCCCGCCTCCGCGTGGTCGGCGATGGCCAGGAGTTGCTCGGTCACGCCGTCCATCGCGCTGACGACGGCCACGACGTGATGCTGACGCAGCGCCTGGGCGACGAGCGATGCCGCGTGACGGATCTTCTCGCTTCCGGCCATCGATGTGCCGCCGAACTTCATGATCAGTTTCATGGAGCGTTCTCCCTTCCGGTGCCATCAGCGGGCGGACACGGCGATATCAACAAGGTCACGCAGGACGGCCGCGGCGGTCTCGTGGGCGCCCGCGCCGCGCCCGAAGAGCGCGAGCTCACCCGCGTGCTTGAGGTCGATCAGCAGGACGTTGCCTCCGGCGGGCACGTCGAGCCTGCTGCCGATAGGAACGCGCACCGGCTCGACGCGAGCAGCGAGCGTTGCCGCGTCGAACGATGCGACAAGCTTGATGACCTGTCCGTGCGCCTCGGCGTCGGCGTGGTCGCGGGCGGAAACGCCGCGGATTCCGACGGTGCGGACATCGTGCACGCTGATGCTGCGGCCCGGCGGAATCGCCGGGGCGTGGCAGGCGATGATCGCGGTCTTCATCGCGGTATCCCAGCCGTCGACGTCGTTGGATGGGTCGGCCTCTGCCCAGCCCAGACGCTGGGCCTCGGCCAGTGCGCTGTCGAAGGTCGCGCCGCTGGAGCGCATCTGCGAGAGGATGAAGTTCGTCGTGCCGTTGAGAATCGCGCGGAACCCGACGAGCGTGTCGCCCATGACCGCGGCCCGGGCGAGCGTGAGCATGGGTGTGCCCGCACCGACGGTCGCGGAGTACCGCAGGAGCACGTCGTTGACCGCCGCGGCCTCCGTCAGGGCAGCAAACGCTGTGCTCAGCGGTGCCTTGTTGGCGCTGATGACGTGCAGGCCCGCGCCCATCGCCGCGAGGAGGCGGTCCGTGGCGGGGCGAGGCGATCGCATCTGTGTTGGACCGAGTTCGATGAGCACGTCAGCGCCGCTGTGCGCGATCACTTCGGGCAGATCATCCTGCGATGCGAGCGGGCGACCACCCGGCAGCGACGCGACGCCCGCGGCGCCGGGGCGCTTGACGCCGAGCACATCAGCGTGCGCGAGTCCGTCTTCGCAGAGCGCGACCCCCTTACTGTCGGCAACGCCGACGAGTCGGGTCTCTACGCCGAAGTGGGAGGCCAGTTCGGCCTTGCGGGCGTCGAGCAGTTCGAGCACGCCCTTGCCGACAACACCGAGCCCGACGATGAACAGCCTCATGAGCGTCTCCGGATCGTGCCCGTTCGCGCGGGCGCGGGTTGCTTGCACCGTTGATGGTCAGCGAAGGTCGCGCCGCGCCTTGCGGAGGAACGCGGCGGCCTCGCGCAGTTGCTCGCGGACGCGCCGCGGAGCGGTACCGCCGACGATGTCGCGCTTGGCCAGCACGCGGTCGATCGACAGGTGCGGATAAAGGTCCGTGCCGATGCGTTTGTCGATGGCGGTGAGTTCCGCGATCGGCAGCTTGTGCAGGGCGACGCCCAGCTCCAGCGCTCGACGCGTGATGCGTCCGGCGATGTGGTGCGCATCGCGGAAGGGCACGCCCTTGCGCACGAGGTAGTCGGCCAGGTCGGTGGCCGCGCTGAAGCCGTCGTCGGCCGCGGCCATGCAGCGTTCGCGGTGGATCCGGATGCCGCGGAGGCACTCGGGCACGACGGCCAAGCACAAGCGCGCGTGGTGGACGCTGTCGAAGAGCGGCTCCTTGTCCTCCTGCAGATCCTTGTTGTACGCGAGGGGCAGTCCCTTGAGCGTGGTTGCGAGTCGGACAAGGTTGCCGAGGAGGCGACCGGCCTTGCCGCGGAGCAGTTCCGCGGCGTCGGGATTCTTCTTCTGGGGCATGAGCGACGAGCCGCTGGTGACGCGGTCGGCCATCTGCAGGAAGCCGAACTCGCTGGAGGAGTACAGCACCAGGTCCTCGCCCAAGCGCGACAGGTGCGTGCCCATGAGCGCGATGGCGCTGAGGGTCTCGAAGATAAAGTCACGATCGCTCACCGCGTCGAGGCTGTTGCGGCTGGGACCGATGAACCCCAGATCGTCTGCCAGCGCATCGCGATCGATCGGGTACGCCGTCCCCGCCAGAGCGCCGGAGCCGAGCGGCAGTTCAAGAACGCGCGGGAGCGCATCGCCGAGGCGATCAAAGTCGCGGCGGAACATCTGCACGTACGCGAGCGCCCAATGCGCAAAGAGCACGGGCTGGCCGCGTTGAAGGTGCGTGTAGCCGGGCAGCACCGTGCCGGCCTTGAGTTCCTGCTCGGCGAGCGCGGCGAGGCTCTCCATCGCCGAGATCAGGAGCGTGCGGAGTTCGATAATGTGGCGCGCTGTCCAAAGGCGAACGTCGGTGGCGACCTGATCGTTGCGAGAGCGGCCGGTGTGGAGCTTCTTGCCAAGGTCGCCGACGAGCGCGATGAGTTCCCGCTCGACGAAGGAGTGCACATCCTCATCGCTCGCGTCCGCGATCGTGCTGGTCCGCGGATCGAGCTCCCGGTCCCTCAGCGTGCGCAGAGCCTTGATGATCCGGTTGACCTCGGCGGGCTTGAGCACCCGCGCCCGGCCGAGCGCGCGGGCCCAGCCCATCGAGCCGAGAATGTCCTCGAGCACGAGCACGTGATCAAACGGGAGCGAGTCGTTCAGCGCCTTGAACAGCGCGGACGTGTCGCCCTCGAATCTGCCGCCCCAGAGCGCCACTTAGCGGGCTCCCTTTGAGGGCTTGCGGGCCTTGGCCGGCTTGGCTGCGCCGAGGTTCTTCAGCGCGGCGATGCGAGCCGGGAGCGAGTAGAGGCGGATGAAGCCGCCCGCGTCCTTCTGGTCGTAGACCTTGTCCTTGCTGAAGGTCGCGAAGGCCTCGCTGAAGAGCGAGTTGGGGCTCTTCCGGCGGACGGTCGTCGCGGTGCCCTTGTACAGCCGCACAACAATCTCGCCATCGAGCACGCCGGCGATCTGATCGAAGCATGCCCACAGGGCCTCGCGCTTGGGCGTGAACCACTGGCCGTTGTAGATCAGTTCGGCGAACTCCAGCGCGAGGCGCTCGCGCATGTGCAGCGTCTCGCGGTCGAGGCAGAGCTGCTCGAGCCCGCGGAGCGCTTCCATCAGCACGGTGCCACCCGGCGTCTCGTAGCAGCCGCGGCTCTTCATGCCAACAAGGCGGTTCTCGACGATGTCAACACGGCCGACACCGTGCTTGCCGGCGATGGTGTTCAACGCCATGACCAGTTCGTGCGCGGGCATGGCCTTGCCGTCGAGCTTCACCGGGCGGCCCTTGGCGAACGTGATGCTCACGTCGGCGGGGGTGTTCGGCGCCTTGCGCGGGTCCTGCGTGAGCATCCAGATGTCATCGGGCACCGTGTTCCACGGATCCTCCAGCGCCGCGCCCTCGTGGCTGATGTGCCAGAGATTGCGGTCGCGCGAGTAGATCTTGCGGGCGCTGGCGGTCGTGGGGATCTTGCGATCGGCGAGGTACTTGAGCAGGTCTTCACGACCACCAAGGTCCCAGATGCGCCAGGGGGCGATCACTTCGAGGTTCGGCGCGAGCGCCGCGTACGTGCTCTCGAAGCGGACCTGATCGTTGCCCTTGCCCGTGCAGCCGTGGCACAGGCCGTCGGCCTTGATCTTCAGCGCGTACTCGACCTGCGCCTTGGCGAGGATCGGACGGGCGATCGACGTGCCCAGCAGGTACCGGCTCTCATAGATCGAGCCGCTGATGAGCATCGGGAAGCAGTAATCCTCGGCGAACTCGCGCTGAAGGTTCACGACGATGCAGTCCTCTGCACCGCTGTCGATGGCCTTCTTCTCGACGCCCTTGAGCTCCTCGCTGCCCTGGCCAACGTCGCCGACAATCGCGTAGACCTTGCAGCCGTAGTTCTCCTTCAGCCACGGGATGACGCACGAGGTATCAAGACCGCCGGAGTACGCGACGACAACTTTGCTGGCGCTGGGCATGAGGCATCCTTCAACGGGGTTGCGGCGATGGGAACAGACAAACTCAGCGAACTGTCGAACGGATCGTCGGAGCCACTGGCCCGTCGCCCGTCAGAGGGCTCAAGCGTAGCAGCGTGATCGGTGATCTTCGCGTGGGTCCGAGGCGGCGCGACTACTGGCCGCGCTTGCGGGCGCTCGACGCGGGCTTTGCTGCGGCCTTGAATGTCGGCTTGGGGCTGCTGGCGGGGGAACGCTTGGCCGGCGTCGCCGCGGCTCGTGCTCGCGTGGGCCGCGACTCGGGCCTTGTCTCGGGCCGGACCTCGGAGCGAACTTCGGTGCGGCTCGTCGCCTTGGCGCTCGCGGGGCGCTGGGCCATCGCCGAGGCGGTCAGTTCGTCCGCCGCGGCCTGGAGCAGGGCGTAGGCCTCCGCGGCCTCCCCCGCACGGATGGTCCGCTCGAGGAACGCCGACGCGGCCTCGGGCGTCGTACCCGGTTCGACGACCTTGGCTGTTAGTAGCAGCGAGAGAATTCGGTCATCGACGGGCAGCGCGTGCCCGCCGAGGGCAAGCAGGAACACGCGATCCCGGACGTACTCCGGTGCCGCGGCGAGTCCGTCGAGGTACGAGCGTGCTTCACGCTTGGTCATCGCCGCAAGGTGCGACATCGTCACCGCGAACTCGCGCGTGAACAGATCGTTGAGTACCTGCCGAAGGCGGATCGCGCGATCCTCGGCTTTGGCGTAGTTCGGCCCGATGTACTGGGCGATCTCCGCGGGAATGCAGGCACGCAGCTCGTTGACATCGACAAGCGCCCGATCGAGCCGCCGCAACGCACCCTCGGCGCGGCTGGTCGTCGAGTCCCAAAGAAGCATCGAACGGATCAACTCGCGAAGCGCCGGGTCCTTCTCCGCGATGACAGCGGCTGAGGCATCCGCCGGTGCGGCATCGACGGTCGCCGTCGCGGCATCGGCGGCCGAAAGGTCGGCGACCGCGGCAGGGTGGGCCGAGCGGAGTTTGCTCAGCAATGCGGACAGCAGTTTGGATCGATCGGCACGGGCCATCAGCCTTCAACTCCTGTGTCCGGTCGGTCGACCATCGGCGTGCGCGCTGGCCATGTGCCGGGCTTGCTGCCCGAGCTTTGGTCGGGCGAGTCGCCCTTGATGGATTCGTCGCGATCAGCGGCACCCGCATCGCCTGTTTGGTCGCTTGTGGCGTCGGCCTCGGCGTGCTCGTCGCGATGCTCGACCATCGTGCGCATCACCGCGGCCTGGCGCTTGGCGCGATCATCGAGCACGAAGCTCAACTGCGGTGTGGTGTTGAAGCCCGTGTGGTCGCTGACCTTCCGGCGAAGGTGGGCCGCGGCGTGCTTGATCGCGGCGATCGCGCGGACCTGACGGTTGTCGGGAAGGATCGAGATATGCACCGTGGCGTTGCGCAGGTCGGGCGACACACTGACCTCTGTCACCGTGACCATGCAGCCATCTAGCCGCGGATCGGCCAGCCCCTTGCTGAGAATCGACTGGATCGCCTCGCGAAGAACGCTGGCGACTTTGTTTGTCCGGTGGCTGGTCATGGTGGTCCTGATTGTTGCCCCGATTCGTCGTCGGGGCGCGTTCCCCGCCGTTCGTCTTCCGTCCAGAGTTCGTTGCCGTCGTCGTCCTGATACGCCGTCGGCAACTGATCCGCGTGGAGAATCTCACGGGAGCAGTCGGCGAGCTGCGCATCGGGCAGCGACCGGAGTTTGTCCGAGATGGAGTCGAGCACCCCGCGAAGGTACTTCCCGTCGCGGTTGACGATCGCGATGGCCATTCCGGCGATCGAGGGATTCTCGAGATGGCGGACCTCCGCCACGCTCACCTGATGCTCCCGGTGAAGCCTGTCCTTGACCGACCGCACCACGCGGCGTTTGTCCTTGAGCGACTCGGCGCCGGGGATCAGCAGGTTGAACTGGAGCAGCCCGAGGAACATGGCGTCTCACTGGGCCCGTCGCGATCGACTTTCTCGCCTCGCCCGGGCTCCGCGCCGGAGTCTGTGACAGAGCGTGCGTCAGAGCGTGCGCTTGACCTCGACCTTCTTGTAGCACTCCAGAACGTCGCCTTCCTTGATGTCGTCGTAGCCGACGATCTTCATGCCGCACTCCATGCCGCTCTTGACGTCCTTTGCATCATCCTTGAACCGCTTGAGCTGCTCGAGCACGCGGTCGTTCTCGATGACCACGCCCTGACGCGTGACGCGGATGAGCGCATCGCGCTGGACCATGCCGTCGGTGACGTAGCAGCCGGCGATGGTGCCGACACGGGTGACCTTGAAGACCTGGCGGACCTCTGCGTGGCCCAGGATCTCCTGACGGATCTCCGGCTCGAGCATGCCGCTGGCGGCCTTCTTGACGTCGTCGATGATGTCGTAGATGACCTGGTAGGTGCGGACCTCGACGCTCTTGTTGTCCGCGAGCGTGCGGGCCTTGCCGGAGGGGATGACGTTGAAGCCGACGATGACGGCCTTGGAAGCGTCGGCCAGCAGCACGTCGCTTTCCTGGATGCCGCCGACGGCCGCGTGCAGCACGCGGACCTTGACCTCGCCGCTGGACAGCTTCTCGATCTGGTTGCGGATGACGTCGACCGAGCCCTGCACATCGGCCTTGAGCACGATGAGGATTTCCTTGACGTTCGCGTCCTTCATCTGGCTGAAGAAGCTGTCGAGCGTCACCTTGGGCTGGTGCAGCGATTCGGCGCGGTCGCGCTGGCGGCGCTGCTCCGCGGCTTCCTGCGCCTGCTTGAGCGTCTCGGTGATGAAGAACGCGTCGCCCGCGCTGGGAACCTCGTCAAGACCGGAGACCTGCACGGGCGTGCTCGGGCCGGCGGTCTTGATCTTCTTGCCCTGATCGTCGGTGATGTCGCGCACGCGGCCGAAGGCACGCCCGGCGACGATGAAGTTGCCGACGGACAGCTCGCCTTCCTGGACCATGACCGTCGCCAGCGGGCCGCGGCCCTCGTCGCGACCGGCCTCGACGACGCGACCGCGAGCGTTGCCCTTGGTGTCGGCCTTCATCTCCAGCAACTGGGCCTGAAGGTCGAGAATCTCGAGCAGTTCCTTGATGCCGGTCCCCTTGACGGCGCTGGTCTTGATCACTTCGATCTGACCGCCCCATTCCACGGGGTTGAGCCCGTGCTCGTTGAGCTGGCCGTAGATCTTCTGGATCTGATTCTCCGTCGCCTGCGGGCTGTCGATCTTGTTCAGGGCCACGACGATCGGCACCTTCGCGGCCTTGGCGTGGTTGATCGATTCAACGGTCTGGGGCATCACGCCCTCGGGAGCGCCGACGACCAGCACGACCACGTCGGTCATGTTCGCGCCGCGCGAACGCATCTCGGTGAACGCCTCGTGGCCCGGCGTATCGATGAACACGACGTGCTTCTGCTGGCCGCCGACCTCGATCGCGACCTTGAACGCGCTGGTCCGCTGCGTGATGCCGCCGGCCTCGCCCGCGGCGACGTTGGTCTTGCGGATCGCGTCCAGCAGGCTCGTCTTGCCGTGGTCGACGTGGCCCATGATCGTCACGATCGGGGCCCTGGGCTGCAGGTCGATGGTCTTGCGCTCGCTGAACTGCGCCTCGACCTTCTGCTCGGCGGTCTTGGCCTCGACGACCTCGAGCTCGATGTCGAAGTCGATCATGATCTCCTGAGCCTTGGCCGTGTCGATGCCCGAGTTGATCGTGGCCATCACGCCCTGCAGGAACAGCTTCTTGATGATGTCCGCGGCCTTGACGCCCGTGGTCTCCGACAGGTCCTTGATCGTAAACGGCGCGACGATCTGCACCGTGCCGCCGGTGTCCGCCGCCGACAGCGCTCGCTCGCCGTGCGCCTGCTCACGGGCCTTGGCCTCGCGTCGACGCTTCTTGAGCAGACCCGTGGCGCGGGCAAGACGCTCCTCGCGCTCGGCAAGGTCCGCCTCGCTGAAGCCGGTGCCCAACGCCAGTTCGCTCTCGTTGCCGGTGGCCCCGCCCGGGCCGCGACGCCGCGGCTTGGCCGCGTCGGTGCCGGTGCGGCGGGTGTTGCGACCGGTGCGATCCGCATCGCCCGGACCCGCGGGGCCGGATGTGCCGGGTCCGCGACCGGTGCGCGGGGGACCGCCAGAGGGACCGGCGCGACGGGGAGCGGGCGTGGGCAGGCTCTCGGCGGCCTCGATGCGCACAACGCGCGGGCCGGCGAGCTTGACCTGCTGGACCTCCAGCCGCTGGCCGACGGGCTGCACGCTCGTCGGGCGCTGGGGGATGTTCATCGGCGCGGGCCGCACGGTCGGCCGCGGGGCCGCGGGGCGATGCCCCGGTCCACTGCCGGGGCCGGCCGCAGGACCACCACCGGGACCAGCACCGGGACCAGTCGACGGACCACTGCCCGTGCCGGGGCCTGTGCCCGATGCATCACCGGGGCCGCTGGCGGGCGAGGTGCCCGTGTTTCCAGCGGCGGTGTCGCGGGTTTCGGCGGCCGGCGCGGCGGCCGCGGGGGAGATGACCTTCGGGCCGAGCACCGGCTTGGCCGGGGTCGTGCCGATCGGGCCTGTCGGCCGGGCCGTGGGCGTGCCGGGCGTGCCGGGTGATGCGGCGGTGCCGGGTGATGCGGCGGTGCCGGCACCCGTCGCTGGCGTAGTGGGGGGCGTGGCCGTGCGGGCCGCGGGCGCCAGGGGCGTGGCCTTGACGTGCGTCTCTTCCGGCTCCTCGGCCGCCGGGGTGGCGGTCGACTCCGCCGCGGTCTTGGGCTTGGTTCGCGTCGGGGGCGCATCGGCCGGCGTGGAGGTCCGTGCCAGTTCCGGCGGTACTTCCACGCGTACCGGGGCGGTGCGCGGCGCGGTCTCGACGGCGGTTTCGGCGGGCGGCGTCGGCGCGGGGGGCTGCTCGGCCTCGCCGTTGCTGTCCTCGCCGGCCTTGCGAGCCTTCTTGGCCCGCGGCGTTGTGCTCTTGATCTTCTCAACGTCGACGTGCTCGGTCGTCTCGACCGCCGTGGCGACGGTGCCGGCGCTGAACCACTCGCGGATCGAAGCCTCCAGGCCCGCGGAGATCTGCGACATGTGGTTCTTCACCTTGTCGGCAGGGACTCCCTCATCCAGACACTTCTGGATGATGACCTTGTGCGTGATCCCGAGTTCCTTCGCCAGTTGTTGCAGTCGCTTAAGGGCCAATCAGGACTCCGCGTGCAGAAGTAGCCGAACCATCGATACAGGGACACGAACACTCGAGCATGGTCGGTGGTCGCTCGGCGGAAGCCGGGCGGTTGGTCGCGGACCCCGGACCGACCGGCCGGGGCGTCGCGGGGGTGAATCGGTCATTATCCGCCGAGGATCGCGCTGGCGCGGGCATCGGCATCCGGGGGCAGGTCGCCGCCGGCCTCGCCGTTCGACGCATCGCCAGCGGGGGCCGCGCCCTCGTCGCCGCCCTCGAGCAGCCGGCGTGTCGCGTCGACATCCGCGGCTTTGCGCTTCTCGGCTTCTTCCTTCTCGCGCTGCTGCTGCTCGGCGACCTTCTTGGCCGTGCTGCTGGCGATCTCCACGACCTGCTTGGCCGTCGCCTCGTCCAGTTCCAGTTCCGTGATGAGCACCTCGACACCGACCTCCTCGATGTCGAAGACGCTGACCATGCCCAGGGCCGCGAGCTTGTCCATGTGCTGCTCGGTGATCCCGGGGATCGCCGACAGCGTGGCCGACATGATCTCCAGCCCCTTGTTGAACTCCTCGGGCGTGAGGATGTCCACGTCCCAGCCGGTCAGACGCGCGGCCAGGCGGACGTTCTGCCCGCGCTTGCCGATGGCCAGCGAGAGCTGATCGTCGTTGACCACGACCGTCGCGCGGCCGAGCTCGAAGCACAGCGAGATTTCCTTGACCTCCGCGGGCTTGAGCGCGTTGCCGATGAGGATCTGGCTGCTCTCGTTCCAGCGCACGATGTCGATCTTCTCGCCGTTGAGCTCATCGACGATGTTCTTGATGCGCGAGCCGCGCACGCCGACGCACGCGCCGACGGGATCGACCTTGCTGTCGACGCTGGCCACGGCGATCTTCGTGCGGAAGCCCGCCTCGCGGGCCATGGCCTTGATCTCGATGATCTTCTCGCTGACCTCGGGGACCTCGACCTCGAAGAGCCGCTTGATGAAGTCCGGGTGAGCCCGGCTGAGGACGATCTTGATCTGGCTGCCCGCATCGCGAACATCCAGCACCAGGCACCGCACGCGGTCGCCGGGCTGGAACTGCTCGCCGGGGATCTGCTCGCTTCGCGGCATGAAGGCCTCGGCGCGATCGATCGTCACGACCATCGCCCCGCCGTCGTAGCGGTGCACGGCGCCGGTGATGATCTCGCCGACGCGCTTGGAGTACTCCGTCAGCAGGCTCGTCCGCTCATCATCGCGGAAGCGCTGGATCATGACCTGCTTGAAGGTCTGCGCCGCGATGCGGCCAAGCTCGGCGGGCGAGATCGTCATCGGCTCGCCGTGGCGGAAGAGGTTCATCTGGCCGGAGACCGGGTCGAGCTCGCAGCGGAACTCCTCGGTGTCCAGCGTGTTGTAGTGCTTGCGTGCCGCGGAGACCATCGCCTGCTCCAGGTCCCGGATCAGCACCGACCGCTCGATTTTGCGGTCGCGGGCGATCGAGTCGAGGATGCGCATCATTTCAGTCGTGTTCATGTCGGTCTCCGGTTGTCAGTGTGTCAGGATGTCGAATTGCCGGGATGTGAAAAACTCAGATTGATCAAACCACAACGAGCCAAGGGCCAAAGAACCAAAGCGAACCAAAGCGAACCAAAGCGAGCCAAAAACGAACAGCCGGCCACGCGGCATCAACTGCCCGTGGCCCGTAAAGGGAGTGGGGGGCGTCGGTCGTTCCGCTCGCCCGCCCCGCCCCCGCCCGCCGCGATGTGCTAGAGGAGCAAGCCGAGCCCGGGGGCGATCCAACCGCCGATCCGCCGTCCGACACACCGAACCACCGCCCGCCCCGCCCGCGACCCACATGCGTGAGCATCGCCGGCAAGGTTGCCAAGACTCCCGGGCCGTGGGAGGGTCTTAGCGGACATGGTTCAAAGAGGTATGCATCGGTGCGGTCTCTTAAGGGGCCACGAACAATCGATCTTCGGATGTCCGTCCTGAGTCTAGTCGAACCCCCGGCCCGCTTCCACGCCGCGTCCATCCACACCCCCAACCCCAGCCTCCTCAAGCTCCTCCCCCGGTTCCTACCGGGGGAGGTGGCGAGTCCTCGAGCCGGAGGGGGCGGGGGGGGGCGAAAGCTCAAAGCAGCAAATGCTCAAAGCAGCAAATCAGAAGGATTCGCCCTGCCTCCGCAAGCTCCTCCCCCGTTTCCCTGTTCAGATCCAGGACATAGGTGGCGCTGCGTCAGGACATGGGTGACGGTGTGT
>ERZ1066130.314-NODE-314-length-20445-cov-15.961697_pt1 | contig 20445 bp, 15 predicted proteins | sample MGYA00382777_ERZ1066130 | MGnify/ENA primary metagenome ERZ1066130 (study PRJEB33369, sample SAMEA5778360) | biofilm metagenome | biome: Industrial cooling water; feature: Water cooling tower basin; material: Biofilm | place: United Arab Emirates | collected...
GCGCCGCTGTTCACCGACAACTCGTTCCGTAATATCGGCGTGCGGCCGATCGCGGAGGATAACGGGCGGCAGGGTGTCACCGGGCTTGCGAGCGACGCGGGCCGGTTCAAGGTGCCTTCGCTCCGGAATGTCGGGCTCAAGGCCACCTTCATGCACAACGGCCAGTTCAACGCCCTCAACCAGGTGATGGGCTTCTACGGCGGTGCCGCCGGCGTGCCGCAGAACGCGCCGATTCGGGTCAATCGAGACCCGTTGATGAACCAAATCGCGCTGCCGCCGCAGGTCGGGGCGCAGGTGCAGGACTTCATCGCCAACGCTCTGCGTGACCCGCGTGTAGCAGCGCAGACGTTCCCTTTTGATCGTCCGACGTTGTTTACCAATCGCCCGGGTGATCAGGCAACGAACCAGGGCGGAGGCGTCGCGGGCACGGGCGGCACGGTGCCTCGGTTGATCGCACAGTCGCCGCCGATGATCGGCAACGTCGACTACCGCGTCGGGCTCGATGGTGCGCGAGCGGGGGCAACGGCGCGGCTGGGCGTCTCCACGTTGCCGCCGGTTGCGGGGCGGATTGTGCCGCAGCGGTTCCTGCCGACGATCATCGTGCCGGCATCGGGGACGGCCACGCTCGATTGGCCGATCACCACGGCCCAGGTCACGCCGGGGCAGGTTCTGTTCGTGCAGTGGTTCGTCGCGGATCCGGTCGCGGCCGGTGGACAGGCCCTCTCCGCCGTCTTCCGCGTCCCGCTGTTCTGCCCATCATCGGGATGCCCGACCTCGCCCTGCAGCGCGGCGGATATCGCCAACACCGACGGCGACACGACACCATTCCCGCAGCCCGATGGTGTTGTCGACAACGGCGACTTTACGGCGTTCTTCGGGGCGTTCTTCGACGCGGGAGCGGGAGACCTGAGCTCAATCTTCGCCGCGGACATCGCCAACACCGACGGCGCGACGCGGATCGAAGGCTTCGGGCCCGATGGCGTTGTTGACAACGGCGACTTCTCGGCGTTCTTCGCGGGGTTCTTCTCGCCGTGCGGCGTGTGAGCGATCGGTCGAGTCGGAGCCGGAACAAATGAAAAGGGCCCGGGACTGATCGTCCCGGGCCCCTTTGACTTGTGCAGGGTTCGTCGCGGTTTAGATCTTGAACTTGCCGACGAGTTTGCCGAGGACTTCGGCCTGCGTGGAGAGCTGTGCGGCGGCCTTGGCGGCCTGTTCGGCACCCTCGGTGCTCTCGCGTGTGACGGCGTTGATGGCCTCGACGCTGCGCGAGATCTGCTCGCCCGCGGCGGACTGCTCCTCGGCGGCGGCGGCGATGGACTGGACCATGGACTGCAGCGTGGTGCTGCCGGCGACGATCTTCTCCAGCGCCACGCCCGCGTTGCCCGCCAGCTCGACGCCGGTGTTGACCTTGCTCGTCCCGGCCTCGATGCGTTCGACGGCGGTGGTGGTCTCGCCCTGGATCTCGCGGATGCTGGTGGCGACTTCCTTGGTCGCCTGGGTGGTGCGTTCGGCGAGCTTGCGGACCTCATCGGCGACGACGGCAAAGCCGCGGCCGTGCTCTCCGGCTCGGGCGGCCTCGATGGCGGCGTTGAGAGCCAGGAGGTTGGTCTGGTCGGCGATGTCGTTGATGACGCCGATGATCTGGCCGATCTGCTCGCTCTTCTTTCCGAGCATGGCGACGCTGGCGGCGGACTCGTTGACCTGCTCGGCGATGGCCTTCATCTCGGTGACGGTTTGCGCGACGACCTCACCGCCGGCGCGAGCCTCCTTGCCGGAGCTCTCGGCGGCGGTGGCGACCTCCGCGGACTTCTTGGCGACCTCGACGACGCTGGCGGACATCTGGGCGATGGCGGCGGAGACCTGCTCGGTCTGGCCCTGCTGCTGCTTGAGGCCGGCGCTCATCTCCTCGCTGCTGGCGGCGATCTGCGTGCTCGCCGCCGCCACCTGACGCGTCGACTCGGCGACCTGCCGGATGATCGTGTGAATGTTGTCCATGAACCGGTCGAACCATCCGGCCAACTGGCCGATCTCGTCCTTCTGCTGAATGCCGATGCGCTTGGTCAGATCGCCCTCACCCGTCGCAACGTCCTTCATCAAGGTGATGAGCCTGCTGATCGGGCGTGCGAACATCACACGCACGAGCATGTGCAGCAACAGGCCGGACACGATCAGCAGCGGCACCACCCACATCAATCCCTGCGTCAGGAAGCCGGCAACCTGGCTGTCCATCGTGTTCAGCGGGATGCGGACCTCGAAGGCGCCGTGCATGTCGCCGACCTTCCAGCCTTCCATGGTGTAGCCCAGCGCGTCCTTGCCGTCGTAGGTGCCCGACGCGGTGCGCGTGTCGTACTTGGCCGGGTCGCCGTGGCAGCTCATGCATGATTCGTCGAGCTTGATGGCTCGCATGTAGTGCAGCGTGTTGGTCGCCGTGTTCACTCGTCCGAGCGAGTCCTTGCCGCCCGAGACGAGCTGCTTCTCAAGGTCGCGCAGCATCGTCGCTTCGAACGAGTTGGGCTCCGGCTCGTTCTTGCTGTTGCGCGCTTCGAAGGCGGGCGTGCGGAAGTCGAGGCCTTCGCGCTCCGCGGCCTCGCGTGCCGCGGTCCATCCCACGACGACCGGGATGATGTTGAAGAACCGCGTTTCGTTGATCGGTTTGCCGTCGGCCTTGGCCTTGACGGCCTCCTCGATCAGTTCGTCGAGCTTGTACGCGCCGGAGCGGATTGTCTGTGAGGCGAGGTTCTTCGCCTCATCCGCAACCGCGGTGAAGGACGACGCCTTCTCGATCATCGCTTCCTGCGCGTCACGCTCATAATTCCGCAGGAAGACCCAGGTGATGACCGTCGCCAGGGCGAGCATCAGGCCAAGCGATGCAGCGATGATCCGAACGCTCAAACTCATGTTCTTCAAGGTGCTCGACATGTTCTTCTCCGCGTGTTGATTGGGCCGTCGGCAGACACACGGCGGTCACTTTGGGGGGGTATCCGGTTGGCGTCTGGGTGGTGTCGGTGGACTCAGATCTTGAACTTGCCGACGAGTTTGCCGAGGACTTCGGCCTGCGTGGAGAGCTGTGCGGCGGCCTTGGCGGCCTGTTCGGCACCCTCGGTGCTCTCGCGTGTGACGGCGTTGATGGCCTCGACGCTGCGCGAGATCTGCTCGCCCGCGGCGGACTGCTCCTCGGCGGCGGCGGCGATGGACTGGACCATGGACTGCAGCGTGGTGCTGCCGGCGACGATCTTCTCCAGCGCCACGCCCGCGTTGCCCGCCAGCTCGACGCCGGTGTTGACCTTGCTCGTCCCGGCCTCGATGCGTTCGACGGCGGTGGTGGTCTCGCCCTGGATCTCGCGGATGCTGGTGGCGACTTCCTTGGTCGCCTGGGTGGTGCGTTCGGCGAGCTTGCGGACCTCATCGGCGACGACGGCAAAGCCGCGGCCGTGCTCTCCGGCTCGGGCGGCCTCGATGGCGGCGTTGAGAGCCAGGAGGTTGGTCTGGTCGGCGATGTCGTTGATGACGCCGATGATCTGGCCGATCTGCTCGCTCTTCTTTCCGAGCATGGCGACGCTGGCGGCGGACTCGTTGACCTGCTCGGCGATGGCCTTCATCTCGGTGACGGTTTGCGCGACGACCTCACCGCCGGCGCGAGCCTCCTTGCCGGAGCTCTCGGCGGCGGTGGCGACCTCCGCGGACTTCTTGGCGACCTCGACGACGCTGGCGGACATCTGGGCGATGGCGGCGGAGACCTGCTCGGTCTGGCCCTGCTGCTGCTTGAGGCCGGCGCTCATCTCCTCGCTGCTGGCGGCGATCTGCGTGCTCGCCGCCGCCACCTGACGCGTCGACTCGGCGACCCCGCGCATTGCCTGGTGGAGCCATTCCACGAACGAGTTTGCGCACGTGGCGACCTGGGCGATCTCGTCGCCACCGGTGCTCGGCACTCGACGGGTCAGGTCCGCGGTCTGCTGAATCTGCTTGAGTTCGGAGATCAGCGTCGAGATACGACGCGCGATGGACGTGGAGATGAGCAGCGAAGCCGTGATGCCAATCGCGAGCGCGGCGATCGCCATCGTCGTGTTGACGAGCAGTTTGTTGTGCACGCCCGCAGCGATCTGGTCGGTGTTCTCGGTCAGGGAGTCGGAAAGATGTTCATTCAACGTCTCGCTCGCCTGAAGGAGCCGGTCTGTCGACGGGGCGAACGACTCATTGAATGTCCGCGCGCGTTCTGCGGCCATGCTCTTGACTGCCGGAAGTGCCTCTGACATGGCGCGGAGTTGTGAGGTTGTGTCGCGGATCGTCGTACTGGTAGAGCCACCGATGCGCTCGATCGCGCCTCTCAGTTCGCGCTCGGCGTTGGCCCAGTCCTCCGGCTGCCCTTGGCGCCCGAGTGCGCGATCGAGTGCCCAGAGCGCGGTCGTAACCTCGATCGCGGCGACTTGCGAGCGGTCCCGGGATTCAGGCTGGTTGTCCGCCTTGAGTTGTTCCAGTGCCTCCGAGCCACGTCGACGAATGTCAGCGACCTTCGCGTTACGCTCCCGAATGATCGACGACAGCCTCGCGAACGCGTCGGCGTAAACTCCGAGATCCGATTGGAATGCTTCGACATCAGCACCGGCTTGAGCGAGTTCCGCGGCGTGCTTTACCGCGAGTTCGTGTGCCTCGCGAGCCTTGGACGCGGCCTCCTCGTTGTTGCTGACGAGAAACTCAAGCGCACTAGACTTGCTTTCGGCGATCGCTGCGAGAACGTCCTTGGCCAGTTTCGCCCGCTGCGTATCGCGGCGAAGTTCTCCAAGTTCCTGCTCGGTCGCGACGGTGCCTGTCCACGAAACGAACGCCGAAACCGCGATTGTGGCAAGAATCGTTCCGAACCCCAGGTACAACTTGTGCGAGATGAGCATATGTCGATTGCCTACTTCTCTACGGGAGCGAAGACTGCAGCGGGATACACACCGCCATGCGTTGACACGGTTCTTCGGCACCTTTGAGCCGCGTCCGCAGCGAATGGCCGCCGCCAAGACCCAAGTTCCGGAAGTACTGGGGCCAAAACACCCCGCGCGGCGTATGGGTCTGCTGATGCCTTGTGCGGCGTGTGTCTGGCTGAACAGAGGCGTTTGCCCGTAGAAACAGGCTGGATGTCTGTACTTCTGGCTTGTGCAGCCGACCAACGTCCCCGCCGTTCTAGGACCCCGCCGGAGGCGTCCTCCCGCCTCGTGTCTGAGGTCTGCAGGCGATTGCTGCGCCCTATCGTGTTCAGCGTGATCCGACGGTTGAAGAGTCCGTAGGCCAGCCGATTCGAGTCACAGGAACGGAGCCCGTATGCCTCACACATCCACGCCCATCGCCACCGCTGCCTCACCGAGCGCCACCGCCTCCCGCTATCACACTGCTGGAGGTCGTGCCTTCAACTTCAATGCGGGGCCCTCGATTCTGCCCGAAGAAGTCATCCGGACGTTCCAGGAGGACATGTGGAACTTTCGAGGATCCGGGCTGGGAATTCTGGAGCACAGCCACCGCGATAAGTGGTTCGACGAGCTGCTGTTCGAGACGATCGACCTGGTGCGCAAGGTCGGCAGCATTCCGAAGAACTACCACGTGCTCTTCATGACCGGCGGATCGAGCAGTCAGAACTTCATCGTGCCGTACAACCTCCTGCCCAAGGGTCGGACGGCCGACTACATCGACACCGACTTCTGGTCGTCGCGGTCGATCGATGACGCGAGGCAGTTCGGGGCCGGCGTGCATGTTGCCTACACGGGAAAGTCCGAGAAGTACACGCGCATCCCCGCCGCGAGCGAGATCTCGTACTCGGAGAACCCTGCGTACGTCCACTTCACGAGCAACAACACGATCTACGGGACGCAGTTCCGGACCGAGCCCACCCCGCCGCGCAACGGCGCGTATCTGGTCTGCGACGCCTGCTCGGACATCTTCTCGCGACCGATCGACTTCAACAAGTACGGTCTTGTGTATGCGAGTGTCCAGAAGAATCTCGGGATCACGGGCGCGACGCTTGTCGTTGTGCGCGACGATCTGGTGCAGAACTCCAACACCGATGTGCCGCGGATGCTCCAGTACCGCACGATGGTCAAGGAGGAGTCGCGCCCGAACACCCCGCCGCACTTTGCGATTTACTCGGCGAGCGTGATGATGCGGTGGATTCTGGCCCAGGGCGGGCTTGGAGCGATGGAGAAGCGCAACCAGGAGAAGGCCGCGGTGATTTATGCCGCGTTGGATGGCAACGCGGGCGTCTATCGTGCCCACGCGGAGAAGAACTCCCGCTCGCTGATGAACATCACCTTCCGCCTGGCGACTGAGGAGCTCGAGGCCAGGTTCCTCAACGAAGCCGCGGCTTCGGGGCTGATGGGGATGAAGGGACACCGAGCAACCGGTGGGTGCAGGGTGTCCATCTACAACGCGTTCCCGATTGAGGGTTGCCGTGCGCTTGCGGAGTTCATGGCTGAGTTCGCCCGCAAGAACGGTTGACGGCACGACGATAGGGGTCCCCCGAGGGCTGGAACCCGGTCCGAAAACTCGCGGATGGGTTGACGTTTCAGAATCTTGGTGAACACTTCAATATCGCTTGAATGAGCGTCGCGGCGGTGGTCTATCCGGACTGCCCGCAACCGTACCGGCCAAAGCCGGACTAGAGGAGAGAGAAATGCGCACGAGTGTGTCGATTGCTGTCGTTCTTCTTGCCGGCACCATGGCTTCGGTCGCCGCCGCTGCTCCGCTGACCAATGGCAACCTCCTTGTCGTCGAGGCCGGTCCCGGCTTCGGTACCAACAGCGCGCTGAACAATCGCGCCACCGCGGTTGCGTGGCGCGAGTTGACCACCGGCGGCGCGGCGGTCCAGTCCTTCAACCTCAACACGGGCATCGCCGGCGCTCGCCTGACGCTCGGTGGCAGCGCCACCAGCGAGGGCTACACGGCGTCCAACGGCGGCTTTTTCTCGCTGGCTGGCTATGACACCGACGCGAGCGCTGCGACGACCGCGTCGAGTGTGACCGCCCGCACCGTCGCTCACCTCGACGCGTCCGGCAACATCACGTGGAATTCCGTCACGGGCTCGAGCGGTTCCTCGATCCGCTCTGCCGTCACGCTTGACGCGTCGGGCGCGAACACGTGGACCGGCTCGGGCAACGGCATCGGGAACAACGGCACCGCGATCAACGGTTCGAACATCCGCAACGTGAACATCTTCAACGGCCAGTTGATGTATTCCTCGCAGAGCCAGGCCGCGGGCCCTCGCGGCATCTATGCGTTCTCCGGGCTGCCCAACGCCGCCGCGACCGCGACCGCGATCATCAACATGGACGCGACCGTCCCCTCAGGCACCACGGGCCCGGCCGCGACGCCCCTTCCGGTTGACTTCCACATCGCCGGTACGGTCGCGTATGTCGCCGACGAGCGGTCTGCCGCGAACGGCGGCGGTCTCTTCCGCTTTGATCTGAACACCAGCACGGGCCAGTGGCAGTACTCCTACACGCTGAACGCGGGTCTGACCGCGGGGCTGCGGTCGATCGCGATCGGCACCGACGGCTTCATCTACGCGACCGACGCGCTCGCGAGCTCGAACAACATCGTGCGCGTTGCCGACACGGGTGCTGGCTCGGCGTTCTCGATCATCTCGACCGCCGGCACCAACCGCGTCTTCCGTGGTATCGAAGTCATCCCGACCCCTGGCGCGGCGGCGATGCTGGGCCTCGGTGGCTTGCTCGCGGCGCCCCGTCTGCGGCTTTGAACCACGGGTCGATGGCCCCGCAGAAGTCCGAATGACAAGGCCCCGGCATGACCGGGGCCTTGTTTCATTTTGCTCGTCCTGTGCTTCGCGGAGTTCCGGGTGCTGAGTCAGAGTGGCAGGTCAAGCGCGAAGGAGAAGACACGTTCTTCGTCGCCCTTCTGCTGGCTGAGCGGGAACGCAAAGTCGAACGCCAGCGGGGCGGGGCCGAGCGCCGCCAGGTAGATCCGCAGCCCGACGCCGACGGACACGCGGTACTCGCCGAAGCCCGGATCGTTGCGCACGGTGCCGCTATCGACAAAGGCGACGGCGGCGAGGTTCTCGCCGACGATGGGCTGCTCGATCTGCGTGCCGAGGAAGAAGCCATAGGTTCCGCCGACGACAATGCCCTCGTTGATCGTGCCGTTGGCGCGGCGCCCGTTCGGGCCGACACCTCGGAACGCGAAGCCGCGAAGATCACGACCGCCCAGATAGATGCGCTCGCTGACAGGAACTTCGCCCTCACCCTCCGGGATGTAGTCGATGCTGGAGCGGAACTGCAGCACCGTGCGGAGCGCGTTGAAGTCCTCATAGAGCGGAACGAACAGCTGCCCCGCGGCGGAGAGCTTGGTGAACGAATACGTACCGCCGAGTGCGCCGACGCGCTCAACGCCGAAGTCCACAACGCTGCCTTCGGTCGGACGGATGCTCTTGTCCAGATCCGTTCGGCGGAGTCGCAGGCCCGCGCCGGTGATGGTGTTGGTCCCGCGCTGGGCCTGAAGTTCAACAATGTCGACGGTCACATCGCTGACGGTGACGCGGTCACCGCGCAGAGTCAGCGAGCCGGCCCAGCGGTCGCCGAACCGGCGGCCAATGGCGGTGTTGGCGCCGAGGCGTTCCTCGAGGTAGTCATCGAACTCCCGTGACCGGAAGCCGCCGCCGATGGAGCCGGAGTAGTCGGTGTCAAAGAGCGAAGGTTCACCCAGCGAGATCGAGTAGTTCTGGGTCTCGGTGCCGGGCTGCGCAAGAATGCTGAACTGCTGACCGGCGCCGCGGAACGCGCGGAAACGCAGAAGCTCGTCGAGCGAGTCCGGCGTGTCAAAGAGGTCGAAGTTCCGCTGACGCAGTTCGATCGTGCCGATCACGCCGGCATCGGAGTTGACCGCGGCACCGAAAGAGAGCGAGGCGGTGTTGGTTTCCTTGATCTGCGTCAGCACGTCGCGGGTGCCGGGGTTGGCGGGATCTTCGGGCTGGATCGTGATGCGGATCTCCCGCGGGTCGAAGATCCGCGACTGCTCGAGCCGTTCCTGTGCGCGCGTGAGTTCTGTCGCGTCCAGCGGGCGGTCGGGCTCGAGGCGAACCTCGCGGCGGACGACCTTCTGCTGCGTGAGTTCGTTGCCCTTGATGATCACCGCGCCGGTGTTGAACTGCCGCCCCTCGCGGATGGCCAGCAGCAGATCAACACGAGGCTGATCCGGCTCGCGAACCTCGATGCGCTGGATCTGAATGTCCACATAGCCGAGTTGCTCGTACGACTGTCGCACCGCGTCCACCGACTTGCGGATCTTGTCCAGCGAGTACACGTCACCGGCCTTGATCGACATCAGCCCGGCGATCTGCTCGGGTGTGAACACGGTCGGCGGCTTGCCGCTGAGAGCGCCGGCCTCGTCGAGTTCGGCCCGTACCGATCGAAGCGTGTAGACGGGGCCTTCCTCGATAATGAACGTGATGATCGCCTCTCGCGCATCGGGCGACGGGCGGATGATGCGGTCAACCCGCACGTCCAGGTAGCCGCGGTCCTTGTAGAACTGGATCAGTGCGGCGACATCCTGGTCCAGAACCGTGTCATCCAGAGCGCCGGAGTTGAAGATGCCCCAGGTCTTGGTCTTGACGTTCGGCCGCAACCGCCCCGCGGGGAATGCCGCATTCCCGCTGAAGCGCAGGTCCGTGACGCGGAGCCGTTCGCCCTCGCGGATGCGGAAGACCAGGATTCCCTGCTTCTCGAGCGTCTCTTCCTCGATCTGCACGTCGGCCTGGTAGTAGCCCTTCTTGAGGTAAAGCTCCTTGATCCGTCGGAGCGTCCGATCGATCTGGAACCGGTCAACCGGGGTGCCCGCGAGGATGTTCACCTCGCCGGCGAGTTCCTGGTCGGAAATCTGGCGATTGCCCACCGCCTGAACGTCAACGATGATCGGCGTCTCGCCCATTTCGTAGATCAGTTCCACGCTCCGATCGTCATACGGCTGAACCCGGGCCGAGATGTCGCGGAAACGGCCCAGACGATTGAGACGCTGGATGTCCTCGCGAACGACGGACTCATCCAGTGGTTCGCCCATCGCGGCGCGGATCTGGTTGCGCACAAGCGTTTCGTCGACGGTTTTGAGCCCGATGACCGTCACCTGGCGGATCACGCGGCCCTGAAACGGTGCGAGTGCCGGGTTTAGTGTCGGGGCATCCGGCGCCGCCTCACCCGCCGCGGCGGCGGCAGGTGGAGTGGGGGGTTGAGGGGCCGCGGGCTGGACGGCCAGCGCGGTCGAGACACACACCGCCATGCCAGCGCACGCCAACAGGGCCGCCGAAACGCTGCTCGTCCGAGGGACCCGTGAATCTGTCGTTGTCTTGGTCATCACGAAGAGTGCTCACTTGGCAAAAGCTCGGTCGTCGGGCCGTGCCGACAACCCGCGAGGAATCTGGCTACGCGACCACCAGCGGCGCCCGGCGACTCGCCGGGCCCGTTGATGCCGTTCCACGGGCCACAATACCGACCCCCAACCCGAATAACAACCCGAGCAGGCAGGACGCCAAGACGAAGCGCCTGGACCCCCGAAGTTGTGCGGGTCCCCCGGCGGGCGGTCCAGCAGAAGCCCGCAATCGCGTCAAATCGCATCATCCACCGAACCTCCGCTTGCCGACACCCACCTCTGGAGGCTATCACTGCCTCCCGCGGTCCGCTTGTTTTCCCCGAGATGGTCCTCGCCGCTGGCGGTGGGCGCGAGGGGAACGGGTGAACGGCGGATCGATCGACTCTTCAGACTCGTGCAGGGAAAGGACGCTCCGCATGCTGGTCTTTCGGCTTCGACGCTGGGCACTTCGACTGACGGTGGCTGTGTCGGTGTTGATGGGAATCGCGCTGACGTGGCCCTTTGCTCCGCGTGCATTTGTCGGGTTGAGTACGGGCGAGCTCTTGCTGATGGCCGGGCTGCTGGTGCTGCCCTTGATGACCGCGTGGTCGGTCTGGGCGGACCGTCGGCGGGTTCTGGCCGAGCAGATGTCGTAGGCCAACGCGCCCCCATCAGCGCGGCGAGAGCGGCCGAGGCCGCGAATCATCCGTGCATGGCTCACGCTGACATCGCCTGCCATCTTGGTGGCCAGTCGTGGCTTCTGGCCGGCGCGGATCAGCGCGTCGGGGTGGTGCGGGTGCGGGGCTTGCGGCTGGAAGCGCGGGCCGTCAATGACGAGGATCGTGTGCCGGGCATCGCCGAGCTCGATGCACGTGACCCACGCGTAGGGGCGTGGACGCAGGCGCGAGCGAGCAATCCGGCCCTTCACGACGGTCCGATCTGGTCGGTCGACTCGGCGGCCGTTGAACCGCATTCGGTGCTTGAGGTCGTCCTTCGACCCGACCGATACTGGCGCCTCGCACTCGGTGCACGCGAGCCCGAAGTCGCGGCGGTCCGCCTGCTCGGGGTCAAGGCCTGCATCGTTGGAAATGATCGAAACTCCGAGCCGCATGTGCTCATAGCACGCAGGGCGCACTGGGTCCGCGCGTATCCAGGACAGTGGGAGATCTGTCCTGCCGGCGGCGTGGATTGCGGGCCTGATCTTCTTCGGGGCGAGCGACCGCCGGCGGGCGGCACCGCGAGCGGTCTGCCGACGGCGATTCTGCGCACACTCGACCGCGAGATGCGTGAGGAACTCGCGCTCGAACGCGCCGATCGTCTGATGGATGAGCAGGTGATCGCCGCGGCGTTCGATGATCACGCCGCTTCGCTCGATGCGATCATCGGCGCGACGTGGCGCGGTGTGGTCGACCCGCGGCGAGGCCTGTGCGATTCGTCGGCGTGCGGCCCCGGCGGCGCGGGCGAGAGCGAGTACAGCGACCTGGCGTGGGTCGCCCGGGACGACCTCCCGGGCTTTGTGCGACGCCACTCCGCCGCGATCAGTGCGGTCACGCGAGCAGTGTGGTTGGCCCTGGGATGGATCGAGGAAGCGGACGCGGGTGCGGCGAAAAGTTGACCCTCCAAATCGCCGATGACGTCTTTGGGTGTCTGCATCCGCATTGATGCTCCGCTCTTGTCTGGCGGTTTGGGAGCCCTACACTGAACGGTCGAAACCGCTTCTCGCCGTCGAGAAATTCTCGGCGTCCATGGTACGGAACGCAGCGTTTTCCGACTCCCCTGATCAACCCTCCCGCCCGTTCCAGCGAATCAGTGCAGGACTTTCCGCTCCCTGTTGACATCCGCGGCCTCAGTCTCATCCACCACGTGCGATCGGCCCCGAACGGGCTGGTAGAGATGGTCAGACAGGACTCGGCCCGAGCAAACGCGGTCCGTATCGATCGCTCGCCTCTTCCGTGAAACTCCACCTCTCAATCTTGTCCTGATTGCGATTCTCTCCGTCGCGCGACACCGCATTCACCTGCGTGCGGTCGCCCCCATCGTCCACAACACTCTGCACCCGCCGCGGCTCGTGCCGCCCGCTCCGTGCAGGCTTTCAATTCTCTGAAGCGCGAAATCGATGAGTACATCCCGACCGAGCAGCAAGTCCCGTCCCGCCGCGAAGAAGGCCACCCGCGCCAAGTCCGATGATGCCCCCGCGCCAGGCGCGGCCGCGTCATCCGCGCCTGCGGCTCCCGGCCCCGTATCCACTCCCGCCCCGTCAACAGCACCGGCACGCGGCCCCGGGGCCCCGGCACCAACCGCTCCTGAGACCAAGAGCCCCGTCATGACCCGACCACCCTCGCAGCCGTCAGGCCCGTCGCCCCAGCCTTCTTCCGGCGGCCCCGGTCCAGTCTCGGGTTCGCCCGCGGCATCGTCGAGCTTCATTCCGCGCCCGGCACCGATGGCCTCGGGTTCGAACGCCGGACCCACGACCACGCCGTCCTCGCCGCAGGGACCGCAAGGTGGCGGCCAGGGCACGCCGCCGAGCAATGGCGGTCAGAACCAGGGCTCAGGCGGCGGCTCGAATCCGAACTTCGGCAACCAGCCGCCGCGGAACCAGGGCTACAACGGCCCGTCCGGCCAAGGAAACGGTGGCGGTGGTGGCGGTTACTCGGGTCAGGGGGGCAACCCCGGCTATCAGGGTGGTTCGGGTGGCGGGCCGGGAGGAGGCCAAGGTGGTGGGGGCCAGGGCGGGTTCCAGGGCTTTGGCCAGCGTCGGAAGAAAAAGAAGAAGCGCGGCGGGTTCGGCGGCGGTTACGACGGCGGCGGGATGGGTGGGGGCATGAACCCCGGGGGCGGAGGCGGCGGGCCGGGCCGCATCATCGAGGGCCTGCCTTCGGATGAGGACCTCGAACGCGAGGCCGCGGAACTCGAGGCGATCGTCGCCAAGACCGACAAGAACACGCTCAAGGAGTCGCTGACGATCTCGCAACTCCAGCGCATGGATATCGATGCGCTGCACAAGATCGCCGGCAAGGAAGGCCTCGAGAACTTCAATCAGATCCCCAAGCAGGATCTGATCTTCAAGATCCTCAAGACCCGCGCCGCCAAGCAGGGCATCATGTTCGGCGACGGCACGCTCGAGATCATGCAGGATGGCTTCGGCTTTCTGCGCTCGGCCGAGCAGAGCTATCTCGCCGGGCCGGACGACATCTACATCTCTCCGACGCAGATCAAGCGATTCGGCCTCCGCAAGGGAATGACCGTCCGCGGCTTCATCCGGCCGCCGAAGGAGAGCGAGCGGTACTTTGCGCTTCTGCGCGTCGATGAGGTCAACGGCAAGGCTCCGGGCGAGGTCACCAGGCGGAGCAACTTTGAGGACCTCACACCGCTGCACCCGGAGGAGCGGTTCATCCTCGAGACCACGCCCGACGAGATCGAGTGCAGGATCGTGGACCTTGTCGCGCCGCTGGGCAAGGGTCAGCGCGGCCTGATCGTCGCGCCGCCGCGAACCGGCAAGACGGTGCTGCTGCAGAAGATGACGCGTGCGATCGCGAAGAACTACCCCGACGTGAAGATCATTGTGCTGCTCGTCGATGAGCGGCCGGAAGAGGTCACGGACTTCAAGCGCAACACGCACCCGAGTGTCGAGGTCGTCGCCAGCACGTTCGATGAGCAGGCTCACCGCCACGTCGCCGTCGCGGAGATGGTCGCGGAGAAGGCTCGTCGCATGGTCGAGTTCGGCCAGCACGTGGTCATCTTCCTGGACTCGATCACGCGTCTGGCCCGCGCGTACAACAACGAGATGCCGCATTCCGGCAGGATCATGTCCGGCGGTATCGATGCCGGTGCGCTCCAGCGGCCCAAGAAGTTCTTCGGCTCCGCCCGCGCGATCGAGAACGGCGGCAGCCTCACGATCATCGGCACCGCGCTGGTCGACACCGGCTCAAAGATGGACGAGGTGATCTTCGAGGAGTTCAAGGGCACGGGCAACAGCGAACTCCACCTTGATCGCAAACTCATGGACAAGCGCATCTACCCCTGCATCGATGTGCCGGCCTCCGGCACGCGGCGCGAGGAGTTGCTGCTCGATCGCAAGGAACTGGAGCTGGTCTACCGCTTGCGCAAGGTGCTCGCCGACATGAACGTTGTCGAGGCGATGGAGCTGCTCAAGAGCCGCCTGGCCAAGTACAAGACCAATACCGAGTTCCTGATGTCCATGGCCCTCGGATGATGCTCCACGGGGCTCGACTCGGGCCTTGACACGATCTTGACACTTCAAGCGCCCGCCGGCAACGGCGGGTGCTTTTCCATTCGGAGTCCTTCGGCTCGCGAGAGCTGACCTATGCACCGGCGGCCCGGCCCTCGGGCCATGGTCCACCGCTTCCGGTCACTGGCAATGCCCACGAACAGATGGCATACTCTTGGCGTACGGATCAGCGAGGATGATCCGAATGCAGGATTGGCCATCATGGATGAGTCTTCCCGGCTGCACGGTGTCGACGACGACGGGCTCTTGAGCGAGCACGACGGCGATATCGACGCACAATTCGACGCGGGCTTTGGTACCGGCACGGCGGGCTCCGCCCGTCTCGCCGGTGCACTCGACAGCAAGGTGCTGGTTCTGAACAAGCTCTACATGGCCGTGCGTGTGATCAGCGCGCGCCGGGCGTTCTGCATGCTCGCCCGCGACCTGGCGGAGGTCATCAACGTCGAGGACGGGCGGTACGTCAACTACGACTTTTCGTCCTGGTCGGAGTTGGCCCAGTTTCAGGAGCAGTTCGAGCGCGACAAGCACGACTGGGTCCGCACCGTGCGGTTCCAGATCGCGGTGCCGCGGATCATCCGGCTTCTGGGGTACGACCGCTTGCCGGCGCAGATCGTCAAGCTCAATCGGCGGAACCTTTTTGCGCGCGACCGGAACACGTGCCAGTACTGCGGCGCGCACTATCCGACCAGCGAACTGTCCATCGACCACGTCAAGCCCCGGTCGCTCGGAGGCGGTGACTCGTGGGAGAATCTCGTCTGCGCGTGCATCCGCTGCAACGCCCGCAAGGGCGGCCGCACGCCGGAGCAGGCGCGCATGAAGCTCATCCGCAAGCCGGTGATGCCCAAGCGAAATCCGCTCATCGCGCTGCGGCTTGGGCAGGACAAGTATTCGTCGTGGAAGGCCTTCCTCGACAACGCGTACTGGAGCGTCGAGCTCAAGTGATCGCACGCGCAGCGCTCGCCCGCCATCCGGACTATCGACGGCGAGCAACGCGGTCGATGCATCCGCAGAACGGTGCGGGTTCCGAATGTGGGGTGGGCTTCGATGACGCAAGTCCTGCCAACACGAGGCGCAGCACGTTCCGGGAAGCACCGACTCCCGGCCTCTGAGATGATGGCACGCGCCCGCCGCGAGAACGGGATCGGCATGACGATTCCCGCGGAGAATGTGCCGCCCGAAGTGCTCGCGGCGGCCCGCGGGCCGGTGCGCGAGCGATTGATGCTGGTGCCCGCGGAACTCTTCGAGGACCAGAGCGTCAAGCGAAGCCGGAACAGATCTCCGGATGTCATCGTTGTCCGTTGGATCACGTGGCTCGTGGTTGTTGCGGTTGCCTTTGTCGGAATGTGGTTGAACGCGGGAAGCACCTTCGCGATCCACTGGTTCGTCGGGTTTGCGCTGCTTCCGTTGATCGGTCACTTGGCCGCTTCCATCGTCGAGAGGGTCGTCGAACGCGTCCGCAACGGCCCTCGTCCGCGTCAGCCCAACGCCTTCAACGACTACCGCGAGATCATGACCCGCGTGCAACTACGCAAGGGTCACGTCTGCGTCTGGTGCGGCGTTGACCTCTCGGAGTTCCTCTCGCATGGTCGGTGCGAACGCTGCGATCACGCGTTCAGTGCCCGCAGCACGCGTCAGTACTGGGGATTTGGCGATGAGGGGGTTTGGATCGGCCCGCTTCGCGTCGGTCTGCTCACCGATGCTCCGATTGCCGGCGGGTTGCCTTCGCCGGTCGATCCGGCTCCTTCGAGCGACGATGACTCGGAACTGCCTGATGGCTCGCTCGAGCCGATCGCCCCAGAATCCACCCCTCGCACGCGGTAATCGCGGGATCGTCCGCGGGCTCTCCGGAGGGTACATCGCCGCGAACGACGCGTGTCATCGCTATCGCAGCGATGAACGCGTCAAGGTCATCCTCGCCGTCGAAGCCATCGCGGATCGCCGATGCGAGCGCGCGGGTTGGCGAGACACCCGACTCACGCATCGCCCGACGCAGTTTGGGCGCCATCGCGCGGCGGTGGGCAGGATCTCGCTTGCTCGTCCCGACGCCCCCGATCGACAGAGCCAGTTGTGTGCCGGCATCGGCTGGGTAGATCTCCGCGACGACGATGTCACGCGCGGCGAGCAGCGCATCCAGCGCTCCCTCAAAGGGCCACAGTCCAACGCGGCCGTTGGTGTCGGCAGCGAGCAGCGGCCGGAGCACCTCCAGCCACGCGCTGATCGCGGCTTTGCCGACCTGAGCGGCGCCGCAGGTGAAGAAGATCGACTGGGCGTTGCGTCCGGCGTGCGCCAAGTCGCAACGCCGGAGCAGGTCCTGAGTGCTGTTCAGGCCGAGGGCCGCTGCAAGGTGCGCTCGTGCTCCCGGGAATCGCTGCGTGAGCCGGGCGGGAAAGAACGGGCGACTGAGAGCGGGTTCGTTCGTCGGCGAGAACCAGAGCCGCCGATCGTCGGCGGCAAGGTGACGCAGCATGCCGCGGAAGCCCTCGCGCTCGGCGATCGCGGATAGCCCCGCCCTCTGCGCATAAGCCCGCGGCAGGCCGATGGGCACATCGAGACCGAGAAGCACAGGGCCGTGCGTGTGCAACGAGCAAAGCCGCGCGGCGAGTGTGGCGATCTCTCCGACTTCGCGCGGCGCATCGGCGACCCACGCTCCGGCATCCCCTTCGCGCGGGCGAACGATGCACATGCGCCGCTTGCGCGAATCGATCGACCAGTCCGCCGCGACGATCAGCGGGCGGCGCTCGGCGTTCACGGCGTGCCACTCGGCGATGCTTCGGGCGCAGCGTTCGGCTTCGCGTTGGGCCTCGCGTCGCGATCGCGTGTTTGGCGCGTCGGCCTTTCCGCGGGGATCATCCGCGCCAGCGCCCGCTCGCGGTCTCGCACCCATGTTGCGTCCTTCGCCAGCAGTCCCGCTTGCTGCAGGCGCCACAACGCATCATCAGCGATCACCGCAAGCCCTTCGGGCGTCGCGTGCAAGCCGTCGATCGTGAACAAACCGCGTGCATCGGCGTTGTCCATCTCCACCCCGCCGAAGGTCACGCTCCTGCCGCCGAGGATTCCGGAAACCGTCTCGCTCAGCGGTACGAGCACGACATTCTTCCGCCCACCGGCCCACTTCCGGATTCGTTCGTTTGCGCGGGCCAGAGTCTCCTTTGATGGAACCTGCATCGGCACGAGCATGCGATCGGCGTGGCGCATGTCGGGGATATCGCCCACGATCATGGGCACGTTGATGCTGTCCAGACGCGAGAGTCCCTCTTCAAGCCATGCCATCCGCTTGTCGGGGTCGTCCTCGATCAGCAGTCCGTACATGCGCCAGAACAGATAGTCGATCGCAAAGACCAGTTCCGGACCACGCTTCTGAACTTCGCCAATCTGGGTTCGGGCCGCTTCCTCCGGGCTGCTGAAGAACCACTCGGTCGCGACGCTCACGGGTCGTGCGCTGGGATCGGCACTCATCGCGCCAAGAACATCAGCGAGATTGATGGGCATCATCCGCTCGCGGCCGGGCATTCCCTGAGGCGAGCCCTTCGGCGGCGGCAGGGTCACGTTCCACTGCGCCATGAAGCCCGCGGACACGCTCGCGCCGACAACCATCGCTTTATCCAGCCGCAGCGTCACGCTCGCGGCGGATGACTTCGCGTCGGCCGCGGCCGTGTCGCCGGAGCCCGTTGCGATCGCGGGAGCGACGCCCTTCGGCGACGGTTCGCTCGCCAGCACGAGGCCGGCGAGGCATGCACCCGCGGCCGCGCAGACCCACCAGCCGCTCCGAAACGCGCGTCGCGTCATGTCACACCTCCGATTGCTGCAGGTATCGCCGAACTTCAGGACCGGATTCGTCGAGAACGGGCCCGCGGATTAGACCATCGCGTCCATTGTTGACGCAAGGGCGAAGTCCTTGGCGGATATCCCGTGCGCATCGTGCGTGCTCAGGGTCATCGTAACCTTGTTGTAGCGGATCAGCACATCGGGGTGGTGCTGCGCGGCTTCCGCCGCCGCGGCGACCTTGTTCACAAACGCCATCGCCTCAACGAAGTTCGCAAACCCGAACGTTCGCTGGATCGCGTCGCCGACAAGCGACCACTCCGGGAACTTCGCCAACTCCGCCGCGACCTGCTCATCGCTCAGCCGCGCCACGCTCCCCGTGGTGCCGGCGGTCGTCGGGGCGTTCTTGGTGCTGCCACTCTTGCTCTTTGTCGATTTGGCCATAATTCCCACCCGTCGGCCCGCGTGCGCCAACGAAAGGTCTTCGAGTGTATCGTGCCGACCCCGATGAACGAAACCGCCAACAGCCCGCCCAGCCCACCCCGGCCCGCAACCACGCGGCTGGCACCGTCGCCAACGGGTGAACTGCATCTGGGAAATCTCCGGACCTTCATCGTGAACTGGGCAATTGCCCGGCAGCAAGGCCAGCGGATCTTGATGCGGATCGAGGACCTCGATGCCCCTCGGGTGAAGGCCGAGTGCACGGTGGAGATTCTGAGCACCCTCGAATGGGTGGGTATTGATTGGGATCTTGGGCCGGTGTATCAGACCCATGACCTGGAGCCATATCAGCAAGCGATGACCCACCTTGCTCAGGGGGGATGGGCGTATCCGAGCGAGTTGTCACGGTCGGAGATCGCCGCGGCGGCCTCCGCACCGCAGGAAGGTGGGGGTGAGAACCGGTTTCCGCTCTCGCTTCGCCCCGCGGACGCGGCAATGCCGCGCCAGTTCGCGGATGTGGGGACGAACTGGCGACTGATCGTTCCTGAGGGCGAGACCGTTGTGGTAAACGATGGCTTCTACGGGCCGACGGCGATTGTGCCGTCGGAGACCATCGGCGACTTTGTGATCTGGACACGTCGGCAGGTGCCAAGCTATCAGCTGGCGGTGGTGGTGGATGACCATCGCCAGGGCGTGACGCACGTTGTTCGCGGGGCGGACCTTCTGGATTCCGCGGCCCGGCAGATGCTGATTTATCGCGCTCTCGGGGCGGGGCCGACTCCGGAGTATCTGCACTTGCCGCTGGTCGTGGGGGAGGATGGTCGACGGTTGGCCAAGCGTCATGGCGACTCGCGCGTGAGCATGTACCGGGCCATGGGTGTTCGCGTGGAGGCGGTGATCGGCCTCATGGCGAGGTGGTGTGGAATCACCGGCGACCGTCGGGAGATGGGCATCGCGGAGTTCCGCGAGCGGTTCAGGCTGGGTAGCATGAGCCGCGAATCGACGATGTTCACATCGGAGGATGACCAATGGCTGCGATCTTGCGCACGTACCTGAAGGTGTCGGCTGTGGCGGGGTTGTGCGCCGCGATGGCGATTGGCGTCGCATGCGACCAACGCAGCGGCTCAACCGGCGCGAGCAACGCGGCGGCCGAAAGTGATGTAGCGACGCAGGCCCCGGCAAAGCCGGCGAGCCGGACGGCGAAGGTCACCATCGCCGGAGAGACGTTCGACCTCGAGTTGGCGCTCGACGATGAGTCCCGGTTTCGCGGCCTCTCGGGGCGGACCGAGATCGCGCGCAACGGCGGGATGCTCTTCGTGTTTCCGGACGTATCGGTGCGAGTTCAGGGCTTTGTGATGCGCGATTGTCCGATTCCGATCGACATCATCTACGTCGGGCGTGACGGGCGGGTGGTGTCGATGTTCGCGATGACGCCCGAGGCCCCGCGGTCTGACGACGAGCGAGAACTCTCGCCGCCGTTCTCGGGCGCACCGAGATGGGCGTGGGTCAACGCGAAGTACGAGGCCAGGCTCCAGCAGTACAACAGCCGATATCCGGCGCAGTACGTCATCGAACTTGCCGGTGGACGCCTGAAGGACTTGAAGGTTCAGGAGGGCGACCTGATCGAGTTCGATCGCGAGTCGCTCAAGAAGCGGGCGAAGTAGACC
>ERZ1066130.316-NODE-316-length-20210-cov-16.350682_pt1 | contig 20210 bp, 16 predicted proteins | sample MGYA00382777_ERZ1066130 | MGnify/ENA primary metagenome ERZ1066130 (study PRJEB33369, sample SAMEA5778360) | biofilm metagenome | biome: Industrial cooling water; feature: Water cooling tower basin; material: Biofilm | place: United Arab Emirates | collected...
GCCACGCCATCTTCGAAGCCACCCACGGCACCGCCCCCAAGTACGCCAACCTCGATCAGGTCAACCCCGGCTCCGTCATCCTCTCCGGCGAGATGATGCTCCGCTACATGGGCTGGACCGAGGCCGCCGACCTGATCATCAAGGGCATGGACGGCGCGATCTCCGCCAAGACCGTCACGTACGACTTCGAGCGCCTCATGAAGGCCGAGGGCGAGCCGGGCGTGACCAAGGTCAAGTGCTCCGAGTTCGGCGATGCGGTGATCAAGCACATGAACTGATCCGGATCGTTCGACTTCACACCCGGAGTTGCCACGCCGTTTCGAGGGTGTCGTGCGCGATGGCGTCGCCGCAGTGCCGTGCTCTATCGGCGCGATCCCTTTCCCCTTCGGGTGATTCTCTCCTGCTCGTCGGTCATCCGCCTTTCCGGTCGACGCTTCCGTGCCATACTCCTCTTCGCAGGTTCACCGTCGGCGCTCTCTGCCGACTCACAACCCAGGAAGAAGGAGATCCGCCTCATGTCGCGTTTCACGTCTATCGCCATCGTTCTCGCTCTGGCGGGATCGTCGTCCATCGCACTGGCCGGCCTCTCGCAGGCGAGCATCTCCGCGCCGGGCGGGTTTGTTCAGGCTCTGGCGGGTCCTTCGACGCCCGGTTCGAGCCCCTGGCCGGGCGGTGATCTTTCGACCATGTACACCGCCGCGGGCAGCGATGTTCAGGAGGGTTCCTTCACCGGGAACGCATCGGTCTTCCGCTCCGCTTTCTACTCCGGCGGCAGCACCATCAACAGCGCATCGGGCACCGTTGGCATGGGCTTCCTGAAGATGCAAGCGCAGAACGACGCGCCCAACGGCTCGTTCTTCGCCGAGGCCAACGCCAACGGAGGATGGAAAGACACTTTCACCATCTCCTCACCGGGCCTGACGGGTCAGGCCGGCTTCATGCAGTTCACGCTCAACGTCACCGGCGGCCTCGCCGGAAGCGGGTTCGCCGGTGCGGCATCATTCTCCGTCACGGCGTACAAGGACGGCAGCCAGCTGATGATCAATCCGCTCTTCAGCCCCGGCAACTCCAACCTGCTCAGCACCGATCGCCAGTACGGAAACTGGTCCGGCGCCAGCGCCCCCGACTTCAGCCGTTCCATCAGCGACACGGTCACCATGGCCGTCCCGTTCATCTACGGCACGCCCTTTACGCTCGGCATCTACGCCAACGCCGCGGCGGGTATGCGTTCCAGCAGCGGTGTCCCCGGCAACTCCCAAGCAAGCGTCCAATTCCAGAACACCCTCGTCTGGGGCGGCATCTCGAACATGTTCGTCGGCGGCACCAGCACGACCACCACCGACTACACCGTCGCCGCGGCTTCCGGCGTCGATTGGCGCGGCGTCGTTCCCTCCCCCGCCGCGGCCTCGCTGCTGGGCATGGGCGCGCTTCTGGCCAGCCGCCGCCGCCGCTGAAGCGGGGACCGGTGCTCGAACTTCAGGTCATCGCCCTCCGGGGCCGGGACGCGTGTCTCGGCCCCACTTTGTTTGTCCAGCGAACAACTGGCCACTGGTCAACGTATGGAGTGAACGCCAATCCCCCATGTGGCGCGTCTGTACCAGCCGCTCGTGGAGCCCACTCGTTGATGGAACAAAATGCCACGCCTCGCGCCCTGTCCAGATCCGACGCGATCGCCGTAGTCGTCATTCTCTTCTGGGCGGTGGTCTTCATGATTACTCGGGCGTATCCGGGAGAAATCCTTCTCGGCCTGCCAGCGATGGCGATTCTCTTCGTAGGTGTCATCGCCCTGGTCGTCTATGCGATCCTCGCACTGGTGCGTCGTTCTCGAAGCAAGGCGATTGTTGCCCTTCTCTTGTTGGTCGCGATTCCGTCCCTGCTGTTCTTTGGGATGAGCATCGCGGTGCGCGTTCGATTCGCGTTGATCAAGCCGCAGTTGATGGCCGAGGTTCAGCAATTGCACGGCATCATCAAGAGCGGGAGGACGGTATCGCAGTTTCGTGTCGAGGTTTCAGCGTCCCAGCTCACACCCCCTGTCGCGATCAGCGATGGAGGTATCCTCGACAATTGGATGGGATTCGTCTACGACCCCACGGGGCAGATCGACAAAGTCAAGAACTCCGAGCCCATTCCTCCGCCCGTCAAAAGATGGTTCGGCGGAGATATGATGTGGGTGATGCCGCTCGGCGATGGCTGGTTCTATTGCGGCTTCTCGTGATCGGACGCCACGAATGAAGTCGGCATCGTCGCGACGCTATGCTCCCCGCATGAGCACCACCAACCTCCGCACCGCCCGCCCCGCGTTCAACGCCCGCCCCGGCGAGCAGTACACCATCCGCCGCAAGTTCTTCAAACTCTTCGGCGCATCCTTCCGCGTGTACAACCCCGAGGGCCGCGTCGTCGCCTATTGCAAGCAGAAGGCCTTCAAGCTCAAGGAGGACATTCGCCTCTACACCGATGAGACCGCCACCGAGGAGCTGCTGGTCATCAAGGCCCGGAGTGTCATCGACTTCGGCGCGACCTACGACGTCGCGCTGCCGACGGGGCAGGTGCTCGGCTCGCTGCGTCGGGCGGGGCTGACGTCGACCTTTGTGCGCGACAGCTGGATGGTCTTCAACAACGAGGGGCGTCAGATCGCCGCGCTGGCCGAGGAGGGGTCGTTCATGCCGCTGCTGAGGCGGTACGTGGAGATTGTCAGCGTCTTCTCGCCGCAGGTCTTCTCGCTCAATCGCGCCAGCGAGCAAGCCGGGGGGCAAGCCGCGGGTGCTGCCGGCGGACCTATCGCGACCTTCCGCACGCACTTCAACCCGATCTCCTACCGCCTGAGCATCGCGATCCGGGCCGATGATCCGGAGCTCGATGACCTGATGATCCTGGCCGTCGGCTGCCTGATCGCCGCGATCGAGGGCCGGCAGAACTGACGCCGCTCATGCGCGAAGCGGAAAGAAACCGGCCCCGGACAATCGCCCGGGGCCGGTCGAACTTCACGCGAATCGCAACGCGGTGGCGATCAGACGACCTGCAGCAGCTTCATCGTCTCCTTGACGATGTCCTCGCTGGTGATGCTGCACATCTTGAGCACTTCCTCGGGGGTCTTGGCGCTCTTGGGGATGCGTCGCACGAACATCTGGCGCAGGGTGAACGAGTCGCCGCTGGCCGTCAGCGCATCGGCAACGGCCGAGCCGATGCCGCCGCCGTAGTTGTCCTCGATGGTCACGATGTAGCCGCCGTTGGCGTTGGCGATGTCCAGCAGCTTGTCCTCATCGAACGGCAGCGAGTACAGGTCGACCAGGGTCGCGCTGACGCCCGCCTTGTCCAGCGCATCCAGGGCCTTGTTGGCCTCGTGCACCATGTAGCCGCTGGCGCACAGCAGAACATCGCGGCCCTCGCTGAGAACCTCGAAGCCGCCGAGGTTGAAGGCCGTCTGGTCGCTGTAGATGAACTCGGTGTCGGCACGCAGCGTGCGCATGTAGCACACGCCCTCGTACTCGGCCATCGCGTGCGTCAGGGCGTACGCGGCGTAGGCGTCGCTGGGCTGGAGAACATAGCAGCCGGGGTTGCCGCGATGGTCGCGCATCGTGCTGAAGGCGCGGAACCAGGCGATGTCCGGAAGGCTCATCTGGCTCGGGCCATCGGCCGCGAGGGTGATGCCCGCGTGGCTTCCGACGATCTTGAGGTTGGCCCCGCTGTTGATGGCCATTTCAATCTGGTCGTACCCGCGTGTGACGAACTTGGCGAAGGTCGAACAGAAGGGGATCTTCCCCGCGGCGGAGAGACCGGCCGCGACCGAGTACATGTTCTGCTCGGCGATCTTGCACTCGACAAAGCGGCTCTCGAGGGTCTTGTCCTTCTTGAACATGTCCGCGAACGTAGAGTTGGAGACGTCCGCATCCAGCGCCACCACGCGCTCATTGGCCTGGCCCAGGGCACGCAGCGCGATGCCGTAGGCGCGGCGGGTGGCCATCTTGCCCGACTGGATCGCGCTGACCAGGTCGAACTTCTTGGCGATCTCGCCGAGGGTCACAAAGTCGTTGTTGCGCAGCTCGCGGTTGGCGGCCTGCGCCGGGGGCTGGATCTCGAACCCGTCGCTGGAGACCAGCGAGCTGGTCAGCTCCACGCGACGCTCATCCAGCTCGGCCATCGCCTTCTGCATCACATCGCCGGTCGCCGGCTTGCCGTGCCAGCCGGCGCCGCTCATGACCGTCGTGCCCCAGCCCTTGACCGTCCGGGCCACGATGGCCATCGGCTGTCCGGGGGTGCCGCTGATCTTGGCGAACTCATCCATCGCGGTCTTGATCTGCGCGGGGGCGTGACCGTCGATCTCCATCACGTTGAAGCCCAGCGCCTCGAGCTTGGCGCGGGTCACGGCGGCGGACTGCTGCTTGCTGACGCGGTCGGCCTGGCCGTAGTCGTTGCAGTTGAAGATCGCCAGCACGTTGCTGAGGCGATGGTCCATGATGAAGTCCAGTGCCTCGGCGATCTGGCCCTCGCGGCTCTCACCATCGCCGATCACGCAGTAGATCCGGCGATCGATCCCGTCCTGGCGGGCGGCGATGCCGAGTCCCGCGGCCACCGAGAGGCCCTGGCCCAGCGAGCCGGTCGCCGCATCGAAGAAGGGGAAGCCTTCCATGGGGTTCGGGTGGCCATCGACCTCGCTGGCGGCCTCGCGCAGCTTCATCGCGTCGGCAACGGTCATCGGCCTGCGGCTGGCCGGGTCCTTGCCGATCATGACGCCGAGCTTCGCGCACGCGGCGTAGACGATCGGGACCGCATGTCCCTCGCTGAGGACCAGACGATCGCTGGTGGGGTAGTCGGGGTACTCGGGGCTCCAGCGCATCGAGTTGAACATCAGCACCGTGATAATGTGACCGAGCGACATGGCCGTCGACGGGTGCCCGGATCCGGCCGCGGCGCACATCTCCAGGGACAGACGGTCCAGTTCGATGGCTTGGGCATGGACGGCGGCTTCGAATGACATGGGTGTGGTCCTTTCGCGTGCGGAACAGTGGCCCGGCACCGGGGCGGGCCCGATGCGGGTGGGTGCAGACCGAGCCCGGCAGACGGGCCCAATTATGCGTATCGGCGCATGGCACGTCCTTTGCCGAGAAAATCTCGTCCATGGAGTATCAGCGCCCCCGCCCCCAAGGTCCAGTCCCAACCCGAAAACCGACGGACAACCACGGAGACACGGGGACACGGAGGGAAGACGGAGAGAGCGTGCACGAAGGCGCGAAGAGGCGAAGAAGAGGGGGAAGAAGGGGGAGAAGAGAGGGGAAGAGAGGGAGGGGCGCGGGGAAGAAGAAGAGGGGGGAGGGGGAGATGGGGTGGGGGAAAGAGGAGAAGGGGTGGGGAGAGGGGGAGACCGGGTCTGGACGCCGGATCTGAGGCTTTGCGAAGATCCGGATCGGGGGCGACGATCGGGGATAGGGGTGCGGGGATCGGGGATGAGATTGCCGAGATCCTCAGCTCATGGCCTCCGTCGCCGCCGAAACTCCTTCCGTGAATAAGCTGTCGGTTGCCCATCGGCCACCGCCCGCCCATGCCCGCCCATGCCCGCCCATGCCCGCTCGTAGCGCGCTGAGGTGCCCAATCAGGGTGATCCCCACCCCTCGGGAGGAATTCCTGATCGCACGGGCGGTCCGCCGGTGCGCACGGAAGGCCTCTCCGATCGATCGGAAGGACCTCACGATCGCTCGAATGCTCCGTTCGTTCGACCGAATGCTCCGTTCGTTCGCTCGAATGCTCCTTCCGATCGATCGAATGCTCCGTTCGTTCGATCGAATGCTCCGTTCGTTCGACCGAATGCTCCTTCCGATCGATCGAAAACTCCGTTCGATCGCTCGAAAACTCCGTTCGATCGCTCGAAAACTCCATTCGAGCGATCGAACACTCCATCCGTCGCGTGGTGAATCGCATGATCGCGACCGATCGTCGTTTTTTGCGGACAATCCCCGCACGTTCGACCAGATCCAACCCGCACTCCCCTCGACCCCCAAACACAGACCCACCACCCCCTCCCGCCCACCCCCATCCGGATCTTCGCAAAGCCTCAGATCCGGCGTCCAAATGCAGTCTTCGCCTCGTCTCTGCCCCCTCCCCCCTCCCCGTCTTCTCTTCCCCCCTTCCTGTCTTTTCTTCCCCCCTTCTCCTCTTCTTCGCGCCATCGCGCCTTCGTGCCAATCCCCTCTCCGAGCGGTCGTCGGAGCTCGGTGATCGCGCGGTTGCGGCCGCGGGGTGGGCGGGAGCGGTCGCGGGTGATTACACTGGAGCACACCATCTGGAGTCCGCATGAAGATTATCGCTGATCGCGCTGCGCTCATGGAAGCGGCGAACCTTGTCGCCGCCGTTGTCCCCGCCCGTTCTCCCTCGCCGGCGCTCTCCTGCCTCAAGCTCGCCGCCGAGAAGCACGGCGGCGTCGGCACATTGACCGTGGCCGGCACCGATGCCGAGGCCTCGCTGGAAATGACGCTCACGCAGGTCGATGTCAGCCAGCCGGGCGTCGCGGTTGTCAGCGCCGAGAAGCTCAAGCAGATCCTCGGGGCCGTGGCCGAGGGCGCGCCGACCATCACGATGGAACTCGACGGCGACCAGTGCAAGATCACCGGCAGCCACGCCAAGTTCCGCATCTTCGCCTTCCCCGCGGGCGACTACCCGCCCTTCCCCGACTTCGCCGCGGCCATCGGCAGCGCGACCGGACCGGGCGCAGCGCGCAGCACATTCATCCACAGCGCCGGCGGGTTGCTGGCGCTGGTCACGCGGACCGTCTTCGCCACCGCGCGGGAGACCAGCCGCTACGCGATCAACGGCGTGCTGCTCAAGCGTGACGGCCGCAAGATCGAAATGGTCGCCACCGACGGCCGCCGTCTGGCCCTTTCGCGCTCCACGCTCAAGGCGCAGCCCGCGGGCGGCGGCGCGGGCGGCTCGGGGGGCGAGAGCACGCCGGTCTCGTGCATCATCCCGACGCGCGCGCTGAACCTGCTGACCCGCCTTGCGGGCGATCCGGAGGCGAGCGTGCGGATTGCCGTCACCGACAACCGCGTGTTCTTCGCGTTTTACGATGTCGAGCTCAAGGGCAAGGAGGGCAAGGACGCATCGGGCGGCGGCCAGAGCCCGCGTGCGATCCTCAGCAGCACGCTGGTCGAGGGGACCTTCCCGCCGTACGAGGATGTCATCCCCAAGGATCACGACAAGAAGGCGACAACCGGCCGCGATGAGCTCAGCAGCGCCGTGCGCCAGGCCAGCGTGCTGACCAACGAGGAAAGCCGCGGCATCCGCATGCAGTTCAGCAGCAAGAACAAGAGCGTCCGCCTCAGCAGCCGCGCACCGGAGCTGGGCGATTCGGAAATCGACCTCGGGCTGACGGCCTATGAGGGCGAGGACCTGACGATTTCGTTCAACCCGGCCTTCATCGCCGATGCGCTCCGCGCGGTTCCGGAGCCCGAGGTCATGTGGGAGTTCAAGGCCTCCAACAAGCCCGGCGTGATGAAGGTCGGTGCGGAGTTTCTGTACGTGATCATGCCCGTGAACCTGCCGGAGTAAGAGGGCGGGAGCGCGGGCGCGGTCGGCGGGAGTGCGCCCGGGCACGGGTGCGCCGGGGGTGGTGGTGCGCGTGATGAGCGTGGGGGCGAGCGTGATCAGCGTGTTGCTGCGCTGCGGGCGGTGATGAATGGGCGTTTGTCCTGAGGCACCGCGCGGCCGGCGCGGGGTGGCCCCGGATGGGGGCGTTCGGGCCGGCGATCTTCAAGAAGCCTTGATGTCGCTGCGACTGGGCTCGGTGCCGCTGCGACTGGCCCTGATGTCGCTTCGACGGTCCTCGATATCGCTGCGCGGGGGCACGCCCGCCCGGCCAGAGCCCTCGCCGATCATCCCCCGCCGGTTTTCCACGCCGTGGGCCGAGACACGGCTCGCGGGTTCTGGTACGCTTGCGCCACCGCCGGGATGGACCCCGGCACGCGACCACTCAAGGTGAAGCATGGCCAAGAAGAAGACCACATCCCCCGCGAAGAAGACCGGCACAAAGGCCAAGGCGAGCAAGAAGCCCGCCCCCGCAAAGAAGCCCGCGGCCAAGTCCAAACCCGCCGCCAAAAGGCCCGCCGCCGCCAAGCCGTCGGGCAAGCCCGCCCCCGCCGCGGGCGTGTCGCAGATCTCCACCGGCGGCGGCGCCAGCCCCGGAGAAATCGGCCGCAACCTCGTGGCGATGTTCAATGGCGGCAAGGGCGAAGAGGTCGAGAAGAAGTACTGGGCCCCGACGATCACTTCGATCGAGGGCATGGGCATGGCCTGGCACGGCCTCAAGGCCGTCCGCGAGAAGAACACACAGTGGGGAGCGCAGAACGAAGTGCTCGGCGGTTCGGCCGAAGGGCCGTACGTCGGCGCGACGGGTTTCGCCGTCAAGTTCCGCATCCACATCCGCGAACGCAGCACCGGCAAAGAGGACCTGATGGAAGAAGTGGGCGTCTACACCGTCCGCGATGGCAAGATCGTGACCGAAGAGTTCATGTACCTGGCCTGAGCGACGCGTTCGCGGCCGTCATCGAGCGTCCAGACCACGGGCGGCGGGCCAGAGGCTCGCCGCCTTTTTCATGGCCCCGGGCCAGCCCCCGGCGGCGAACGCGGCGGACCCGCCACGCGCCCGCGGCAACCAAGAGTGCGCACGCGGCGACGCGTAGTACGCCCGCGGCGGGGGTCGATGCTCACTCGAACTCATCGCCGCGAAAGAGCGAGCCCAGGTACACGCGCCGGACCATCTCATCGTTGATCAGTTCCTTGGGCGTGCCCATCGCGAAGCGCTTGCCCTCATCGATGATGTACGCCCGGTCGCACACGCGCAGCGTCTGCTGGACGTTGTGATCCGTGATCAGGCACGCGATGCCCGTCTCGCGCAGCCTGCGGATCTCGGCCTGCAGCTCCTCGACCGCGATCGGGTCCACGCCGCTGAAGGGCTCATCCAGGAGGATGATCTTCGGGTTGGTCACCAGCGCCCGCGCGATCTCGAGCTTCCGCCGCTCGCCACCGGAACACGTCCGCGCCGGGTGCCGGGCCTTGTGCGTGAGCCCGAACTGCGCAAGCAGCGCCGCGGCCTTGCTCAGCCGCTCCTGCCGCGTCGTGGGCATCGTCTCGAGAATCGCCAGCAGGTTCTGCTCGCACGTCAGCCGCTGGAAGACGCTCGGCTCCTGCGACAGGTAGCCCATGCCCAGCCTCGCGCGCTGGTACATCGCCAGGCCCGTCACATCCGCGCCGTTGAGCACGACCTTTCCCGCATCGGCCTCGATCATCCCGACGACCATACGGAAGCTCGTCGTCTTGCCCGCGCCGTTGCGCCCCAGCAGCCCGACGATCTCCGACGGCTCAACGTGAAAACTCACGTCCTGCACCACGCGCCGGCCCGCGAACGTCTTCGACAAGTTGAGCGCCTGCAGCAGACTCACGCGGTCAGTGTAGTTCCTCTCCGGTCCTCAGCGCCGACTCTCCGCTCACCGCGTCTCCGCCTTGACCACCTCGCCGCGGCACTGGCCAAGGCTCACGCGCACCGTCCCGCCGAGCACCTTCGCCTCCCCCCAGCCGCGCAGGATGACCTCATCGCCATCGCCCAGGAACGTCCGCTCCTCGCCCGAGGGCAGCTTCAGCGCCGCCCGCGGCAGGGGCTTGCCGTCCGGCCCGTTTCCGGCCCACGTCCGCTCGAGCAGGCACCCGCGGCTCTCGGCCTCCGGCCCGCTCACCGTGCCGCTGGCGATCAGGTCGCCGGCCTGCAGCGGGCACCCGCCGCTGGCGTGGTGGGCGATCATCTGCGCGAAGGTCCAGTACATCTCGCGGAACGAGCCGATGCTCACGCGCATCGCCGGCAGGCCGGCCTCGCGCATCTTCGCGCTGCGGATGAGCACCTCCAGCGACAGGTTCAGCCCGTGCCCCGGCCCCGCCGCGTCCGCGCCCGGCGTGAGGTACGCCAGCGGCGACGGGTCGCCCTCGCCCCGCGCCGACCCCGGCACACGCAGCGCATCGATCACATCCCGCGTCACGATCATCGGCGAGATGCTCGTCGCGAAGTTCTTGCTCAGGAACGGGCCCAGCGGCTGGTACTCCCACGCCTGAATGTCCCGCGCCGACCAGTCGTTGACCAGCACGAACCCAAAGATCTGCGCCCACGCCTCATCGATCGGCACGCTGCGGCCAAAGTCGCTCCCCGGCCCGATCAATACGCCGAGCTCGAGTTCATAGTCCAGCCGCTGGCTCGGCCCGAAGACCGGCGTCGCCTTCGCGTCGGCCGGGTTCGCCACCGTCTGCCCATTGGGCCGCACGATCGGCGTGCCCGACACCACCACACTGCTGGCCCGCCCGTGATAGCCGATCGGCACGTGCTTGTAGTTGGGCAGAAGCGGGTTGTCCGGTCGAAACATGCTCCCGACCGTTCGGGCGTGATGAATGCTCGCGTAGAAGTCCGTGTAGTTCGGGATCATGCACGGCTCGGCGAACTCGATCTCCGTCATCGCCGTCAGCGCCTTTTCCCGCAGCCGCCGCTTCTGCTGCCCGCCCGGCGCGCTGTCGAGCATGAACGCCTGCACCGCCTCGCGCAGCATCCGCGCCGGCGTCGGCCTTCCGTCGATGTATCCGGAGCCGCCCATCATCAGCACGTTGGTCATGCCCATGTGGGCCGCGTGGTGCGCCAGGCCCAGCGCATCCTCCGCCTGATCCGATGAGCCAAAGTCCAGCGCGTTCGCGTGGATGAGCATGTCCAGATCCAGCACGTGCGCGCCGACGGCCATGCCCAGCCGCGCCCGCGGCTGCTCGCCGTCCTCGGCCGTCTCGCCCCGCCGGGCCGCCTCCGCATCGCTCCGCAGGAGGTACCGGCAAATCGGCAGGTTCTGCAAGGGCCACTCGCACCCGGGCTCGTTGGCCTCGGGCAGCCATGAGCGCAGCGCCGGGTTCATCGTCGGATCGGCCCCTGGCTCGAACGGTCCTTTGGTGATGTCAGGCATGAGCCGAGCGTAGCCCCGCCCGTCGACGCATCCACGCCAACCGCACGCACCCGCTAGACTCGATCCATGCTGGCCCTCATCGTCCGTCGGCTCATCCAGCTCCCGTTCATCCTGCTGATCATCTTCACCCTCACCCTTGCGCTGGCCTGGGCCACGCCCGGCTCGCCGCTGGACAAAGTTGACGGCCGCCAGCCCTCCGAGCAGGTCCGCGAGGCGATGAAGCGGCAGTACAACCTCGACTCGTTCCCGCGGTTCTTCATCTCGTACTTCCGCAGCGCCACGGGCTACGCGTACCTGTCCGACTGGCTCTCCGGCAGGCTTGCGCAGGAACGCGAGCAGGCCGCGCGGCTGAATCAGCCCCCGCCGGTCCGGCGCGTCTTCGACCTCGGCCCCTCGCTGCAGTATGAGGACCAGCGTGTCAACGACATCCTCGTCGGCGCGCTGCCGGTGAGCATCACCCTCGGCTCGGCCGCGATGCTCGTCGCGCTGGCGATCGGCCTGGTCGCCGGCGTCATCGGGGCGATCAAGCCCAACTCGCTGGCCGATCTGGCGACGCTGGCGATCGCGATGATCGGCATCAGCCTGCCCAACTTCGTCATCGGCACCGCGCTGCTGCTGGTCTTCGGCGCGTGGATGGGCATCTTCCCCGTTGCCCGCTGGGGCCCATGGGGCGCGGTGCTGCCGACGATCACGCTCTCGCTGCCCTTTGCCGCGTACATCGCCCGCCTGACCCGCATGGGCATGATCGACGTGCTCTCGGCGGACTTCATCCGCACCGCCCGCGCCAAGGGTGTCAGCGAGTCGCGCGTTGTCCTTCGCCACGCGCTGAAGAACGCGTTCCTGCCCGTGCTCAGCTACCTCGGCCCCGCCGCGGCGTTGGCCATGACCGGCTCGTTCGTCGTCGAGCGCGTCTTCTCGGTGCCGGGGATGGGCCAGTTCTTCGTCGAGGCCGTCCGCAACAAGGACCTGTTCCTCATCAGCGGCGTGGTGCTGGTCTTCAGCACCCTGCTGATCGTGTTCAACCTCGCCGTCGATGTGCTCTACCGATGGGTGGACCCGCGGATCGAGTGAATCGCGCACCCCCTCCGCCCGCGCGGTACGCTCCGCACATGGCCTTTCGCCCAGTCATCGTCCTGCGCATCCGGTGGGTGATCACGGTCCTGCTACGCCTGGCGATGCTCGTCCTGGCCCTGGTCGCTCTGGGCCTGCTCCTCGCTCAGGTCATCACCGTCATCCTCACCACGGGCAGGCTCTCGGCGCTGGCCTTCATCGGCCCGTGGCTCATTCCCGCGAGCATGATTCTGTCCCTCGCCCTCGCCGAGAAGCTCGCGCTCCCGTGGATCGCGCCCATGCCCCGCCGCGGCTGTCCGCAGTGCCAGTACCCGCGACCGCCCGGCGCGGCCATCTGCCCCGAGTGCGGCCTCAACTATCAGGACTATGCCGCCGCCGTCGGCTCTCGCCGCCCCGGCGCACGCCCCCCGCAGGACCGCGAGCCATGACCACCCCCGCGCCAACCAATTCATCTTCCGCCGCCGACGCCGCCGCCAAGGCCGCTCGACGCGCTGCGCCGATGTTCGCCGACCAGCCCACGCTCGACCGCTACCTCGCGTGCCTCTTCGACACCGACCGCGCTCACGCGCCAGTCGAAGTCCGCTGCGTGGCCACGGGCGACGTGCCCCTGCTCATGCGCCCCGGCACCACCGACGCGCGGGTGCTCGACGACACGTTCATCGGTCTCTACCACCTGCCCCCCGCGCCGCTCCCCGATGATGCCATCATCCTCGACCTTGGCGCGAACGTCGGCTACACCGCCGTGCACTTCGCGACGCTCTACCCGCGCGCACGCATCGTCTCGGTCGAACTCGATGAGGGCAGCGCCGACCTGGCCCGCCGGAACACCGCCCCCTTTGCCGATCGCATCACCGTCCTGCACGCCGCGGCGTGGTTCGAGGACTCCACCGTCACCTACACCTCCGGCGATGAGTGGGGGCTGCAGGTCCGCGAGCAGTGGGCCGGCACGCCCGAGCAGGCCCGCCCCGCCCACGCGACCGGCGCGCGAGTCATCAGCGTTCCGGCATTGAGCGTCGACACCATCATGCTCCGCGAGCGCCTGCCGCACATCGACTTTGCCAAGGTCGATATCGAAGGCGCCGAGCACGCCGTCATCCGCGCCGATGCGCCGTGGCTGGCGCACACTCGGAGCATTCAGGTTGAGGTGCACCATCCCGCGACGGTCGACGGCATCCTGGCGCAGCTCGCCGCGGCGGGCATGCGTGTGCGCAAGGACACGCGGCACTGGTCGTGCGCCGTGGGCGTGCGCGGGGCCTGAATCGCCGGCTCGTTTGGCAGGACGGTCAGGGGCAACCGGCGAAGAAGAACGCGAAGAACGCGGTGAAGTCGCCGTTGTCGACGGCGCCATCGGGACCAATGTCGCCGTCGGTGTTGGCGATGTCCGCCGCGAGCGCGGCCGGTTCGCTCGGGTCGAGGAAGAACGCGTTGAAGAACGCCGAGAAGTCGCCGTTGTCAACCGCGCCATCGGGGATCAGATCACCGTCGGTGTTGGCGATATCTGCGGGCGAACACGCGACGATCGCGACTGAATCGAGCGAAACCGCGGCGCTGGTCGCCGTGCCGCATGCGTTGGTCGCGATGAGCTCGTACACGCCGACATCGCCGGGCTGTACACCCGTGATCGTCAACGACGGCGAGTCCGCGCCGGCGAAAGTCGACCCCGACCCGGACGGACCGTTGGACAGGGCTTCACCGTTCCGCCGCCACGCGAAGATCATCGGCGTGAGCCCGGTCACCTCCGCGTGAAGCGTGATCGCCTGTCCGCGGGTTACGTCGGTTGGCAGCACCGGCTGAACCGTGAACGCCGGGCACCGCGGCACGAGTTCCACCTTCAGCGCCGGCGCGAAGATCGGCAGGCCCCATTCCTTGGTGAACCAGCTCTGTCCCTCGTTGCTCGGATCGGTGCGTTTGCCGATGAAGGTCAGCCTGCCGTCGGTGTCGGCACGGATCGCCTCCAGCAGCCTCGGGCCACCGAAAGATGCCTTGTCGGGCTGGTTGTTGTTCGCGAAGCCCGCATTGTCCAGCAGGAATGGCGCGATGAACCGGGAGGTCGCCGGGTCGGTGATCGCGCCGAAGCCGGAGTTGCCGACCGCTGTGTCCCAGGTGACAAAGCCCGGCCCCGATTCGATCCACCCGTCGCCGTTTGCCGACTGGAGCACCGCGAAGAAGTTGATCTGCCGGCGACCGCTGCCGACTCCGAAAAAGGTCTGGCTCAGTGTGGCGACAGCATCGACCGGCACGTTGTTGGCAAGATCGAGTCCCGTCAGATCGAAGCGCCAGTACGCCGCGTCGTGGAACCCGCCCGAGGCCGGTGAGTGGAAGGCGACCATGGAGTTGTTGGCGCCGTTGTCGCTCGCGTCGTTCCGCTCGATTGTTGTGTCCGCGCCAGCGCCGTCAAAGGTCCGGATGGTCCGGAGCCTGGAGTCGGGCCTGAGATTCGCCGCCGGCACGATCTGCTTGGGCTGGCTGGCGCTCTCCCATGAGAACTGCACCTGGGCTTCGCCGAGGTTGTCGTAGTACTCGATCACCACATCGTGCCAGCGCGACGAGTCGAGCGTCACGGTCGCGCTCCGCTCCGTCGGGCCCTGGTCGGCCCAGTTTCCGACCAGCAGCACGCCGTCGATGTACAGCCGCGTCCCGTCGTCCGACCGAACGAAGAGCCTGTAGGTCTCGTTGAAAGCGGGCTTGATCCTGCCGGTCCATCGGGCCGAGAAGTTGTCCACCGGCACGCCCCCGCCAGGGCCGCTCACGCCGAAAGCGAAGTTCACGCCCGCGTCCTCGCGCGTCAGGATCGGCGAGCCGATGAAGTCGCGCCCAGCGAAGTAGCGTCCGGTCAGGCCCGTGCCTCCCGCGGCGTTGGTGTACGCGAACGCAGCACGCGTTCCGTTGGCCACCGCGTTCGGTGCCGTCGCCGTATCTGTTACGCCCGACACGCCGAGTGTCTGCATGCCCGGGGTCATGCCGTGCAGAGTCAGGGTCACGGTTCGGCCGTCGTCCTCGGGCGTCGCCGCGAGCACGGTCACCGGTGTCGGACCGACGATCGCGTACGACGAGGTCTGCGCCGCGCTCGCCGCCGCGAGCCGTTCGCTGAACTCGACCGTGACGCGCCGCGGGTCGAGCCCCGTTCGCACGGCAACGATCCTCGGCGCCGATTCATCCCGCGCTGTGCTGATCGTGGCCGCGGCACCGGGCGGTGACTCCAGCCCGGCACCGTTCACCGCCGACACGCGATAGGTGTACTCCAATCCATCACCCAGACCCTGATCGGTCATGGTCGTCCCGATGACGCTGCGGAGAAAAACCCCGTTGCGTTCGATGTTGTACCTGGTCACGCCGCTCTGCGGATCCGCCGATGCGCCCCAGGAGAGGGTGATCGAGTCCGTCGTCACATCGGTCGCGGAGATGTCCCCGGGAACCGTCGCGGGCGTCGCGTCGCTGATCACGCTGTTGTACAGAGCGATCTGCCCCCCGAGGTTCGAGTGCCCGCGGCCAAGTGGCAGCATCGCCCGCGTGAAGTCGCTCGTCGCGCCGCCCCGCGTCTCGCGAACCCAGACCGCGTAGGCGCTGTTCGGATCGACATAGGCGGACTCGGGCATCGAAAACGACAGCGACGACTCGCGGTTGATCACCATCGGGCGGGTGCGGTCGCTGATCGGCGATGACGGGTACACCAGCCCGCCCAAAATCGTCGCGCGTCCGCCGCCCGTGTTCTCCAGCACCGTCGCCGTTCCCTCGGTCTTCAGGCCCAGAACGTAGAGCTCGCCGGCGTTGTTGACCACGTGCGTCGCCTCGCTTCCCTCGGGGTTAAGTTGGCGAGCCCAGACACGCTGGCCCGTGAAGACCATCTTCTGCCCGACGATGTTCTCCAGAAACACGCGCCCGCCGCTGACGGTGTTGCGATAGCCGTCCAGGTCCCCGTCGCGCATCACGAGCGTGTTGGCGCTGGCCTGCTCCACCCATACGCCGCCACCCCGCAGACCGGGACCGGAAAGCGAAGCCTGAACACCGTTGATGTGAACGACCGGCTCGGCGTCCGGCCCGATGCGGAACAGCGCCTTGTCCTCCATCGCCAGCGCACCGTTCATCGTCAGCACCGAAAGAAGCCCCTCGATCCGGACCACGCCCGCGCCGATCTCCAGCGTGTCGCTGATGTAGTACCGACCCGATGGCATGTACACCACGGGCGCGCCCGACGCCAGCGCCGCCCGGAACGCCGCGGTGTCATCGAGATTGTCGTTCTCGATCGCTCCGAAGGTCTTGACGCTCGCCCATTGCGACACGGGAATCTCGGGCGCATCGGGCGTCTCCAGCACCGGCACATCCGCGATCATCGGCGAAGACGCGTTGAGACTGGCCGGCGCATCGGTCGTGTACTGCACGACCGCTCCTCCGGGCACCAGGACCGGTGACGAGACGCTGAAGCTCCGATCGCGGACCGCGTTGGTGTAGCCGGTGGTCGTCACGTTTCTCAGCGTGAGCACGCCCGCGCTGTTCTCGTTGATGATCGCATCGCCGGTCCCCGTTCCGGTCAGTGTCGCTCCGTCGATCACGACGTGTCCCCACGCGCCGGGATTGCTGTCACTCCGCAGCACCGGGACGCTGTTCTCGCTCACAAGATTCCGGATCTGCACAGGCAGGCGCCAGACGTAGAAGCCCTGGACGCGCTGGTTCCGCAGCGTCAGGTTCTCGAACACCGCCGAGTATTCCTGCGGCGCGCCGACATAGCCCGAGTCGAATCCCTCGATCGTCACATTGCGGATAAGCAGCGGCCCCGGGAAGTTGAAGCCCTGATTCAGCCCCGTCACGCCTCGGCGCTGCGGGTCGGACGAACGGATCGTCACGTTCTCGATCCGCCCGGTGTTGTTCGCCTGGAACTCCAGCCCGATCGCGCCGGGATTGTTCGCTCCGATGTCGATGGTCACATCCCGCAGGTAGTTGCGGAACTGGTTGGCCGTGTTCCCCTCGTACGCGTCGATGAACGCGCGCGGAGCCGCGGGATTGTCAAAGCCGGCGGCGCCGTCATCGAGCTTGAGCACCACGCCCTCGCGCGATTGGCCCTGCAGCACGAAGAAGCCACCCGAGCCCACGCCGCCCCAGTTGAGCCGATCGCTCAGGCGGTAGACGCCGTTGGGAACGTACAGAATCCGCCCCGTCGCCACCGTCGCGTTCAGCGCGGCCTGGAACCCCGCGGTGTCATCGACCCCGTCGTTCGGCACCACGCCGAAGCTCAGTACATCGACGATGTTCGCATTCGCCGGCGGCTCAAAGCCCAGCGCCGAACTCCCCGCGGTCGCAAGCCCAATACCCGAGAGGGCCAGCATCCAGAGAACCCCGCCGGCGAGCTTCGTGCTTGGACGCTTCATTCGAACATCTCCGGTGTGTATTCAGATCGCCGCCGAAAGGCCCGGGCACCACCCCGACTTGTCGCCGAGACTCGCCCCGCCTGACGGATATCCCCCGAGGAGCATACAGCGGTGATGCAACTCAGCAACCTCATTCGGTGATCTTTATCGGGCACACAAATTCTGCTGCGGCAAATCACGACAGCACGCCGGGGATGCCCCGGCGTGCTGGATAGGTTTCCCGAATTCTGGATCGTCAATCAGGCGTTGCTCGGCACAACCTCGCCACCGACGTGCTTCAGGCCGCGGCGACGGTCGGCGATGCGACGGCTCTTGCCCGAACGCTCGCGGAGGTAGTACAGCTTGGCGCGACGCGCGTTGCCGCGACGGACCACCTCGAACTTCGCCACGCGAGGCGAGTTCATCGGCAGGATGCGCTCAACGCCCATCTCCTCAACGATCCGGCGGATCGTGATCATCTCGTTGATGCCGCGGCCGGAGCGAGAAATCACGATCCCGGTGAAGACCTGGATGCGCTCCTTGTTGCCTTCGACAATCCGGCAGTGGGCCGCGACCGTGTCGCCGATGTCGATCCGCGGGATGTCGGTCTTGATGGCCGACGCGTTGATGCTCTCGATGATCTGCTGAATGCCCATGGAATCCTCGAATCCGACAAAGGTTGGCCCGCCAGAGAACCGCTCGCTCCTGGCCGGGCCAAGATACTAAGCACGCTCGCCCGCCCCGTCCACATCCGCCCTCGGCACCTAAAAACAGACCGTCAGTCAACTTTGTTCCGTGCCCGGCCCCAGCAGGTCCGGGCGGCGGGCCTTGGTGCGAGCCAGACGCTGCTCGTATCGCCACTTTTCCACGTCCGCGTGGTGGCCACCCAGCAAAACCTCTGGGACCACGCGGCCCCGCCATTCTCGCGGGCGGGTGTAGTGCGGGTGATCAAGGAGCCGGACGCACTGCGGGCCGACGGGTGCGAAGCTCTCGATGCACGCCGAGGCTTCATCCCCGAGCGCGCCGGGAAGCAGTCGAATCACGGCGTCCATGAGGATCATCGCGGCCAGTTCGCCGCCGGAGAGAACAAAGTCACCGATGGACACTTCGACCGGGGCCAGTTCTTCGATGACGCGCTCGTCGATGCCCTCGTAGTGCCCGGCGATGAGCAGCAGCCGGGGGTGGTGGGCGAAGGACTGGACCATCTGCTGCGTCAGCGGCTTGCCCTGCGGCGTGAGGAGTATTCGCGTGGCGTGACGCGGGTCCGCGGCCTCAACGGCGGTGACGGCATCGAAGATGGGCTGGCAGGACATGACCATGCCCGGGCCGCCGCCGAAGGGCCGATCGTCGGTCTTGTCGTGCTTGTTGCCGGCGTAGTCGCGGATGTTGGTCGCCTGCCACTCGACGATGCCGGCTTTCCGCGCGCGGGCGGGGATTGAGAAGTTCATCGCGCACCCGGCATCGGGGCCGAACATCTCGGGAAACGTGGTGAGAATGTCGATTCGCAGCGGACGCATAACGCGGCAACGGGCAACTATGAAAAAGCCTCGGGAAGGCCCGAGGCTCGAGGAACAAAGCGAAAAAAGCCGGCGATCAGGCGGGCTTCTTCTCGGCGGCGGGAGCCGCGGCGGCCTTGGCCTTGGCGGCCTCGACGGCCTTGATGCGCTTCTCGCGGCGGGCGTTGAACTCCGCGCCATCGACGATCTTCTGGCTGATGAGCATCGCCATCACCGTGTCCGAGGGCTGGGCGCCCATCTTGATCCAGTGCTTGATGCGCTCGGCGTTGAGCGAGGTCGCCTTGGCGGCGTCCTTGGTCATCGGGTCGTACCAGCCGAGATTCTCGAGCACCGCGCCGTCGCGCTTGACGCGGGAATCCACCGCGGAGATGCGGTAGAAGGGGAGGTGCGGACGGCCGATGCGAGTCATGCGAATACGAACCACGCGATTGCTCCTGAATCTGCTCAACACGTCGGCGCGACATCCGTCGGCTCAACGGGTCGAGATGCTAGGCGCGAACCCGCCCGGCAACAAGCCTGCCGCGGACGGCGAAGTTGTCGGGCTCAACACCCGTACAAAGTACGATCGTCAGGGACTACGATCTGTCATCGTCAATTCCGCGCCTGTCCAGGGTCGGTCCGGGGGCGTGCCGGTCGGATTTTCGCCCCGGCGCGAACTGCGGGGAGGTCGGGGGCGAAGAGGGGGACGGTTGCCGACGGCGGAGACTCCCCCGATTCGACTACGCTCAGAGGACGCATGATTTCGCTGCTGCTGCCCATCGCGCGGACGACGTTCCTGGAATCCCTGCGCCAGCCGATTTACTTCGTGCTGCTGATGCTCTCGGCCCTTGGGCTGCTGATCAGCACATGGACGAGCGGGTTTTCGATGGGGTACACGGAGCAGGCCGAGGTTTCCGGCGACAACAAGATGTTGCTGGAGGTCGGGATGGCGACGGTGTTCCTCGTCGGGACGCTGATCGCGGGGTTTGTCTCGACCAGTGCGATCAGCCGCGAGATCGAGAACAAGACGGTTCTGACGATTATCGCCAAGCCCGTGCCGCGGTGGGTGTTGATCGTGGGCAAGTTCATCGGGATCACGCTGGCGACGACGTTGGCGGTGATCACGATGGTCGCGTTTCTGCTGCTGGCGATCCGGCACGGGGTGATGAGCAACGTCTTTGATGACTACCACGCGCCGGTGATCACCTTTGCGATGTCGGCGTTTGTGATCTCGTTCTTTGTCGGCGCGTGGGGGAACTTTTTCTACGGCTGGAACTTTGTCCAGACGGCCTCGCTGCTGCTGTGCCCGCTGATTGTCGGCGCGTATGTGC
>ERZ1066130.318-NODE-318-length-20076-cov-10.217022_pt1 | contig 20076 bp, 18 predicted proteins | sample MGYA00382777_ERZ1066130 | MGnify/ENA primary metagenome ERZ1066130 (study PRJEB33369, sample SAMEA5778360) | biofilm metagenome | biome: Industrial cooling water; feature: Water cooling tower basin; material: Biofilm | place: United Arab Emirates | collected...
GTCCCTGGTGGGGGACGTCGTGGTCGATTGGCCCAACGTCGGTTTCCCGCACTACGACGAACTGATCCGCCGCCTCGAAGCCCGCCCGGAGATCGAGGCCGCCAGCCCCGCGATCGTCAGCTACGCCCTGTGCGTCCTCCCCGACGGCCGCAAGGAAATGGTGATGATCCGCGGGATCGACGGGGCCTCCTTCGAGCGGGTCACGGGTTTCGACCGGGCCCTCTACTGGAAGCCCACGACCGAGCCCGCCCGTCGCGACACCAAGCGGGAGGATCCGAGGCTCAACCCGCAGTACGCGGGGGTGCTGAACAACGTCTTCGAGGCCGGCCGGACGCTGACCGTTCCTTCGCGGGATGGGGCGAGAGTTCCGGCGGTGGTCCCGGGGATCGAGGTCACGGGGTATAGCCGTCGTTCGCCCCTGGGGTTCTACTCGACCGGGTTCGGCCGCCTGAGCCCGCCCGACGCGGCGGGCGGCGAGCGGTGGGGCGAGGTCTTCACGCCCAAGGACGTTTCACTCACGCTGCATTGTGTTCCCGTGGACAGCAAGGGGAACATTCTCGACGTGGTGAGCCGGACCTTTCCTGTCGCCAACGAGTTCCAGACCGGGGTCTACGAGGTGGACCGCAAGACGGTGCTCGTCGAGTTCCGGGAGTTGCAGCGGCTGCTGAAGATGGACGCCGCGGGCGCCATCGACGCGGCGACGCGTCCCGGCAGTGTCGGCATCGGCCCGGATGGGCGAGAGACGTTCGTGCTGCCCACGGTTGTCGGTGTCAGTCCCGCGAGGGCGACCACCGTCTACGTCCGTGGAAGGGGCGAGGTCGGTAATGCCGAGAAGCTCAAGGAGATCGTGACCGAGGTGTACACGAAGTTCGCGGTTGATCATCCCGACGCTCCCGCCGCCGGGATCATCGGGATCGGCACCTGGCGCGACCAGAACCGCATGATGATCGCCGCCGTCGAGAAGGAGACGGGGCTGGTTCTGATCCTGTTCTCGTTCATCTCCGTCACGGCGGTTTTCCTGGTGCTCGCGATCTTCTGGTCCATGGTTGCCGAGAAAACCAAGGACATCGGCATCCTGCGTGCGCTGGGCGCGAGCCGTTCGGGCGTGGCGTGGCTTTGGATCCGGTACGGGCTTGCCATCGGGGTGGTGGGGGCCCTCGCCGGGGGGACCCTCGCGTACTTCGTCGTCACGAACATCAACGAGATCCACGAGTGGATCGGGCAGACCACCGGCACCTTCGTGTGGGATCCCCGCGTCTACTACTTCTCAGAGATCCCCGCGCGCTTCAAGTGGTTCGACGCGTCCATCGTCGTCGTCGCCGGGATCCTCTCGAGCGGCGTGGGAGCGTTTGTGCCCGCCCTGCGGGCTGCCCGCCTTGATCCCGTCCGTGCCCTGCGCTTCGAGTAACCATGCCTCTGATCGCTGCTTCTAACCTCCGCAAGACCTACCGCCTCGGGCGCGTCGACGTGCCCGTGCTCCGCGGCGTGGAGATTTCGGTCGAGCCCGGCGAGTTCGTGGCGATTCTCGGCGCGTCGGGCTCCGGCAAGTCCACCCTGCTCCATCTCCTCGGCGCGCTCGACCGGCCGGACCGCGGCGATCCCCCGCCCAGCATCCGCTACCGCGATGAAGAACTCGTCGGGCGATCGGCCTCCACCCTGGATCAGTACCGCACCACTCAGGTGGGCTTCGTCTTTCAGTTCTACCACCTTCTCCCCGAACTCTCGACGCTCGAGAACGTGCTGCTGGGCGCGATGGTCGCCCAGGGACGTCTCCGCTACACAGCGAGCAAGGCCGACCATGTCCGGCACGCGACCGACCTTCTGGAGCGGGTCGGGCTTGGGCATCGTCTTCGCCATAGGCCGACCGAGCTATCCGGGGGTGAGCGTCAGCGGGCGGCCCTGGCACGGGCGCTCATGAACAACCCCCCGCTGGTTCTGGCGGATGAGCCCACGGGCAACCTCGACCGGGTCACGGGCGCCAAGATCCTCGACCTCTTCAGCGAGATGCACCGCAGCGGGCAGACGATCGTCGTCGTGACCCACGACGAAGCGACCGCCGAGCGGGCCCAGCGAGTCCTCCGCCTCGTCGACGGGCAGATGGTCCGGGCGTGACGCCGGCCCCCTGATGGACACCTGCCAATCCCCGTCCGTACACTGTGCCACCTTATGCCGACTTGGATCACCCCCCAACTGGTCGTTTCCGCGGTCACCATCTTCGTGGTGGTCCACGTCATCCTGATCATCTGCGCCTACGCCGTTCAGGCCGAGCGCAAGATCTCGGCGTACATCCAGGACCGCATCGGCCCCAACCGCACCGGCTTTGACTTCGGCCTGCCCCAGCTCTCGTTCCTCAAGGGCATGCTCGGGCTGGGCCAGCCCCTCGCGGACGGGATCAAGTTCCTCGTGAAGGAAGACTTCACCCCGAGCCGCGTCGACAAGGTGCTCTTCACCCTCGCCCCAGCGATCATCATCGTGCCCGCCCTCATCGGCTTCATCATCATCCCGTGGGGCGGGCTCTGGAACGGCAACCTCTTCGGCTACCAGTTGTTCGACGGGCAGGTCGCCATCGTCGGCGCCGACATCAACATCGGCATCGTCTATCTCCTCGCCGTGGCGGCGCTGGGGGTCTACGGCGTGACGATCGGCGGATGGGCCTCCAACAACAAGTTCTCGTTCCTGGGCGGTCTTCGTGCTACCGCCCAGATGCTGTCCTACGAGATCCCCATGGGGCTGGCGATTCTCGCGGTCCTTCTTGTCGTGGGCTCCCTCCGCCCGCTCGACATCATCGCTTATCAGAACGAGCACGGCTGGCTCGTCTTCTCGCATCCGCTCGCCTGCCTCATCTTCTACATCTGCGCCCTGGCCGAGTCCAACCGCGCCCCCTTCGACAACGCCGAGGCCGAGCAGGAACTCGTCGGCGGCTATCACACCGAGTACTCCTCGATGCGGTTCGCGCTCTACTTCCTGGCCGAGTACGCCCACCTGGTCACCGGGTCGGCGTTCTTCGTGCTGCTGTTCTTCGGCGGCTTCGAACTGCTCCCCTTCATGGAGACCTGGGGCCTGGCGGCCACGGGCTTTGGAGCAGTCCTGCTCAAGTGCGGCGTGTTCTTCGGCAAGACGGTGCTTGTCGTCTGCTTCGCGATGCTGGTCCGCTGGTCGCTGCCCCGCCTCCGCTACGACCAGGTCATGATGATGGCCTGGTCCGCCCTGATCCCCGTCACCCTTGCCATCGTGATGCTCACCAGCATCATGGTCTACCTCGGCAAGACCCAGTGGTACTGGATGCTCGCCGGCAACGTCGCCATCGGCCTGGTGCTGCTGGCGATCCAGCCCATGCTCCCCAAGAACACCCCAAACCGCAGGATCCCGCTCTACGGCTCGCGGTTCAGCCCCATGCCCGGCGAACGCGTGAACACCCGCGCCACGCCCGGGCTGGCCACCGAGGATCGTCCGATCGAGGGATCGCTGCCGGCCTGATACGCCTCGAGCGTTAGGCGGCCTTGGCGCCCGCGCCCCCGGCGGCGCCTTCGTGCACCTTCACGCAATTGCCGCCCGCGGTGCGGGCCGCCTGCGTCGCCGTCGCCGCCGCTCGGACGATCGATGACGCGTCGGCGTACGCCGTGGCCAGTTCCGCGCCGAAGTGCACCACGCCGATGCTGATCCCCACGCCGTGCCCGCTGTCGGTGCAGAGCTTGGAGGCCGCCTTCCGGAAGTCCTCGGCCGCTCGATTGATCTCGGTCGTCGAGGAACCCGCGATGGTCACCGTGAAGATCCACCCGCCGAGGTGGCACATCGCCGCGCCCAGCGACGTGAACTGCTTGCGGAGCGCCGCCGCCAGCGCCGACAGCACGGGCTTCCCCGCGTCGCTGTCGGGAGTCAGGCCCGGCACGTCCGCGACGATGTTGAGCAGCGAGGCCGTGTCCCCGTCTTCCTTCGCGACGCGGTACGCGCGGCGGAGCCCCCAGTCGAAGCCCTTGCGTCCCATCAGCCCCGTCGCGGGGTTGATGTCCGCCGGATCGATGAGCAGCAGTTCGATCGTCCCGCCGCCCGTCGGGGTCGCCTCGGCGCCCACCTTCGCCAGTTCAGTCTCGGCCTGACGCTCGATCGCGTCCGTGTCGCCCGCCACGCCGATGTCCAGCTTGAACAGGTCCGCCATCGATTTGGTCGCCGACCGGGCCCGCTCCAGCGCGGTGTCCACGACGTCGGACTTCAGGCCGAGCCACTGGTCCGCCTTGGCATAGAGCTTGCGCAACGAATCCTGCGTCTCGGTCCCGAGAATGACGTCGTGCACCAGATTACCCAGGCCGACGGCCTGCACGATCTCGACGTGCTGGTTCGGCGCCGCCGTCGGACGCTCGTGGTACTTGACCGGCAGAACCAGCGCGTCGGGCAGCTTCCATCTCTGGGCGAGCATCGCGCCGATGTCGGGGTGCTGCACTTCAAAGGACGAAAGCTCGGCCCGGACGAGCTTGCGGTGGTCGCCCCCGGTCGACTTGAGCACCGCAAGGTACTCCTCGCCCAACGCGCGGTACATCGCCATCACCCCGATGTCCTGCAGCAGCCCCGCGATGAACGCTTCGTCGCCGTATTTCTTCCCGGCGGCCTCGACCAGGCACTTGGCGCCCACCGCCGTGAACATGCCGCGACGCCAGTAGTCCTGATAGTCGAACCCGTCACCCTCGCGGATCTCCACGGAGGACACGAGCGAGAAGCCCAGTACCAGCGCCTTGACGGGCGACAAGCCGAGCATCACCAGAGCCTTGTTGATGTTCCCGCAACGTTCCCGCAGGCCGTAAAACGAGGAGTTGACCGTACGCAGCACCTTGGCCGACAACGCCTGATCGTTCTGGATCGTCTTTGCGAGTTCGGGGATCTTAACATTGGGATCCGAGCAGAGCTCGATCACGCGCAACGCCACCATCGGCAGCGACGGCAGTGAGGGGCATGCCAAAATCTCTTCCAGCATCTCGCTGTTCATAACGCCTGTCTTTCCGGCCGCGATCAGGCCTGATGTCCGTCCGGGGTCTTTACCCCCGACACGGCTACATCGGCGACACGCCCGTCCGACTTCACGATCCGCCGCGCAAGTTCCGCGCGTTGGGTACCGAATAGACGTATCGCAACGATGACGCCTCGACCCCGAGGGCTTCCCGGACGTACGCCGCCATCAGCCGGCCCGCGCGTTCCGACGCCGGCTCCCCGCCGTCGGGGGGGGTGCCGGTCGCCAGTTGCCGCAGCACCCCGAGCGTTTCGGCCCGCACGCCCCAGGCCTCGCCGGTGGTCGCGTCGCTCTCGCCCAACGTCGAGAACCCTCCAAGACGGGGGTAGAACCAGGTGTTGCTCTTGCCCGCAAGCTCGGCCGACGTGCGCACGTCGCGAGTCAGTTCCGGGCGGTAGCCCGCCTCCACCAACAACTCCCACTGAAAGCGAGCCAGAGTTGTCTGCGCTGTGTCCGGCGCGAGCACCGTCAACGCGTGGTGCAGTGCATCGAACAGGCCCGGGTGCGGGTCGTGATCCCGGACCGCAAGACGGCAGAGGTCCGCCGCGTACATCCCGGCGTAGTAGCACGCCAACGTCGCGCGGATGCCCGGGTAGAGCTCGGAGAGGTCCCACTCGGTCAGGGTGGCGAGCTCGGCGTTGGGCTTGGCGATCCAGACGATCTGCCCGCGTGTGAGCAGCTCGATGCCCCCGCAGAACCGTGAGTTCTCGCGTTTGGCGCCCTTGGCAAGCCCGCGCAGCATCCCGTGCTCGCGTGTGAGCAGCGAGACGGTCTGGCTGGTCTCGGACCAGTCCCAGTGACGGATGCAGATCGCCGTGTCGCGGAAGGTGGGCACCGGTCGAGGATAGAAGCCCGCGGAACGACGGGCGGCGCATATCCTCGGCCATGCACTTTCGGCTGGTCGATTCGATTCTGGAGCAGGGGCCCGACCGGGTTGTGACGCTCAAGCACGTCAGCAACGCGGAGGAGTACCTGCTGGACCACTTCCCGGGATTCCCGGTTCTGCCCGGGGTGATGATGCTCGAGGCGATGGTGCAGGCCGGGCGTGTGCTGCTCGATCCATCGGATCAGGCTGACCCGCCGCTGGTGCTCGGGCAGGTTCGAGGGCTCAAGTACGGGACGTTTGTCCCGCCCGGCTCGACGCTGCGGGTGGAGGTGACTCGCTTCAAGGAGCATCCCGGGGGCGAGGTCGAGCTCAAGGCGGAGGCGACCCGGATCGACCCGACGGGCGGGGAGCACCCCGTGGCGGCGAGCGGCCGGATCGTTCTTCGCCCCGCACGGACGGGTCGCGGGCAGCCGGGGTGATCGGGAAACACGGACTCGCACGACCTATGATCGGTCCTCGTACGGGAGGCGACCGATCGGGCCCCGCGGAAAGGGGCTGAGTCGGCCGCCGAGGAAAGCTTCATGACGCGCGACGAGATCTATGCGAAGGTAAAGGACCTGCTGGTGGACGCGCTGGCGGTGGACGACGAGGACGTGACGCCGACGGCCCGCCTGACGGCCGACCTTGGCGCGGAGTCCATCGACTTCCTCGACATCGTCTTCAAGCTGCAGCAGACCTTCGGGATCCAGATCCCGCAGGGCGAGCTCTTCCCCGAGAACCTGAGCCAGCACGCCAACCTCATCAAGGACGGCAAGGTGACCCCCGAGGGGATCGCCATGATCAAGAACAAGCTCCCGCACGTGGATTTCAGCGAGTGGGAGAAGGACCCGGTCGCCAAGAAGCTGGCCGAGGTTTTCACCGTCGAGACGCTCGTTCGCTACGTCGAGCGGAAGATGGCCTCGAAGTAACGCCGTCTGTTCGTCCCAGCCCCGCCCGAGCGATTGAGGATCGGCCGCCATGCGTTGGATGTGGATCGACCGGATCGTCGAACTTCAGCCCCGCGAGCGGCTCGTCGCCGTCAAGCACGTCTCCCTCGCCGAAGAGCACCTGCACGACCATTTCCCCGCCAGGCAGGGGCGTCCCGCGTTTCCGGTGATGCCCATGAGCCTGATCGTCGAGGGCATGGCCCAGTCCGCGGGCATTCTCGTCGGACACGCGGAGGAGTTTCGTGAGAAGGTGATCCTCGCGAAGGTCGGGAAGGCGGAGTTGTCGCGTGACGCCACTCCCGGGTGCACCCTCCGCTACACCGCGACGATCACGCACCTCGACAGCGTCGGCGCGAGCACAAAGGGGCTGATCGAACTCATCGAGCCTTCGGCGGTCGGCGGGGGCACGGCACAGCCCGTCGGCACGATCGATCTCATGTTCAGCCATCTCGACAACAACATGGGCGGGCAGAAGTTCCCCGAATGGAACTTCGTCTTCTCCGAGAGCTTCCGCACGCTTCTGCGCAGCAGCGGGATCACCGCCTGATTGTTCCTCAAGGCTCGGCGGGCGAGAGGTCCGCTGCCGACATGCTCATCGCCGAGTGCAGCCCCAACTGGCTCGCCCCGACCGCCGCCGGGAACGCGTTGAGCGCGAGCGCGGCGACAGCAAGCCGGCGTCCCGTGAGGTTCTGACGCCGCCCGATGTACTCGCAGATCACCACGACGGACGCGATCACGCCGAACTTCAGCGCGAGCATTCCCGGCAGCCCGCCCGCCTCGATCACACGACGGGCGATCGCGTTGAGCTCCACCCCGCCCAGCATCAGGATGATCCACGTGCAGATCACGTCGAGCGACGCGGCGAGGATGACCCAGCGATACACCGAGGGATAGAGGATCGGCTTGTCGAGCATCGGCGTGCTCCCTGAGCCCGGGCCGCCCTTACGGCTCCGCGAGCGACTCTCGCACCAGCCGGTCGAAGCGGGCTTCATCAGGCCAACGCCCGGTCCAGGCATGGGATTGCACCGCTGCCTGTCGGACAAACATCCGAACCCCGTCGATCGTTCGTGCGCCCTTCTCACCCGATCGGGCGAGCAAGGGGGTCCGCACGGGGTTGTAGACCGTATCGAATACGATCGATCCCGGGCCGAAGTTCCCGCGGGCCGCCAATTCGTCGATCGGCATGGGGCAGGCGTTGGGGTCCGGGCCGCCCTTCATGCCCACGGGGGTGCAGTTGACGAGCACCGCCCCCGCAAAGGCCGCGAGCGCATCGAGCGGCTGCGTCTCGACGCCGCCCGTGCCGTTGCGGGCGAGTTCGTCCGCCACCGCGCGGGCGCGATGCGGATCACGGTTGAAGAACGTCACGTTCGCGCCCGCCCTGGCGAGCCCGTACGCGGCGGCCCGGCCCGCGCCTCCCGCGCCGACCACCGCCGCCCGAACGCCCGCGAGCGAACCGATTTCCCGCCGCAGCGGGTCGACGATCCCCGCGACGTCGGTGTTCATCACGCGGATCGACACCGCGCGGCCCGAAGCATCGCGCTCGATGACCAGCGTGTTCGCCGCTCCCACACCCGCCGCGACCTCATCGACAGCCCACCCCTGCTCGCGGGCGAGGCGAACCAGGTGCTCCTTGTGCGGGATCGTCACGCTCGCTCCCGAGAACTCCAGCCGAGGATCGTGCACGAGATCGAGCAGCGTCGCCTTGAAGATCAGGTACGCGTCTTCCGCCGTGCCTCCCTCGGGCGTCGGGATCGGCAGCGGCAGATACACCCCGTCGTGCCCCATCTCGTCGAACGCCGCGTTGTGGAGCATCGGGCTCTTGGATTGCGTCACGGGCCACCCGATGATCCCGTAGACCTTCGTGCGTCGTCCGATGGATCGGAATCGGTAAAGCCCGGTCAGGTCGGCGACGGTGGGCTGTCCCGGTGCGGTCGCCGCGGCGGGGCGGAGGGACGCGAACGTGAGGAACCCGCCGAACTTCGGCGCCAGCACACGCGACAGCAGCCCGAACTCGCCCATCGCCAGCGCGATCATCGGCTTGGTCCGCCCCTCCAGCAGCTCGAACAGCTCAAGATTGTCGCGCAGCGACCGAGCCTTGATCGCGAACTTCGCCACCGCGCACGCCGGCTCGTTCTGCATCGCCAGCACCCGACGCGTCAGGTCCGCAGGCCGCCCCGTGAAGTCGTGCATCGAGAGGATCAGCGAAGGCCCGACCTCGCGCTGCTGCCCGGGGTGCCGCACCGCGAGGTTGATCTTCTGCTTGAGATTGGCGGACCGGGCGTACGCGGCGAGTTCCACGTCGAGGTACGTCGGAGACTTGCCCGGCTCCTTGGTGCCGAGGCGTTCGTAGAGAGAGACTCGGGCGTCGTCGTCCCCGTCGTACGCGCCCCCTTCGGCGCTGGATCGGCAGGTCACGATGCAAGGCAGCGGGCACGCCGCGACAAGCCGTTCGATCGCGAGCACCGCCGGATGAGGTCCGCCGGCGGGGGCCTCAAGGTCTCCCGCGAAGAGTTCGTCGATGCGGAACTCGACCAGATCCGCGCCGCTCTGCCTGGCGATCCGGGCGTCTGCGGCGGCCTGGTCCTCGTCCTGCACCGTGATGGGGACGCACAACAGCGTGGGCATCGCCGATCGTATCGCCGCTCGCGTTCAGAGTTCGGCCAGGCGCTTGGCGGTGTCCTGCTCGACCAGGTCCTGCATGATCTTCGCCAGGTTCCCGCTCAGGAAATCCTGAAGCCTGTACTCGCCGGGCAGACGCTCGTCGGCGACGATCCCTTCCTTCCAGCGGTAGGTGCGGATCTTGTCGCTCCGGTCCCCCCCGCGGATCTGGCTCTTGCGAGCCGCCGATCGCTCCGCGTGCTGCCGCTGGCGCTCGAACTCGTACAGACGGGTGAGGAGAAGCCTGCGGGCCCGCTCGCGGTTCTGCTGCTGGCTCTTGGCTTCCATCATCTTGATGATGATCCCGGTGGGCTTGTGGTGGATCTGCCAGGCGGTTTCGACCTTGTTGACGTTCTGCCCGCCCGGCCCCTGGGCCCTCGTGGCGAACTCCTCGACGTCGTTCGCCCAGTCGATTTTGACATCGACCTCCTCCGGCTCGGGGAGGACCGCGACGGTCGCGGTGCTCGTGTGGATGCGTCCCTGCGCCTCGGTCGCGGGCACACGCTTGACGGAGTGAACCCCCGCCTCGAAGGAGAGCTCGCTCCACACGCCGGGGCCCTTGATGTTGACGGTCGCCGAGCGCATCCCGCCCGCGCTGGACTCGGGGACCACGTCGAGCACTTCGAAGGCCCACCCGCGGAGCCCGGCGTACTTCTGGTACATCCCCAGGAGGTCCGCCGCCCACAGGCACGCCTCGTCGCCGCCAGTTCCCGCTCGCACTTCCAGAATAACCGAGCCGATCCGGTTGTCGTCCGCCTGCACCAGGTGCGACGCGGTCAGGCGATACTGCTCCGCCGCCGAAGCACGCAGCGAGGGCAGCTCGTCGCGAGCCAGTGCGGCCAGGTCTGGGTCGCCTCCGGGACCCAGTGCGGCCTCAAGGTCCTCGATATCCCGGAGCAGCCGTCGGAACTGCCGGTAACTTCCGACGGCGGGGTCGAGGGCTGCTTTTCGGATCGACAGCTCCCGCACCTTCCGGTGATCGGCGAGGACCGCGGGATCTTCGAGCCGGGCGGCCAGGGCGGCGTGCTGCTCCGCCAGCTCGTCGAGCTTGACGAGGACGTTCGCCGGCACGCGGAGTTGTCCGATCACGTCCGCCATGGGAATCAACAGTACACGCTCGAAACCGACGCCGTCGTCGGTGGTACCATCAGCGGTCTCCGGCTGCCCGTCTCCAAGGCCCGGCGGACAAGCGACGGAGGTGCTCGTGGGCAATGCGATCGAGATCCGGGGGGTCACCAAGACGTTCGGCCCGAAGACAGCGGTCCGCAACCTCGACCTTGACATCCCCGAAGGGTGCGTCTGCGGGTTCATCGGGCCGAACGGGGCGGGCAAGACGACCACGATCCGGATGATCATGGCGATCATCTTCCCGGACCGCGGCGACCTCACGGTTCTGGGCCGCCCCTCCGCCGTCGAGTCCAAGGACCGCATCGGCTACCTCCCCGAGGAGCGTGGCGTCTACCGCAAGATGAAGGTGGGCTCCTTCCTCAATTACATGGGCAAGCTCAAGGGCATGGACTCGGGCCCGCTCGACAAGACCGTCCGCGAGTGGCTCGCGCGGGTCGGCCTTGCCGATACCTACCGCAAGAAGTGCGAAGAACTGTCCAAGGGCATGCAGCAGAAGGTGCAGTTCATCGCCGCGGTGATCCACAAGCCCGACCTGATCATTCTCGACGAGCCCTTCAGCGGGCTCGACCCGGTCAACCGCAAGCTCCTCCGGGAACTGATCGACGAGCAGCGGGGCGAAGGCCGCACGCTGATCTTCTCGACGCACGCGATGTTCGAGGCCGAGCAGCTCTGCGATCGTCTGTTCATGATTCACAAGGGCAACAAGGTGCTCGACAACACGCTCGAAGACGTGTGGGCGAGGTACGACCCGAGCCTGCTCGACGTCGAGCCCGCGATGCCGCTCGCTCACGTGGACGTGACGCCGCTGCGATCGATACCCGGGGTGATGAACGTCGTCGTCGGCGCTCGCAGCATCGAGCTCAAGCTGCAGTCGGTCGACCGGGCCCAGGCCGCGATGACCCAGGTGGCCCAGACGATCGCCGTCCGTCGGCTCGAACTGAGGCGTCCGAGCCTCGAAGACATCTTCATCCAGCTCGTGGGCGGCAACGAGGCCGCCCTCCGCGGCGAGAAGGAAGAGGGGGGAGACTGATCCATGTTCAAGACTTTCCACGTCGCGCTGCGTGAGTTCATCGCCACCGTCGGCACCAAGGGCTTCATCATCGGGGTGATCCTGCCGCCCGTGCTGATGGGCGTGGTGCTGACCATCATGCCCCTGCTCCTGCGTGAGGCCGCTCCAAAGGTCGAGGGGCACGTGGCGATCATCGACCGCTCCGGGCAGGCCACGGAATCATTCCAGAAGTACATGGCCCCAGACGCCGTCCGCGGTGAGATGCGCGATCAGCTCGGTCGCGACGGCGGTCCGCTGGTGGATTCCAAGCAGGCCGAGCAGGGCATGAAGATGGCCGAGAACATGGTTCTCGGGTCGGCACAGGTGAGCGTGCGCGTCCTTCCCCCGGATGCCGACGACGCCGCCGAGCGTGCGCAGATCCTCACGGGCGAGGGCAAGCCCGAGAGCCCGGATCAGCGCCTCGCGCTCGTGGTGATCCCGAAGGAATCCGTCACGCCCGCCGAGGGCGAGAACCCCGCCGAACTCCAGATCCTGCACCAGCCCAAGCTCGCGGTGCAGTGGGTGGGCATCATCCAGAACGCCGCCCGCCGCGCTGTTGTGGACGCCCGCCTTGCCGCCAACGGGCTCGACGCGGCGAAGATCCGCGGGCTGATGGCAGCCCCGCGCACGGACACCAAGTCCGTCACCGAGAAGGGCGACGTCAAAACGAGCGAAGCCCTCAAGATGCTCCTTCCCGGGGCGTTCATGTTCCTCCTCTGGATCGCCGTCTTCACCAGCGGGCAATACCTCCTCACCTCGACGATCGAGGAGAAGTCCAGCCGCGTGATGGAGGTGATCCTCTCGGCCGTCAGCCCGATGCAGGTGCTCGTCGGGAAGATTCTGGGCCAGGCCGCCGTCGGGCTCCTGCTCCTGGGCTTCTACGCCGGCGCGGGGCTGATCGGCCTGAGCGCCTTCAACCGCATGAGCCTGATCGATCCGCTCAACCTGCTCTACCTTGGGATCTACTTCATCATCGCCTTCGGGTCCATCGCCTGCCTCTTCGCCGCCATCGGGTCGGCGGTCTCCGATGTTCGCGAGGCCCAGTCGCTCCTGGGGCCGCTGATGATCGTCCTGGTCATCCCCATGATGCTCTGGTTCCCGATCATCCAGAACCCCAACTCCGTCTTCGCACAAGTCTGCTCCTTCATCCCGCCCATCAGCCCGTTCATCATGGTCCTGCGGATCTCGGGGACCGAGCCCGTGCCTTTCTGGCAGATCCCGGCGACGATCGCCCTGGGCATGGTCATGGTCGTTGTCTTCGCCTGGGCCGCCGCCAAGATCTTCCGCATCGGCATCCTCATGTACGGGAAGCCCCCGAACTTCATCACCCTCGTCAAGTGGATCCGCATGGCCTGATGGACCGCTACGACCTCTACGAACTCTGCGTCACCGACGCGCCGAGGCTCGCACGCTTCGCCCACGCCGCCCACGGCGGAGATCCCCGCATCCTCCGCGAGGACTTCTGCGGGTCGGGCGCCCTTGCCCGCTCCTGGCCCCGGGCCGCTCGGCGAGCCCGCGCCCTCGCGGTCGATCTCGACCCCGAGGCCCTGCGCCGCGCCGCCGCCCCGGGCGTCCGAACCATCCTCGCCGACGTCCGCCGGTGCTCGCTCAAGGCCGACATCATCGCCGCCACCAACTTTCCCCTGGGCTACTTCCACCAGCGAGACGAACTCCTCGCCTACCTGCGACACGCGCGGACGTGCCTCCGCCCCGGCGGGATTCTGCTCGCCGATCTCTACGGCGGGCGCGACGCCCTGACCCCGATGCGCCTCCGCCGACGCCTGCAAACTCCCTCGGGCACCCGCGTCGATTACGTCTGGCATCAGGCGCAGGCCGATCCGCTGACCAACCTCGTCACCGACACCCTGAGTTTCACCGTCCGCACCCGGACGGGCCGAGTGACCCGCCACCCCGACGCGTTCGTCTACCGCTGGCGGCTCTGGTCGATCCCGGAACTGCGTGACGCCGCCCACGACGCCGGCTTCCGCGAGGTGGACGTCTACACGCGGATGGGCGACGCCGTCGACAGCCGGGGCAACCTCTACGTCCGCCCGCACGAGCCCGGCGAGCCGATCGACGAGAACTACGTCGTGTACGTGGTGGCCCGCGGGCCTCGGGCGGGCCGGGCGTCGAAGCGCAATACTTGAGCGTGCAGCACGAGACGGACATCGCGGTGGTGGGGGCCGGCGCCGCCGGGCTTTTCGCCGCCATCTGGGCGGGCAGGACTCTCCAGGATGACCCGGCCTTGCGAGCCGGGACACCGAAGACCATCCTCGCTCTCGACGGAGCCAAGAAGCTCGGCGCGAAGATCCTCGTCGCCGGCGGCGGGCGGTGCAACGTCACCCACCACGCCGTCGATGAGCAGCAGTACGCCGGAAGCAGCCGAAACGCCATCAAGAAAGTCCTCCGCCGGTTCGACGTGCCCGAGACGGTCGCCTTCTTCCGCGAGCTCAACGTCGAACTCAAGCGAGAAGACACCGGCAAGCTCTTCCCGACAACCGACGACGCGCACACCGTCCTCAACGCCCTGCTCGACGCGGCCCGCCGTGCCTCCGTCACCATCCGCCACCCCTGGAGGGTCGCCCGTGTGCGCACGGACGCGGACTCGTTCCTCGTGGAACACGAAGACGGCGTGGCATCCGTGCGGGCCCGCCGCGTGATCCTCGCCACCGGCGGCATGGCCCTGCCCCGTTCCGGCTCCGACGGCGCGGGATACGAGTTCGCCCGCTCCCTCGGGCACACCGTCACCCCTCGCGTCTTCCCCGCGCTCGTCCCGCTCACCCTGCCCAAGGACCACTGGATCACCGCGCTCAGCGGCATCACCCTTCCGGCCACCCTTGAGGTTCGCTCGGCCACGAACAAGCGGCTCAAGTTCTTCACCAACTCCACGCTGCTCACGCATTTCGGGCTCTCTGGGCCCAGCGTGCTCGACATCAGCCGCTACTTTGCCGACGCCAGGCACGAGGACGCGGGCGCCAGGCTCGTGCTCAACTGGCTCCCCGGCGAGACGATCGAGAGTGTGGATGCGGCGTTGCAGAAGCTCGGGCGGACAACCCCCGCGCGGTGGCTCCGCGAACGCGGGCTGCCCGAGCGGCTCGCCGACGCGATCGTTCGATCGGCGGGCGTCGATCCTTCGACTCCCGGGCACGCGCTGCTCCGGGACAACCGTCGCAATCTCGCTCAAGCGATCGCCGAGACGCCCCTGCCCGTCTCGGGCGACCGCGGGTTTACTTTCGCCGAGGTCACCGCGGGGGGGATCCCGCTGGGCGAGATTCACCTGGAGACGATGGAAAGCCGGATCTGCCCCGGGCTTCATCTCTGCGGGGAGATCTGCGACGTCGACGGCCGCATCGGCGGATTCAACTTCCAGTGGGCCTGGGCGAGCGGGTTTGTCGCGGGTGTCGGCTGCGCCCGCGCTCTCGCCGAGTGAGTTCAGGCCGAGGCGGGCAGCATCGTGCCGAACGTCTGCAGGCGGATGGGGAACTCCCTCGCCACGGCCCGCACGTCGTCGAGCGTGACCGCGCTGAGACGCTCGATCTCCTCGTCGATCGTCTGGTACGCCCCGAGCATGGTCCACAGACGCCCGAGCCTCTGCATCCGATCGCCGGGCTTCTCCGCGGCGGCGGCGGCGCCCGTCACGATGCGCATGCGCAGCCGATCGAGGTCGTCCGTCGTCAGCGAATCGGGCAGCTCCGCGATCTGCCGGGCGATGATGCCCTCGATCTCGCCGAGGCGTTCCGGGTCGCCGCCGGCATAGACGTAGTACTCCCCGATCCCGTCGTGCGGGTCATACGCCGCCTGGGCCTGTTCGGCGAGCCCCGACTCGATGAGGGACCAGTGCAGGCGCGAGTTGTCCGGCGCGCCGAGCACCTGAGCGAGGAGCATCGCGGCGTACCGGCGCGGGTCCTGCACGCTCGGCGCTTCGCTGATGGCGATCACATACCCGCGATTGACCTTGGGGTCCTTCATCTCGAATCGGCCGCCGGCGGGCGACGGGCGTTCCGATGAGCGTCGGGCGCCCGTGCGTGCCCACGAGCCGCACTGCGACGCGAGGCGGTCCACGCACCGGTCAAAGTCGATGCGCCCGGCGAGCGCCACGATCGTGTTGTCCGCGGAGTAGCGCGTGTCGAAGTACGACTGCATCTGGTCCCGAGTCAGCGACTTGATCGTCTCCTCGGTGCCCAGCACCCGGTGCGACATCGGGTGCGTCCCGTAGTGCTTCTCGATCGCCGCCTCGTACAGGACCCAGAAGGGGCTGTCCTTGTACATCGCGATCTCTTCGAGAATCACGCCCTTCTCGGTGTCGAAGTCCGCCTGGCGCAGGGCCGGCCTCATCATCGTCGCGAGAAGGTCGATCGACTTCCCCGCGTGCTCGGGGAGCACGCTCGCGTAGAAGCAGGTCATCTCGTTGGAGGTGTACGCGTTGTTCCTCGCTCCCATCGTGTCAAAGGCTTTGTTCAAAGCCTCGGCGCTCAGGGTGTCGGTTCCCTTGAACATCATGTGCTCGAGGAAGTGGGAAACGCCCATCACCGCCCCCGATTCGTCGCGTGCCCCGGTCTTGACGAAAAACCCGCCCGCCGAGGTGTGCGCCTTGGGGTCGATCTCGGCGATGATCGTCAGCCCGTTCTCGAGGACCGCTTTCCGGAAGGTGATGCCCATGTCCGACTATACCTCGGACACGCCGCCCGCGTTCACGAGCCCTTCACCCGGGCGAGCAGCATCGTGCGGTCGTCCTTTGCGGGAGCATGCCCCGAGAACTCGTTGACCGCACGCGAAATCCGCCCGGCGACCTCGGCGAGGTCCTCCGCCGCGTCCGCCTCCAGCAGCGCGTCCAACCGGGGAACGTCGAAAAGCTCCCCCTCGGCGTTCTGGGTCTCGGTGATCCCGTCGGTGTACAGACAGAGCAGGTCCCCCGGCTCGAGCACCACCGTCGCCTCGCTGCACTCCTGCGTGGGCATGATCCCAAGCGGGAGCCCGCCGACTTTGTCGAGCGATTCGACGCCACGCCTTGTTCGCAGGCGGGGAGGGTTGTGTCCCGCCGCCGCGTACCGCAGTTCGCGGGTTTTCGGGTTGTACACGGCGTAGAACGCCGTCACAAAGGTTCCGTTGGACGCGGTGTAGTACGAGACCAGCTTGCTGTTGATGTGGTCGAGGAACAGACAGGGGTGTTCGGGGGGGCCGGCGAACGATCGCGCCAGGGCGTGCGTCACCGCCATGAGCACCGCGGCCGGCGTGCCGTGCCCCGCCACGTCGGCGATGAACATGCCCCAGTTTCCGTCGGGCAGTTCGAAAAGGTCGTAGTAGTCTCCCCCGGCCTGGGCGCTGGGCTCATAGAAGGGGCACAGGTCGATCCCGGGGATCTCCGCCTTGGCGCGGGGCAGCAGCGATCTCTGGATCTCGCCAACCACCTTCAGTTCACGGTTGATCGCCTCGTACGCCTGCGTCAGTTCTCCGCGGAGCACCAGGTTGTGCGTCGCTCGCCCGAAGAGATTCGCCTGCCACACCATGTTGGGATACTGCTCCCGCGGGAGGTCGGCCTTGTCTTTCCAGGCGAGAAGGGTCATGTTGACCGCGACCCCGTTGTCATACTGAGGCAGGGTCATCAGGCACGTCATGCCCTCGAAGTGCTCCGCCGCCGGATCCGACGCGGGAATGCGAAGGTCCTCGATGATCCGGGGTTGCTCCGCGTAGAGCAGCTCGCCCAGGAACCCCTCTCGCAGCAGCGGAAGTCGGTCCTTCTGCGTCCAGGGGTTGATGACCTCGTTCCACATCGTCGACCGAGTGATCCGGTACCACGGGGGCGCCAGATCCCGCCTCGACAGCGACACCAGCCGGTCGATGGGCATCAGCCGGCGGATCCCCGCGCCGTACAGACGGACCAGTTCGTGGGGGCTCGACTCCGCCGATACACGCCGCATCAGGTCGTCGATGATGCGGAGGCGTTCATGCCAATCGAGCTCGGGAGCCATACGGTGAGCGTATCCCGCCGGGCGACTCCCGCGGGAGATGGAGAAGGATGCATGAAGTCGATCTCGATCATCGGCGGCGGCGTGGCGGGGCTCACCTCCGCCCTCCTGCTGCAGGAGGTCGGGCACGACGTCCAGGTCTATGCCGAAAGGCCCGGGCTCGAGTGCGTTTCGGGCGTTGCCGCCGCCCTCTGGCACCCCTTCCGCAGCGACCCGCCCGCGCTGGTCAGCCGATGGGCCGCCCGAACCCGCGTCCATTACAACCGTCTGGCGTTGCACGATCATTCGGCCGGGGTTGATCTGATCACCCTCTACGAGCTTCACGACGACGAAGAGCGCCCCTGGTGGGCCGCCGATACCCCGGACCTCGAACCGGTTCGCGAGGGGTTTCCCGGTGGCCCGGCCCGGATGGCGTGGCGCGTCACCGCGCCGCGTGCCGAGTCGCCGGTCTTCATGCGCTGGCTCGAGGCGAGGCTCCGCCGACCGATCGTCCGGCAGTCGGTCCGCCGGCTTGAAGATGTGCCCGGCGACCTCGTGGTCAACTGCGCGGGGCTCGGCGCTCTGGGTCTGACCAACGACCCGGAACTGCGTCCGATCTTCGGGCACGTGGTCGTCTGTGAGCCCGGCGAAATCGACCTGCGCGTTTCCGTCTCGCACGACCGAGGGCACGCCGACGTCTTCTACGTGATCCCCCGGCGATCCGAGGTGGTCATCGGCGGGGTCAGCGAACCCTGCGAGCCCGGCCGACCGCTCGTCGCGGATCCCGCTGTTCGAGAGCGAATTCTCGACAAGGCTCGCTCGCGAGGATTCCGTCCCGGCCGCGTGCTGCGCGAGGCGGTCGGCCTGCGGCCTTACCGCACCCGAGTTCGTGTCGAGCGGGAGGGGCGAGTGATCCACAACTACGGGCACGGTGGCTCGGGGTACACGCTCTGCTGGGGCTGTGCCGAGGACGTGGTTCGCCTCGCGTCCGGGTAACCGACGCGGGCAAAGTTGTTCCGGACCGTCTGTGCGGGCCCGAAAACACGGATTCCGAGCACCCCTCCTCGACGTTCCCTCGCCGTGGTGTAGGTTGAATGCATGGACCGCAACTCAAGACATGGATGCCTGGTGGTGGCCGCTCTCGCGTTGCTGCTCGCGGGCGGGTGCGCCAGCGAGGTGGGTCGTCCTGCTCCCCGGCTGTGGGGCGGGCAGGGCGGTGGGCACAGTTGGGCCCTTGTCACCGCTCCCCGTGTTGCGCTCGAAACACCCGGAACGCTCGCCGAGGAGGCGGGGGACTACGCCCGGCGTGACGCCTCGCTCGCTGTGGCTTCGGACCGTCTGGCGACCCCCTCGTACTACGACCCGGAGCCAAGGCCCGATCTGCTGCGTCTGCGGCGGCTGTACCTCTCGCCTTCTCCGAACGTGGTTCATGTCTCGCCCGCGGAGGGCTCGGGCAGAGGACGTTGGAGCGGGCGCTCGGTAGAAGGCGGCGTGTGGGGCGGCTGGTGGGTCCCCTGAGCAAAAACGACGCCCGGGCGGCCGAAGTCGGCCAACCCGGGCGTGGGAATCGGAGGCTGCGGCGATCGGATCAGTCGTACAGCGCGCTGGTGGCCGGGGGCTGCACGGTGCGCATCTGCATCGTGGTCTCGATGCGGAAGTTCGACTGCGTGCGGTGACGCTCGGCGAAGAAGAACTTGAGCTTGTAGGACTTCCCGTCCTGCAGCCAGTTCAAGCGGTCGAGCTCGATCACCTGGGAGATGGCGCCGTGCACGCCGCCCAGGTCGATCACGAGCTTCCCGTCGATGAAGACCCAGACGTCGTCGTCGCCGGTGAACCGGAAGGTCTGGCCCGAGTTGGCTTTGTACTCAAACTCGGTTTCGAGTTCGAAGGTGAAGTGGTAGTTGGTGTTGGCCAGCCCGCCGCCGCCGGAGTTGCCGAACAGCTCGCCGTTGACGGGGAAGAACCCGCCGCGGTTCATGAAGCCCGCGTCCTGGCGGTCATCGAAGGTGTAGACGTTGGTCCCGGCCTGGCGCACGAGCCGCAGCGTCTGCTGCTTGGAGACGTTCTTGCCCGCCACATCGCGGTACCATTCGCGGAAGTTGGCCTCGGTCGTCAGCGCGCCGACCTTCGAGGCGTTCAGGCTGCCCGAGACGTCGCCCGTGCGGGTCGAGATGTACGACCGCGGGCTCATGATGTTGCGCCCGGAGCGGTCACGCCACTGCGTGCCCACAAGGGTGCCCGTGCTGCGGAACTGGGGCTTGCCGTCGGCGTCGAGCTGGTCGGCGACCATGTTCATGTAGTGCCCGAAGCCGCCGGAGGGTGCCCGCTCAAAGTCGGGGTGACCGCCCGAGGCCGAACGCTCGCGGAAGTCGCGAACGACGCCCGTGAGGTCGATCGAAGAGGGCAGGGCCGCGAACGGGTCGCTCGAGGAGTTGCCCTGGGTGGTGGTGGGGGTGCACAGGACCGCGCCGGCAGCCGCCAGCAGT